>Ga0207864_1001274_pt1 | contig 28629 bp, 29 predicted proteins | sample HigsolmetaAR202D_FD_184834 | JGI IMG/M metagenome (GOLD analysis project Ga0207864, IMG submission 184834) | Ionic liquid and high solid enriched microbial communities from the Joint BioEnergy Institute, USA - AR20-2-D (SPAdes) (version 2) ... | reverse complement strand
TTCGAAGCGACCGCCGCCAGTTAAAACACCGCCGCGACCATACCACCGGGTTCATAAATCCCTCCCTCACGAACAGATGGGGGGTCCATGCCTAAGATCGCAGGCCGCAACAAACCAGAAGTTTTTTCAGGTCGTCCGCTCTAAGCCACCACCCAACAAAGACCTACGAGACCTCATCAGCATGATCGCAACGTCTACCCGGCACCGCACCCGGTTCCCATACCCGCCGCTTGCGACCACCGCCCTGCCCGGCTAGACTTCACCGTTCACAATCCAACCGCTCGGGGCGTAGCGCAGCTTGGTAGCGCGCTTGACTGGGGGTCAAGAGGTCGTGGGTTCAAATCCCGCCGCCCCGATTCATATTCACCAAGAAGGCTTCAACCGCAAAGTGCACGATCGGTAGCAAGGTACGACAGTACCATCACACACGTTGGCCACACCGTTGAGAAATGAAAGGGTCGGGGCAAGGGACCGGGCTGGCCATATAGCCACACGTTTCCACCCCGTACCAACCCTCATTTTGCAAAATGGAGCGATTGCTGATGTCACACGCAACAGCATTTGAGCTTAGCCGGACCATTGAAGTGCTGGAGCGTACGCCGGGGGTGTTGCGGGCGTGGCTGGGTGGGGTGAGTGATTTCTGGGCGAGGCGGAATTATGGCGAGGCGACGTTCAGCCCGTTTGATGTCGTCGGGCATCTGATTCACGCGGAGCGCACCAACTGGATGGTTCGGCTGCGGACGATTCTGGAGCATGGCCCATCGCAGCCGTTCACCCCGTTCGATCGGTACGCGATGTACGAGACGAACCGGGATAAGTCGATGGCGGAACTGCTCGACACGTTCGCCACGGTGCGCCGGCAGAACCTGGATGATCTGATCGCGATGCGGCTGACGCAGGAGCAACTGGATCGGTGCGGCGCGCACCCGGAACTGGGGCCGGTGACCGCGCGGCAACTGCTGGCCACCTGGGCGGTACATGACCTTGGCCATCTGCATCAGATCGCCAAGGCGATGGCGTATCAGTATCGCGATGCGGTGGGGCCGTGGCGTGCATATCTGAGCATCCTGCCTGCGGAGTGATCCGCGCAGCAGCTTTGGCCAGCATGCCCCAACGCGTTACCAGGCGAATAGATTGGCGATACTCTTGAGGAAATTCAGCGCATCAGGGTCGGGGGCGAGGAAACCGCCGGCGACGGTGGCCAGTTGTTCCTCGGAAAGCTCATCGCTGGCGTGGAAGCAGTCGCGTAGTTCCTGCATCTCGGTGGACGAGATGGTGAAGCCGCTCTTGGCTGCGACCTGTGCTGCCTCCTCGGCTGAGCGGGCTCCCAGAAGCCCGTTTCGCAGCGTATCGTTGCGGCCCGCTTCCTCGATCAGCCCCCTGAGCAGTTCCTGCCTGACCATCGCTTCGCTCCTGTCGCGGTAGACGTGTACGCCGCGCCATTCTTCAAACGTTCGCGACGAAACACTGAGGTTCGCCCGAACGTCCCCGGACACCCCCGGACGACCTCCTGGTACCCCTTCGCATCGGACGGGGGATGACACTGCTTGAACGGCTGGGCGATCGCGCAGGGGATCGCCCAGCCGTGTATGCGAATTGCGCGGATTGGGTGGTCAGGGCAAATTGCGCAAGCCTGCTTCAGGCCGCGTTATGCGATAACCCTGTGCAGACTCAGTCGCTGCTCCAGGCCAGGCCCACATCGATGTACTGACCGCCCGTGGTCTGACGGCAATGCACGGCGATGACATTGCGGCCGTTGCGCAGGGCACGGCGGGCCTGTGGAGAAAGCGGGACAATGGTGTAGTCGGTGACGTACCCGCTCAGCTCCGCCGCCAGCACGCCGTTGAGATAGATCCGGGCATCCTCATCGTGGTGGACGATGAGGTAGAGCTTCGCGTCCGGACCGATGGCATCAGTATCCACGTCAAACGCACGGCGCAGGTGGATCTCGTTATTATTCCAAACGGTGCGAACGACCGCACCGGGGGTGCCGTGCGTGCCAAACCCGCCAACCGCCTCACGCCAGTTGCTGTCATCGAAGTCCGGCCGATGCCAGTTGGGTGCGGCGGAATCGAAGGTGTAGCGCCAGGTCTGCGGTTCGTGGCGCGAGGTGGGCACCAGCCGGTGCAGCACCGCCGCCGCGGAGTAGAGCTTCTGGTGAGCGGCCGCCAGCGTGTCAACATCAAACTTGAGCACGCGGCGGTCGTAGGTCATCAGCCCGTTCACCTCGATCTCCACATCGGTCGTCTGTGTGTAGACGGCCGCGGACAGGCCCGGCTCCGCGATAAGGAAGCGCAGTTGCTCGATGAGCCGCAGGTACGCGTTCTGCAGCGCACGGTTTGAGTCGTAAGAGCGATAGCCCCAGTTGTCATCCGCCTTCCAGAGGTGGTCGCGGATAACCAGGCCCAGTCCGCCGAACTCACCAAGCACCGCCGCGCGGTTAGCTTCGGGTTTGGGAGAGCCGGGGCCGGGATAGACATGGATGTCGTGGACATCGCCGACACCGCGATCGGTCCAGCCGCTGGCGTTGTTGACCAGACGTGTCGGGTCGTGCCGACGGGTCAGTTCGACGATGCGTGCGGTATCGAACTGGCCCCAGCCTTCATTGAAGGGCACCCACATGACGATGCTGGGGTGGTTGTAGAGGCTGTCGATCATCGCCAGGTATTCACGCTCGAACTGGGCGGCGCTTTCGGAGGTGCGCTGGATGTCCGGGTCGTTGTGACCGATGTAGCGGTCGCCACTGGGCATGTCCTGCCAGACGAGCAGGCCGAGTTTGTCCGCCCAGTAGTACCAGCGGGCTGGCTCGACCTTCACATGTTTGCGTGCCATGTTGAAGCCGAGGCGCTTCGTAATTTCGATGTCGTAGCGCAGGGCTTCATCGGTTGGCGCGGTGTACAGGCCGTCGGGCCACCAGCCCTGATCGAGCAGACCGTACTGAAACAGGAACTTGTTGTTAAGGAAGATGCGGGTGACGCCGTTGTCATCCTTGCCCAGCGCGATCTTGCGCATGCCGAAGTAGCTGTCGACCTCATCGATGACCCGGCCGTCCTGCCGGATGAGCACCTTGAGGTTGTAAAGGAACGGATCGTCCGGCCACCAGAGCTTCATGTTGGGCAGTTCGATGGCCGGTTTGGCGCCGGTGCCCTGAGCGACAAGGTCATCGCCATCGTAGATGCGCAGCTCGACCGTGCCCTGATCGGGCTGGGCAAGCGTCGTCTGGATGCGCACGGTTCGGTTGTCGATGTCAGGCGTGATGCGCAATCTGCGGATGTGCTGCTGCGGCACCGGTTCCAGCCAGACGGTCTGCCAGATGCCCGTGACGGGCGTGTACCAGATGCCATGCGGCCGACCGTGCTGCTTGCCACGCGGCTGATAGCTCTTGTCGGTGGGGTCCCAGACGCGAACGAGCAGTTCCTGTTCACCCGCATTGGTCAGGGCATCGGTGATATCGAAGCTGAAGGGGTCGTAGCCGCCGCGATGGCTGCCGACGTGCCGGCCGTTCACCCAGACCTCGGTTTCCCAGTCGACCGCACCGAAGTGGAGGATGACACGTTCACCCGCCCAGTCGCGCGGAATGGTGAACGTCCGGCGATAGAAGAGGCGGTTGTTCGCGCCAACCTGCTTGCCCACACCGCTGAGGGCCGATTCGACCGGGAACGGCACAAGGATGCTGCCCTCAAAGTTGTCGGGGGTATCGACATTGCGGGGAGCGATGGCGTACTCCCACAGGCCGTTGAGGTTGAGCCAGCGGTCACGGACCATCTGCGGGCGCGGGTACTCGGGCAGAACGCGCTCGGGTGTGACCGTTTCGCCCCAGCGTGTGATGAGCGGGGCATCCGCGATTTTCCACTGTGACCAGGCCGTTGTTGAGGTCACCAGCACCACGGCCGCTGCCAATAGTGTGTATCGCCGCATCATGCACCTCCCGGTATTTGAAAACTGACCTTATTGTTTCAAATATAGAACGACCATGTAAAGCGATAATTTACACGTCGATCCGCACCGGCTGACGACATCCCGTGGAAGTACCTCATTTTCAGGAGGTTGTGTTACACCGCGATGTCGGCGGGAGCTTCGGCAGGCCGCACTTTTTGCACCGATTCGCGGGCAGCATCGCGTCGCGCAGCGTCACGGATGGTGAGCAGCCGTTTCATCAGTTGGTCCAGCCCATCCACATGACGCTTCGTGCCAAAAGCATCGTGCAGTTGCTGGTATAGCTCATAAAGCTCGGCGTAAACAGCGATTGCAGCTGGCTCAGGGTGGTAGACAACGTCCTTGAGGCCGGTCATGCGCTGTTGCGCTTCGGTGACCGAGCGATATGCCCCGCCGACAACCGCGCCGAAGATGGCCGCCCCCAGCGCACAGGTCTGAGCGCTGCGGCTGACCCACATGGGGCGGTTACACACATCCGCGTAAATCTGCATCACCAGCGGGTTTTTCTCCGCGATACCACCACAGTTGATGACCCGCTCCACCGCGATGCCATGCTCCTCGATGCGGCGGATGATCGTCAATGCGCCGAAGGCGGTGGCTTCGATGATGGCGCGGTAAATCTGAGGGGCGGTGGTTTCGAGCGTCTGGCCAACGATCAGCCCGGTGAGGCGCGGGTCGGTGAGGATGCTGCGGTTGCCGTTGTTCCAGTCGAGGGCGAGCAGGCCGGACTGGCCCTGGCGAAGACGTGCTGCTTCGAGGGTGAGCGCCGCGTGCGGGTCGCCATCGCGGGTGTACGCCACAGGGACGAGATTGCGAACGAACCAGTTGAAAAGATCGCCTACCGCGGACTGGCCGGCCTCCAGCCCCCACATGCCGGGGATGATGGAGCTGTGCGCCACGCCACACAAACCGGGAATCTGCGGGGCTGCGGCGTCCCCCGGCGAAACCATCATGTCGCAGGTACTGGTGCCGATCGTTTTGACGAGCGTGCCGACATCGATGCCTGCCCCAACCGCGCCGGCATGGGCATCGATCAGGCCGACCGCCACGGGCAGGCCGGCAGGCAGTCCGAGCGTTTCAGCGGCCTGCGGAGAGAGTCGGCCGGCAACGCGGTCGGAAGGCAAGGCCGTCGGGGCGTAACGTGACCGCAGCGGCACCAGCGCCGGGTCAAGCGCAGCTAAAAACACTTCACTGGGCAGCCCACCCCAATCGGCTGCGTACATCGCTTTGTGCCCGGCGGCACAGCCGTTGCGCGGCATCGTGGTGGGATCGGTGTGACCCACCAGCCAGGCGGGAATGTAGTCTGACTGTTCGACCCAGCTCCAGGCTGCATCAAAGACCCCCGGCACGGTGCGACGACAGTGCAGAATCTTGGCCCAATACCACTCCGAGCTGTACGCCCCACCGCAGCGGTCCAGATATGGCAGCCCCATCTCGCGGGCGGTTTGGGTGATGCGGCCGGCCTCCGCATGGGCGGTGTGATCCTTCCAGAGCCAGGCCTGGGCGGCAAGGTTGTCGCGGAAGTGATTGTGCATCGCCAGCGGCACACCCTGGCGGTCGACGGGGATCGGTGTGGAGCCGGTGGCGTCGACACCGATGCTCACGACACGATCCGGGGCAAACCCTTTAACGTCCTCCGCACACGCAAGGGCTTGTCGGACACAGGCTTGCATGGCGGCGAGGTAATCGCCGGGGTGCTGTCGGGCGACGTCGGGGTCGTGTGGGTCGGTCAAAATGCCCTGGTCGCCGCTGGGGTAAGGTGCGACAGCGGTGGCGACCTCACTGCCATCCGCCACATCGACGATCAGGGCGCGGACGCTGTTGGTACCGAAATCCAGACCGAGGGCGAAGCGGGAATCCGAGGCATGCGCGGGCATGAAATGGCTCCGGAGGAAGGGAAAGGAAGGGGCATGCCATAGTTGTCGCGATTTGGGGGACGGCGCCAAGAGGGAGTTGGAGGTGTGGGGTGGGAAAAAGAATGCAGGTTGGCACCCAGCCACTACGTGGCTGGGCTTCAGAGGGGAGGGTTTTCGGGTGATAGTTCTGAATAGTTAAACCACTTACGAGGATGTGGACGATAGGGTGAACTGGATCCTGGATCATTATCGGTCCCCGCGGCAGGTGGAAGCCAGCGGCGGGGACGGGCGGAACGTTCACGCATGGCGGGCAGGCAACGACAGACCGGACCCGCGTGGTCGCAAGTTTGGCAGATGCCCACGCTCCTGGCAGGCGTGCTGTTGCTTTTCCTTGGCATCTACCTGGCGATCCCCCCCGCCAAGCCGTTCAATGTGGCGGCCGCGCTGGATAATGCGCACAACTGGCTGGAGGCGAACGAGCCGGATCAGGCCGACCGTGTATTGACCGAGCTGGAACCGCATCTGGCAAGTGCCAGCGATATGGAGCGGGCGCGACATCGGGCACTGCGGGCGGATCATATCTACCTCAAACAGCGGGCTGAGCAGTGGAACAACCCGGAGAATCACGAACGGATCGTGCGCTTCTACCAGGCGGCCCGGGAGGCTGGACTAAAGCTCACGGTGCCGCAGTTACAGCGCTGGGCGCAGACGCTCATCACACTGAAGCGTGAATCGGATGCGCTGCAACTCATCAGCGAGATACCCAGCGACGCGGGGGCCGCACCACATATGCTGGTTCGCCGCCTGATCGAACAGCGGCTGGTGGAAGCGGGCGGACAGCCCGTCGAGCCGACCACACTGGCAGCGCTGCTGGAGCGGTACAAGCAGGAGCTTCGTCGTGATGGTGACCGCACCATCCGGCGTCAGGGCATGATCTGGGCGGCTGCGCTGGAGACACAGCTTCTGCTGGACGCCAACGCCCCGGATCAGGCGCTCAACGAGCTGATGATCCGCTATCAGCGTCTGAACGCGGAGGGTGGCGACGCCGACCTGGCGCCGCTGCTGGTAAAGCTTGGCCGGGCAGAGTTTTGCATCGGCAACTACGACAACGCCCAGCGACACTACATGCTGGCGCTGGAACGGCTGGAACGGCAGGATGCGCTGACGGCTGAGGCACTGGTGGGTCTGGCGGAGGTGGAGCAGGCCGGGCCACGCGATAACCGCACCGCGCTGGGCTACTACAACAAAGTGGTGAGCGAGTATCCCGCCACCAGCGCGTACCTGCGGGCGTTGATCGGGCAGGCGGACTGTAAGGCCAAGCTGGGCGATCATCCCGAGGCGGTGGACGACTTCGCGCAGGCGATCGACCGATTGCGTGAGGCTCCTGCCACCGACCCGCGTCGCGAACTGGTGACGAACATCGTTCGTTCGCTCTACGAGATGAACTTCGACCGCCAGGAGTATGAACTGGCGCTGGACTATCTGACACTGTTGCAACCGCTGTACGCTTCGAGTGGTGGCCTGCCCGCGAATCTGCTGCTGGACCTGGCCGTGACGCACCAGCGGCTGGCGGAGCAGCGACAACAGTCAGCCCAGCAAACCGACAACCTGATCCCCATTTCCGAAGCGGCACGGGCGCTGGCACACCGCCAGGCGGCGGAACATTTCGTCAAGGCGGGCGACTACTACCTCGCCCATACCGAGGCAGTGACACTTATCGATGATGAGCAGTACGGCTCCAGCCTGTGGCAGGCTGCCCAGTGCTACGACGCAGCCCAGTTATGGAACCGCTCTGTGGCGGTTTACCTGCAATACATCACAACGCGGTCGACCGATCCACTCTACCTGCAGGCGATTCGCCGGCTGGGCATGGCGCGGATGGCAGCCGGGCAGTACCTGGAGGCGGCGGAGCGATTCGAGGAGCTGGTCGAGCGTCACAGCCGCACGATGGAGGCGTACGCGAGCCTCGTTCCGCTGGCCCGATGCTATGCGAAGCTCGGCCGCACCAATGATGCGATTCGTGTGCTCGAACACGTGGTGACGAACCATGAATCGATCACACCGGCCAGCCAGGAGTACCAGGCGGCTCTGATCGAGCTGGGGCGCATTTACCACGCCCAGCGCTCGTTTGAAGAGGCGATCGCGCGACTGACCGAGGCACTGCAACGGTACAACGATGGGCCCATGGGCGCCACGCTGCGTTTCCTGCTGGCCGATTCCCATCGCCAGTCGAGCGATCAGCTGGCACAGGACCTGACACAGGTGCTACCTGAGAACCGGGAAGCATCGCTGCGGGCGGCAAAAGTGCAACGGCTGGAAACAGCGCTAAAACTTTTCGATGAAGTCGTGAAGATGCTCGATGAGCGCGACCCGGCGACGATGTCCGAGCTGGAGAAGCTTTACCACCGCAACGCCTACTTCTACCGGGCGGATTGTGCCTTCGATCTGGGGCGGTATGAACAGGCGATCGGCCTGTATGATCAGGCCGCCCGACGATGGGAACGCGACCCGGCGTCGCTGGTGGCGCTGGTGCAGATCGTGAACGCCAACTGCGAACTGGGCCGCATCCAGGAAGCCCAGATTGCCAACGAGCGTGCCCGATGGCACCTCAAGCACATTCCCGATTCGGCTTTTGAAGACAAAAACCTGCCGATGAATCGCAAGCATTGGCAGGACTGGCTGCGCTGGACCAACGAACTGAATCTGTTCGATACCAGCGCAGCGGTGACAAACGTGAGCAATGCACGACAACAGTGAGAACACTGTTCATTGTGGATTGCTTGTTGAAAGGTCAGTGGAAGCGCGCGAGCGTGGTACATTGACGTTGCGTCAAAGCAACAGTGGCACAGGAGGTGCCGCGACTGTTGCGTCGAATGAGGCATGACCTGCGTGCCACGTTCGATCTTATGGAAGGGTCACGGATGACCGCCCACATCATCGAATCACTGTCCGCCGATCCAGAAGCGTTGCGCACGCTGCTCGAACTATTGGAGAAGCAGCGCGGACTTTTCGCACGCCTGCGTGAACTGAGCGAGCGTCAGACGGCACTGGTGAATGACGCAGCCGCCGATGCGCTGCTGACGCTGTTGGCGGAACGGCAGTCGCTGATCGACGAGCTGATGGCGGCCAACGAAGCGCTGGAACCCTACCGACGGAACTGGACGAAGCTGTACGCAGACCTGCCCGAGCCGCAGCGCCAACATGTGGGCACGTTGCTGCGCGAGGTACAGCAGTCACTCGGCGCGATTCTGGAACAGGATGAGCGCGATCGGCAGACGCTGCAGTCGCGTCAGGGCCGTATCGGGATCGAACTGCAGGGCATGGCACGTGCCGGGTCGGCGGTGCAGGCGTATCGCAACGCCGCCCATCAGGCTCAGGCGCGTTTCACCGACAGCAGAGGATGATCGCACCGATGTCGATGACCGCTTCGACAACGCAGGCTGCCCCGGTGGATCGGCTGGACGACCTGGCACAGATCATCCGCGCCTACAACGAGGTGACGGACAACCTGCAGCGCAGTCACGAGGCACTGCGCGCGGAGGTGGCGCGGCTGCAGCGCGAACTGGCATCGACCGATGCGCAGCTTCAGCGATCCAAACGACTGGCAGCGCTGGGCGAAATGGCGGCCGGCATCGCGCATGAGATTCGCAATCCCCTGGCGGCGATCGCGCTGTACGCGCGGATGCTCGTCGAGGATCTGCAGCAGCCACCAGAGGAAATAACCTGGCGGTCGTGCGGCGAGGTGGCTGGCAAGATCGCCTCGGCAGTTCGCGGACTGGATGCGGTGGTGAACGATGTGCTCACCTTTGCGCGGGAGCTGCGGCCGCGACGGCTTGCGGTATATGCCAGCCAGCTTTTTGACCGGGCACTGGAAGCGCATCGGCCGGCGATCGATGCGACGGGGGTGCGCATCGTTCGGCACGATTCGGATGAGCTGCTGATCGATGTGGATGCCGACCTGATGCAGCAGGCGATACTGAACGTGATCCGCAACGCGGTGGATGCGATGCCCGACGGCGGAACGCTGACGCTCCAGACGCGTGTGGAGGAAAGCCAGGTGGCGCTGGTCATCCGCGACACAGGGCCGGGCATCGCCGATGTGGACATCGACCGGATTTTCAATCCGTTCTTTACGACACGCAGCACCGGTACAGGGCTGGGGCTTGCGATCGTGCATCGCATTCTCGATGCCCATCACGGCACGATCACGGTACACAACGATGGCGGCGCGGTTTTCGAGCTGATTCTGCCGCGGCATGAGGCGAGCGGCGATGTGGCTGCGCATCGCGCACAGCAGGCAGCGATCGGAGTGGTCCCATGACGACGAAAATCATGGTGGTCGACGACAAGCAGATGATGCGCGACAGCGTGGGTGTCACGCTGCAGCGCGCCGGGTATCAGGTGGTCAGCGCCTCGGACGGTGCCGCGGCGTTGCGCATGGTAGCGCGGCATCGGCCGGCCGCGGTCATCACCGACCTGAAAATGCCCGAAATGGACGGGTTGGAACTGCTCGCCAAACTGCAGGAAATCGACGACCAACTGCCCGTTGTGGTAATGACCGCCTACGGCTCGATCGACACGGCTGTACAGGCGATGAAAAACGGCGCGTTCGACTTCATCCAGAAGCCCTTTGAAGGCGATCAGCTCGTGCTGACGATGCGGCGGGCGGTCGAGCATCGGAGGCTGACTTCGGAAAACGCTGCCCTGCGCACCAACAACCGCATGGATGCCCCCGCGACGATGCTCATCGGGCGATCGCCCGTCATGCGCAAGCTCGCGCAGCAGATTCATCAGATCGCCAACAGCCACAGCACGGTGCTGATTTGTGGCGAATCAGGCACGGGCAAGGAAGTGGTTGCACGCACGCTGCACGCTCACAGCCCACGGGCCGATCGCATCATGCTGTGCCTGAACTGCGCGGCTCTGTCGAGCAGCCTGCTGGAAAGCGAGCTGTTCGGGCATGAACGCGGCGCATTCACCGGCGCGGACCAGTTGCGTAAGGGACGATTCGAACTGGCGGATGGCGGTACACTGCTGCTGGATGAAATCAGCGAAATCAGCCCGGAACTCCAGGCCAAACTGCTGCGTGTGCTGCAGGAAGGCCAGTTCGAGCGCGTCGGTTCCAGCCTGACCATGCAGGTGGATGTGCGCGTCATCGCGACGACGAACCGGAACCTGACCGAATCGGTGGCACGAGGCGAGTTCAGGCAGGACCTTTACTACCGGCTCAACGTGCTGCCGATCCATCTGCCGCCCCTGCGTGAACGGCTGGAGGACATTCCGCTGCTGGCAGAGCATTTCCTGACACTGGTCGCCAATCGCGAGGGGCGCGAGCCCAAGCGGTTTGATGAGGCGGCGCTGAAACTGATGCAGCAGTACTCCTGGCCGGGCAACGTGCGCGAGTTGCAGAACATCTGCGAACGGGCGAGCGTACTGACGCGCGGGTCGGTCATCACCGCGGGGACGATTCAACCCTGGCTCATCGCGCCACCTGTCATCGCACATACGCCGCCGCCGGTGGTATCGCCCGTGCCCGGCACGATGCCGTCGCACGCCACGACGCTGGCCAACTGTTCACCGGTGCGGCCGCTGGAGGAGATCGAACGCGAACAGATTCTGCGCACGCTGGGCCATTTCAATGGCAACCGGCAGCGCACGGCTGAGGCGCTGGGCATCGGAGTGCGAACGCTGGGGCTCAAACTCAAGAAGTGGAAGGAATCGAATCTTGTGGCTGAAACGATCTGACCGGGCGAGAATCGCCCCCATCGTGACGCGCCGAAATTGCGGCCGAACGCGCAAAAATTGCGCGGTGCCGGCCCGCGCGCCGCGGCAGGTGATGGGCACGGTCAGCCGTAAGCAGCGACAGCATCAACACGGGCGCGATAGGCAGCGCGGCTGGCACCGAGATTGCCTGACAACCGCTGTCGCGCTGCGCCACGGCGGAGCGCCGCAGGAGGATCGGGCATGATCCGCGGGTTGTTCGACAAAGGCGCGTTGCCCACACTGGAGCGGGTGGTGCAGTTCACCGCCCAGCGGCATATCGTGCTGACGGACAACATCGCGAACCTGTCGACGGTGGGCTATCGGCCGCGCGATCTGAATCCGGATTCGTTCCAGGCGTCGCTGCGTCGGGCGATCGATGAACGCCGCTCACGTCGCAACGCTGTGGCCGGCCCGCTGGAACCGCGCGACACGCGGCACGTGCGATTCGAAAAGGACCGCATCGTGGCGCTGCCCCGGCCGGTGAACAACAATGTGCTCTTCCACGATGACAACAACCGCGATCTGGAACGAACGATGCAGGCGCTGGCGGAAAACACGCTGGTGCACAACGCCTCACTGCAGATGATCGCGAATCAGTTTGAGGTGATGCGCGTGGCGATCCGCGAACGATTGTGAGGCGCGAAGCGGCGTGATGAAACCATAAGCGACGATTGAGTCGCCCTGAAACGGAATCAGGACATGTTCGGCGCATTGGACATTTCGACATCGGCTCTGGTGGCGCAGCGACAGCGTCTGGAGGTAATCTCCGACAACATCGCCAACCAGAACTCGCTGTACGATGAGAAGGGCAACTATGCGCCGTTTCGGCGACGCATCGCGCTGTTCGCCTCGGGCGACCCGAAGTCGGGGCGACCACAGGGCGTGCATGTGCGCGACATCGTGCAGGATCCGGCGCCGTTACGGGCGGTGTATGAACCGGATCACCCCGCTGCTGATGCACGCGGGTATGTGTACTACCCCAACGTCGATCCGGCGCATGAAATGGTCAACGCTCTGGAAGCCGCCCGGGCGTATGAAGCGAACGTAACGGCTGCGGAAGCGACCAAATCAATGATGCAGTCGGCGTTGCGGCTACTGGCCTGAACGCGAGGGTAGGGTTCGATCATGGATCCATTGGGACTGATCAACACGAACACGACGCAGGGGGCGACGGAGGCTTCGCGTGCCGAGCGGCCTCAGAACGCCGGTGGCCCCAGCTTCAAGGATGTTCTTATGAAGAACATCGAACAGGTCAATCGCCTTCAGCAGGATGCGGAAATGGCGATCGAGGACCTGGCCAGCGGGCGGCGCGACGACATGGCGTCGGTGCTCATCGCCAAGCAGAAGGCCGACATGGCGTTTCAGTTGCTTCTGCAGGTGCGCAACAAGCTCATGGACGCGTACAACGAAGTGAAGGAGATGCGCGTGTAACGCTGAAGGACGACGGTGTGGCCCGTCGTTCGCAAAACAGGTCCGTTCACAGGTTGGTGGAACTAACCTTTAGTCGCCGGTGAGAAGAAAATGGAGTTTCTTCAAAGATCCTGGGCGCAAATCAGGGTCTTTCTCGACAAACTGGACCGCAACACGCGGATCACGATCTGGTCGGTGCTGATCGCCGGCCTGCTCGCCGCGTTCGTGGCGGTACAGTGGGCGGGTAAGCCCGAACGCGTGCCTATCAGCGCGTTCACGACCAACCGCCACAACGAGGTGGTGGCGGTACTGCAGGCCGTGGGCATCGATTCGCAGATTCAGAACGGCCAGGTTGTCGTGCCGCGCGACAAGCATGCCGAGGCCCTGTACGCGCTGCAGCAGAAGGATCTGCTCAAGGAAGACGTTTCCGCAGCCTGGGCGGAGTACCTGAGTCAGCAGACCCCCTGGGACACCGACGCCAACTCACAGAAAAAGTACCTCATCGCCCTTCAGCAAACGCTCGCCCAGCAGATCGCGCAGAACCCGGCCATTCGTTCCGCCGCGGTGACGATCGCGCCGGAGGAACGCAAGGGTTTCGGCCGCAGCCACGCCCGCCGTACTGCCACCGTCAGCATCGTCATGGAAGGTTCACGCCGGCTGGACAAGGCGATGGTACGCATGGCAGCGGTAACAGTCGCCAGTGCCGTGCCTGGCATGAAGCCCGAAGACGTCGGCGTGATCGACGTCAACGCGGGCCAGGCGCACAAGGTTCGCCCCGAGGAGGAGATCGCGCCGACCGATTACCTTCAGCTCGTGAGACAGATCGAGGAACACGAACGCGAAAAGATTCTCGAACTGCTGCAATACATCCACGGTGTGGTCGTGCAGGTGAACGTGCAGCTTGACGATGTCAGCCGCAAGCACGTGCGCACGGCTGCGTACGCGGCGGAAGGTTCACTGCGTCGGCAGTTCACAGAGGAAATCATCGATGAATCACGCCTGCGTGCCGCCGAACCGGGCGTGCAGCCGAACACCGGCTTCGCGAGTGTGGATGGTGGCGGCGCGACGACCACGGCGAGCAGCACCAATCGCGCCGAAAGCGAGTTCAACCCCGCCCCACTGTTGCGTGAGGAGGAAAGTCAGCACGTGGGCTATCTGCCACAGCGCATCAATGTGGCGGTAAACGTACCGCGCAGTTTCGTCGTCGCACTGTATCGGCAGGATCGCGGCGCGGGTGCACCGGAACCGGATGATGCCGCACTGGAACCTTACGAGGAGCGTCAGCGTGCAACGATCGAGGCACTGATTCGACCGCTGGTCGCCAAGGCGAACGAAGGCATCGTGACGGTGAGCGTGTTTCCGGACGTGCTTGGCCCGATGCCCACCGCGCCGGAGCAGGCCTCCACACTGGTCACGGTGCTGACGAACGACTGGATGCAGCACGTATGGCTGGGGGCGCTGGCACTGGTGCCGCTGTTTCTGATGCTGCGTATGGTGCGCAAGGCGACTGCCCCACAGCCACTGCCGAGCGTGGAAGAGCTGGCGGGCGTGCCGCCGTCGCTGCCCGTGGATGATGATGTTATGGGCGAGGCCGCGGCGGATGAAAATGAAATGTCGGGCGTTGAGGTCGACGAATCAGAGCTGCGTTACCGCAAGATCGCCCAGCAGATCAGCGAACTGGTCAAGGAGAATCCGGAGGAAGCCAGTGCACTGATGCGTCGCTGGGTAAATCCCGATGAATAAGCACTACCGCCCCGGCCGGGCGGAAACTGTGTTGAACTACTATGAGCGAGGATAGTCGACAGGAACTTACTGGCGTGAAAAAGGCGGCGATCCTGATGCTCACGCTGGATCAGGAAGCCGCGGCAATCCTTCTGCGCCAGCTCGACCCTAAATCGGTCGAGACCGTGACGCGCGAGCTGGCAAGCCTTCGCAACATCAGCGAGGAAGTGCGCAACAGTGTGCTGCAGGAGTTCTACGAGGTCGCGCTGGCGCAAACGTGGGCGCGGGAAGGCGGGCTGGATTACGCCCGGGCGCTGCTCATGAAGAGCCTGGACCCTGCAGATGCGGAGCGTATCCTCGCCACCATTCGCCAACAGGTTCGCAAGACGCCCTTCTCATTCCTGCAGAAGGCGGAATCACAGAACCTGCTCACCTTCATTCAGGATGAGCACCCGCAGACGATCGCGCTGATCGTCAGCCATCTGGCGTACAACAAGGCCTCGGAAATCCTCGCGGGACTGCCCGGCCCCAAACAGGTCGAGGTGGTCAAGCGCGTCGCCAACATGGAGCAGACCAACCCCGAAGTCATCGCCGAGGTGGAACGTGGACTGGAGGCAAGACTGTCGAACATGCTGTCGCAGTCGTTCGAAAAGATCGGCGGCGTGGAAACCGTTGCGGAGATGCTCAACCTCGTCGATCGCTCGACGGAAAAGGGCATTATGGAAGGGCTGGAATCCGAAGACCCGGATCTCGTCGAACAGATTCGGCGCCTCATGTTCGTCTTCGAGGACATCAACCTCGTCGACGACAAGGGCATTCAGGCAGTGCTCAAGGAGATCGAGAACGACGAGCTGGCGCTGGCGCTCAAGACTGCGAGCGACGAACTCAAGGAGAAGATCTTCCGCAACATGTCCGAACGCGCAGCTCAGATGATCAAGGAGGATATGGAATACATGGGCCCCGTGCGCGTTTCGGATGTGGAAGCGGCTCAACAGCGTATCGTCGATATTGTACGGCGACTGGAGGACGCTGGCGAGATCATCATTTCCGGCCGCGGAGGCGACCGCGAACTGGTGGTGTGATGGTGAACGATAACGACAGACCTCACGCGGATGCGTGTGGTGTCATGATCACCCGGTGACGCATCCGCTGTGCTGTGTTTGGACGGTTCGCGCGATAGATCATGATTATCAAAGGCCCACAAGCAGCAGCATTGGTAAAGGACGCGGTCGTGCTGGACCTGGGCGATCTGGCGCGTCAGGCCGAGCGTCTGAAGGCAGCGGCGCGCGCCCAGGCGGATCAGATCATTCAGGCAGCCCGCGATGAGGCTGCCCGCATCATCGCCAGCGCTGAAGCGCAGGGACTGGAACAGGGGCGCGCCCGCGGTCACGCGGAAGGATATCAGCAGGGCCTGGAGCAAGGCCGCACCGAAGCATTGCAGCAGACAAAAGCGGAGCTGGATCGCGTCAGGGAAGTTTGCCGGCAGACGGCGGGTGAACTGGAAACACGACGACAGGACATCGACCGCGACGCCCGACAGGCGGTGCTGCAATTCGCACTGCGGATGGCGGAGAAGGTGGTGCATCGCGTGATCGAGGTCGACGAGACGGTGATCGTCGATCAGCTTGCCAATGCGCTGAGCCACGTGCTGCGGCCGGTGGACGTCGCGGTGCGCATCAACCCTTCGGATCGCGCGGTCCTGGAAGCCGCCATGCCGGAACTTTTGGCCGAATTCGCGCAATTTCAGCACGTCCGAATAATCGACGATCCTGTTATCGGGCCTGGCGGCTGTGTGGTCACCTACGGTCAGGGCCGCGTGGATGCGACGATCGAGACGCAAATGGACCGCATTGTGCATCTGATGCTGCCCGGTGGCACATCAATTGCTGACGAATCGCACGGGGATGAAGCGCGCACGCCGGATGGAACCGGCGCGAACGAGGATCAGTCGTGACACGGTCACGCGCGTGATCAAACGCAGGGACGCATGACGCTTCTGGATGATGCCATTCATGTCATCGATCAGGCTGCTGCGCTGGAGTTGCGCGGAACGGTCACGGAAGTGCGCGGCCTCGCGGTGCGCGTGATCGATCTTCCCGTGCCCATTGGATCGAGCGTTCGCATCGTGCCGGCCCGCCGCGGGCGTGAGGAACAATCCCTCATCGGCGAAGTGGTCGGGTTCGATCGCGAGCAGACGATCGTCGTGCCGCTGGGCATGACGTCGGGGGTGAGCCGTGGCGATACGGTGATTGCCGAGCAGTATGCCCAGACGGTGTGGGTGGGCGATTCGCTGCTAGGCCGCGTGCTGGACGGATTGGGTAACGTGATGGACGGCAAGCCCGCGCCGCGCGACCTGATGCCCTGGCCGCTGCATTCGGCGCCGGTGGATCCGCTGGATCGCCCGGTGATCGACACACCGCTGGCAACGGGGGTGCGGGCGATCGATGCGCTGCTTTGCGTTGGGCAGGGCCAGCGCCTGGGCATCTTCGCCGCGCCGGGTGTGGGCAAGAGCACCCTGCTGGGCACGATGGTGCGTCACACCGCAGCGGACGTCTCCGTGATCGCTCTGGTTGGCGAGCGCGGTCGTGAAGTGCGCGATTTCCTGGAGAACAGTCTCGGTGAGGAGGGACTTGCCTCCTCCGTCGTGGTTTGTGCGACAAGCGATGAACCGGCGCTGCTGCGTATTCGTGCGGCCCTGGTGGCATCGGCGGTGGCGGAATACTTTCGCGATCGTGGCAGGAATGTCCTGCTCATCATGGACTCGCTGACGCGCTTTTGTCAGGCACAGCGTGAGGTCGGGCTTGCAGCGGGCGAGCCGCCGGCGACGAAGGGTTATCCGCCCAGTGTGTTCGCGTCATTGCCGCGACTGCTGGAGCGCAGCGGTCGAACGTCGCGCGGTTCGATCACCGGCTTTTACGCGGTGCTGGTGGAAGGCGACGACATGAACGAACCGATCGCCGACGCCGCACGAAGCATTCTCGACGGTCACATCCTGCTCAGCCGAGACCTTGCCAACAAGGGACACTGGCCCGCAATTGATGTGCTTGGCTCAATCAGCCGTGTGTGCGATCAGGTGATTGATGCGGAGCACAACGAAGCGCGGCGCGAGGTGCTCAAACTCGTATCGGCATACCGGCAGGTGGAAGATCTGGTCAACATCGGCGCGTATGCCGCGGGAAGCAACCCGGATTTTGATCTGGCCATCGCGTGCAAACCAATCATCGACCAGTTACTGCAGCAGGGACGCAGCGAACGGGTCAACGGAGGTTTCAAGGCAACGCGCGGACTGCTGATGGCGTTACGACAGAAACTCATCGCCACACAGCAGCAACTGTCGCGCACGTTCGGGCAGCGACGCTGAGTATGCGTCATACGTATGGACTGATTTACGCCAAAAGACAGGGAAGTCATGGCGACCTTCAAGTTTCGATTCGAAGCAGTACTCAGGCAGCGGCAGCTTGTGGAGGACGAGTGCCAGCGCGATCTGGCAAAGCTGTTACGTCAGCGAATGATCGTCGAGAACCAGCTTCGGCAGATGCAGCAAACGATCAGCCAGTCCAAGCACGACCTGGGCGATGCACTGGTCGGGCGTGTCGATCTGGAACAGGTGGGCCATTTCGCCCGCTACAGCGCGCAGGCTGCGATCCGCGCCCAGCAGATCGTGCGCGAGCTTGCCCGGCTGGAACAACAGATTGAAAAAGCACGGCTGCGTCTGGCCGATGCGATGCGCATGCGAAAGGCGATGGAACTGCTGCGTGATCGCGAATACGAGAAGTGGAAGCGCGAACGCGAACGCCGAGAGGCGATCGAGCTGGATGACATGGCGAATCAGGCCTATGCCCGGCAGATGATGATCGGAGCGACGACTTGAAGCTGGCGTGGAATGTGCTGAGCATTCTGCTATTGCTGCACGTTATCGCGGCAGCGGCGCTTGTTGTCTGGCTGCGCGCCACCGACCGGCTCGATGTCGAGCGTGCACGCCGAATCTACAACCTGATGAGCGTCACGATCACTGAGGAAAAGGCACGCCAGGAGGAGGAAGCCCGGCTCGCCGAAGCCACACGCGAAGAGATCGAACAGATGCGGTGGGTACAGCAGGTCAGCACCGGGCCGCGAACCATGTTTGATCGGCTCGACGAAGTCCAGGAGCGCGAGGAGATCGCAACTGTCACCGCCGATCGTGTGCAGCGAGAGATCCGCGACCTGCAGAAACTGTTGGCCAACACCGAATCTCTGCTGGCGGCTGAGCGGGCAGAGATCGAACGCCAGCGGGCTGCACTGCAGGCCCAGTTGGCCGCGGAACGCGAGCGTCGTGAAAGCGAGGATTTTCAGCAGGCGGTCAAGCTGTATGAGCAACTCCGCCCCAAACAGACGAAGCAGATGTTTCAGGAACTGCTGGCGGATGGCCGTGTTGATGAAGTGGTCGAATACCTCGCAGCGATGCAGGTGCGCAAGGCTGCGGCTGTGCTGAACGAGTTCAAGGCGCCTCAGGAGATTCAGCAGGGAACGATGCTGATCGAACGGCTGCGTCAGCGCGGCCTCGACATGGGCGCCGCTCCACAGCAGAAAGGCACGGGAGGGCCCACAACATGATGACCGTTGTGCGACAGATGGGTACATCGCAGCCGGTGTCGAACGGCGGAGTTCCTGCCGTTCACGTGCGACAGGAAGCTGAACTGGTCACACGGTCGTTTCATCAGATGTTGACCGAGGCACGCCAGGCTTCACAACGGAACATCAATCAAACATCCGATTCCAGAGCGAAGTCGCAAGCTCGCAAATCCGATCCGAAAACACAGGATCAATCTGCCGAGCGCGACCAAAGCACAGAAGCGGTGGAGGAACCTGAATCAATACAGCCGGATGTAATCGAACAGCCCGAAGCTGTCGAGCCGACCGAACCTGCTGATGTGGTCACGCTGAGCAATGCGTTACTCGCTCAGGAAGCGCGTTCACCGGGAACGATGCGGGTGAGCGGTCAACAACTCGACGAGCAGCCGACCGCCAAGAGGCCGGGCAGCGTCACCACCCTGCCGTCAGTCACGACGATGGAAGTCACACCGCTGTCGTCGGAGAATCCTGCCAACACCGATCAATCACACGACACAGCCATCTTCACGCGGGAAGCGAATCTCGTCGCCCCTGACGAGAATAGTGCCGCTGTTCCTGTAAAGCACGGGCAGGATGCCAACCATACGACCGCTTCACGCGGCATTGCACCGATCACCGCAGCCATCGGCGATGCATCAGGCGCAACCACGCTTCCCCCGCATCCGACGACAATGCCTCAACCGCAGGCGAACGTCGATCATCCCTTCGCAGCGATGAATCAGGCGAACGATTCAGATATGGATGCTGCGAACGTCGCTCGTGTTGCGCGCGGTCTGCAAAGCGCACTGCAACAGAATGGTGGATCGGTCACACTGCGTCTGCATCCGCCTGAGCTTGGTTTTGTCCGCATCGAAATGCAGGTATCCAACGGTACGGTGAGCGCCACCCTGCAAAGCGAGCAGCCGCAGGTGCGCGAACTATTGCACCAGCAACTGGCACAGTTGCGCCACGGCCTTGAATCGCACGGCCTGAACGTGGAACGTCTTCAGGTGCAAGGCCCACCGAATCATCACAACTTCGGCGACACATCGAGCGATCACCGCGCCCCCTCAGACGACGGCCGCAGCCGGGGCCACTTCACCGACGGTGGCAGCGGTCGCGAGCAGGACGACTCGCGGGATGGCCGACGAAACCCGTCGTCGCCTCGATTCGCTTTCGCCGATCTGATTAACGAGCTTGCGTGAAAGGATCAACAATGTCCGTTGCCTCCGCCATCAACAATTTTGGGCTCGCTGATGTCTCTGATCGCACGCCCAACAAGTTCTCAGCGATGAGTTCGGATGAGTTCATCAAGATCATGATCACCGAACTGACGCAGCAGGACCCTCTTAAGCCTTCGGACACCAGCGCGATTCTCGAACAGCTCAGCTCGCTGCGCAACATCGAAAGCCAGCTTTCGCTGCAGGAGCGGCTGGAGGCGCTGGTGCTGCAGAACGGCATCTCCGCAGCCAGCGGTATGATCGGCAAGCTCGTCGAGGGACTGGATGAGCGTAACAACCGCGTGCAGGGACTGGTGACATCCGTGCGCGTGCAGAACAAGAGGACGTATCTGGAGCTGGACAACGGCTGGACGTTGCCGGTTGAACGGGTAACGCGCGTGGGCGCGGCAATGGAGTGATTGCAGGCGATGGGCGCTTCGGAACTGCTTCGACTGCTTGAACCAGCGGTGCGGCCGATCGGTGCGGCTGGGGCTGTGACACCCATCACGCCGAGCCGTCAGCCGATCGAGCATCAAAGCTTTGAAGCGCTGCTTGAGGCAGCAAAAGCTGAACTCGCCGACGAGGACCAGCCATCGCAGCAGACGTCCGCCACAGCCGTGTCGCCACTTGCGCCATTGGCGCAGGTCGATCGCATCGAAAACGCCTCACTGCGGGCGATGATGCAGCAGCGACACAACGCCTGACGAAATGACAAAGTGCTCATGCCACAGGGTGTGAGCAAATGAACCAGACTGATTCACCGCGTCACATCGTACGGCGCGACATGACAAACCGGAGTATTCGCTATGGGCCTGACCAATTCGCTGTATACGGGCGTAAGCGGTCTTTCGACACACGCGCAGATGCTCAATGTCTCGGGCAACAACATCGCCAACGCGAACACGCCGGGGTTCAAGGGCAGCCGGGTCACATTCGAAACGCACATCCTGCAGAACCTTGGCGGCGCCTCGGCTCCCAACGCGAACAGCGGCGGTGTCAACCCGTCACAGGTCGGCCTGGGTACTCGCATCGGAACGATCCTGCGTGACTTCCGCACAGGCACCATCCAACCCACCGGCGTCAACTCCGATATGGCCATCGATGGTGCGGGGTTCTTCATTGTCGAACAGGATGGCAAGCAGTTTTACACGCGTGCGGGCAACTTCGCACTCGACCGCGACCTGTACCTGACCCGAAACGGCGCGCTGCTGATGGGTTACGAGGCCAACCAGGCGGGCGATATCCTGCAAGGCGCGTTGACCCGCCTGCACATTCCACTGGGTGAAACGATCGCCAAGGCGACGGAAAGTGCCGATTTTGCGGGCAACCTCAACGCTGCAGGAGAAGTGGCGACCGTCGGATCCATCACGACCAGCGGCCCACTCTACAGCGATCCGGGGGCAACGACGCCAGCCACTGCAGCCACCGCTCTGACCAGTCTTTACAACGCGGCCGGCACGCTGTTGTTCAACCTGGGCGATGTCATCACACTCAGCGGCGCAACCAAGGGCGGTGCCACGCTGCCCGATCACACCTTTGAAGTCGGAGCCGCCAACACCACGGGCAGCGACGCCTTCGGTCTCACGCTGGGCGACTTCCTCAGCTTTCTGGATGAGGCGTTCGGCATCAACAGCGATGTGGACCCCAACGCGGGCGTGACGATCAACGCCACCGGTGAAATCGTCATCACCAGCAATACCGGCACTGTCAACGGCATCGCGATGGAGGCGTCCAACATCATCGTCAACCCGGGCACCACCGGTACTCTTCCTTTCACCTTTACCCAGACACAAAACGCCACAGGCGAATCGACGCGAACATCGTTTGTCGCCTACGACTCACTGGGTAACACCATGATGATCAATGTCACCATGGTGCTGGAGGCGAAGACCAACGAAGGCACTCAATGGCGGTTCTACGCGGAAAGTGCTGATGACACCGATCTGGACCGCATGCTGGGCACGGGCACGCTCCAGTTCGACACCAACGGTTCGCTCATTGGTACGACGGATACGACCATCCTCATCGATCGAGCAAACACCGGCGCGATGACGCCCCAGGCGATCAACCTGCTGTTCGATGGGGGCGGTGGAACGCTGACGGCACTGGCGGACGTTCAGAGCCAGTTCAAGGTCGAGTTCCAGGACGGCGCCCCTACCGGCACGCTGCAGGACTTTTCTGTCAACGAGGACGGCACGATCGTCGGCATTTACTCCAACAGCATGATGCGAGTGCTCGGTCAGGTCGTCGTCGCACGGTTCACCAACCCACAGGGCCTGAAGGAACTGGGCGCTAACCTGTTCGATGTCACTGCCAACAGCGGCACCGCTCAGATCGTCATTCCCGGGACCAGCGGAACGGGCAATATCGTCGGCGGAGCACTGGAAATGAGCAACGTCGACCTGTCGCACGAGTTCATCAACCTTATCACCGCGGCAACCGGCTTCTCCGCCAGCTCGCGTGTCATGACCACCAGCGACCAGCTCATCCAGGATCTGCTGCAAACGATCCGATAATTCGTAAAGGACAGTATCGTACGGCTGACGACTGCCCTGGCCGGCACGGCTGAACCAGATTCACTCAAATGTTTTCGCCAGACGAGACAGCATCGCCATGATCACCGTCACACGCCTGAACAATCAGCGCATCGTGGTGAATGCGGAGCTGATTCGCACCATCGAGGCGAACCCCGACACCATCATCAAACTGGTGAACGGCGATCACATCATCGTGAAGGAATCGATGGAGGAGGTGGTGAAGCTGGCGATCGAGTACGGTCGAAGCCTGCGGCGGCTGCTGCCCCCGACATAACCGCGGCGAGCCGTCAGACGTTAATTCGCAGAAATTTGCGCTCAAGCCGGGCGGGACGATCGACCGATAAAAACGGGGAGAGTCTCGCGCATCCGGGCAGGTTGTCGCCATGGATCTGGGCATTCTATTTGGTTTTCTGGGCACCTGGGCCCTTGTCATTTGGGCGATCCTCGCCGGGGGAAACGTCCACTATTTCGTTGACATCCCCAGCATCATCATGGTGCTCGGCGGGTCGTTCACGCTGATTTTCCTTTGCTTCCCGATCAAGACGATCAAAAAAACCTTTTCACTTCTGAGGCGGGCGTTCTTCACCACCAGGTTTAACGTGGAGAAGCTGATCGAAGACCTGGTCTCCTACGCGGAGATCGCCCGTCGCGACGGCATCCTGAGTCTGGAAAACGTAACCCGCGACATTGACGACCAGTTCATCGTCCGCGGGATTCAGATGGCGGTGGACGGCACCGACCCGGAACTGATCGAGCAGATTCTGACAGCCGAGCTGGACAACCTGGCTGAACGTCACGCCAACGGCAAGGCCTACTTTGATTCGCTGGGCAAGTACGCCCCCGCGCTGGGCATGATTGGCACGCTGGTCGGCCTGGTAATCATGCTCATGAATATGGATGATCCATCGTCGATCGGTTCGGGTATGGCGGTGGCGATCCTGACCACGCTCTACGGCGCGCTGATCGCCAACACGTTCGCCCTGCCGCTGGCAGACCGGCTGGAACGGATGTCCGCTGAGGAGATCCTTTATAAGACGATCATCATTAAAGGTGTCATGGCGATTCAGTCGGGCGATAACCCGCGCATCGTCGAGCAGAAGCTGCGGACCTTCCTGCCACCCTCTGCCCGTAGGCAGGAGGAACGGGAGGCCGCCTGACGATGCCCGCAGTGGTGTGCCGCTGAGCGAAAGGTGACTCGATTTGGCGAAGAAGTGCAAATGTCCGCCCGCAGGCGCCCCGGAGTGGGTCATGACCTACGGCGACATGATGTCGCTGCTGTTGTGCTTTTTCATCATGCTCGTAGCGCTCAGCGAGATCAAAAAGGAAGAGTTCCGCGTCAAGGCGGAGGCGATCAAGTCCTCCTTCGCCTCCTCGATCACCGGCGGTGGCGTCATCCCCGGGTTGGAAAACCCCGACTTCTCCGTCATCAGCCTCCTCACGGAAAAGAACCTTCAGCTCCAGGAACACAAAAACCAGTCCCGCAACGAGGAAGAAGGGATCGAAGGCAAAACCAACACTGTGCGCCAGATTCGCGAAGGGATTCTTGAGCCGGTGGGCGGGCTGATCACCTTTGAACCTGGTTCAGCCCAACTGACTGCGGAGGCGAAGCGACGCATCCGAGACATCGTGCCCCGCATTCGCGGCGAACTGAACAAGATCGAGCTGCGCGGCCACGCCTCCAGTATCGAACTGGTCCACAGCACGGGCTACAAGGACCTGTGGGAGCTGAGCTACGACCGGGCGAAGGCGGTGATGGAGTTCCTGGTCAACGAGGCGGGTATCCGCCGGGACCGAATTCGCATCAGCGCCAATGCCGATAACGAACCATTGCGGCAGCGCGATTTGAGTCGCAGCGCTCAGGAGCCGAATCGTCGTGTAGAGATCATCGTGATGGAAGCGATCGTCGATGACTTTACAAAACCGGAATTAACCGGCTCGCGCTGAGAATAAGGCAAGGTTGCGAAGGTCCGAATAACCTTCGCCAGATGCCGAGCAAGAACCGCGGTGGAGAGATCGGGTTATGGCCAAGAAAGACAAAGTGGAAAAACCGGCTCCCGCCGAAGCAGCTGCGCCAACGTCCAGGAAGGTGCCAGTCAAGGCGGCGCTCATCCTGGCGGGGGTGTTGTTTCTGGAAGGGGCGGTGATCTCGACAGCGTTTCTGCTGGCAGGTGGCCCGGCCGACGCTCAGGCGAACGGCCCCAGCCCCGATCTACTGGCCGAATACGAACGGCCGGTTGAGGTGCTCGTCGTTCAGGACCGATTTCCCAACAACAAACGTGGCACCACCTACATCTACGATACACGCATCTTCCTGGTCACCCGGAAGAAGCATGAAGAAACGATCACGAAGCAGATCCAGTCCATGCAGGCGCAGATCAGCGACGATGTACGGCTGATCATCAGCCAGGCGGAACCCAGCCAGTTGGTGGAGCCGACACTGGCGACGCTGAAACGCCAGATTCGGGCGGCGCTGGATCAACGGCTGCAACCCGATGAGCAGGGACGAAGCTGCATCGAGGAAGTGCTGATCACCAAATTCATTCAGATCAGGGCGAGTATTTGATGGCTGAAACACCGCAAAGCGATCAACCGCGTCAGGACGATGCGGATCGACTCATGGAAGAGGCCCTGCGGGAAGCGCAATCATCGATTGCGCGGATGCAGGAGATCGCCGGGGTTCCGGAGTTTGAAGCCGCGTCCGATCCCAGCACCGTCGCCAACGGCATTGAACTGCTGAGCGATGTGGAGCTGAACGTCATGATTGAACTCGGCCGGACGGAGATGCTGGTCGAGGATGTGCTGCGTCTGGGGCCGGGCAGCGTGGTCGAGCTGGACAAGCTGGCGGGCGACCCGGTGGACGTGTACGTGAACAATCGTCTGATCGCACGAGGTGAAGTGCTCGTGCTGAATGACAACTTTTGTATTAGGATTAGTGAAATCGTCGCCAACCTGGAGGAACAGGCGCAGGCGGCGGCCGAGCAGCAGGTTTCGGCATCGAGCTGATCGAAGCGGGATGAGGATCATCCCCCGTCGCGTCGGAGCACGCGACGACACTGGCCATGGAGGGCCTGATCGTGCAGCCGATCATCCATTTCGGTCCGTTGCGCGCAGCGTGCATCACGTGCATATTGCTTGGCGCGCCGCTGGCTGCATTCGCACAAACATCCGCAATTGACGATCCGCTGCATCGACTGGCGGTGCAGTTGTCACAGGAAGATGCGGACAGGCCCGCAGCAACGACACCCGCGCCAATGGCGCCCATTGCGCCGATCGCTTCATCCCCACCGGTGCGGCCGGCCACTACGGGCGTAACCCCTGCCACCACCGATCCAACTGCGCTTTCCGCGCCACCAACGGTGCAACAGTCGACCGATACATCGCCTGCACCCGCACCAGCTCCGCGACGGTTGCTGCACCAATCAACCTTTCGCCCCGAAGGCACAAGCGAGGGCGATGTGGCTGCGACCGTCACAGCGGATCGGTCCGGCGGAAGCTGGATACTACAAACCATCACTGCGCTGGGGGTGGTGATCGGGCTGATCCTGCTCCTGCGGACCATCTGGTCGAGGCTGACGGGGCAGACCGTCGCGGCGATGCACTCGCCGGTGGTGGAGGTACTCAGCCGCACAAGCATCGCCCCTCGCAATCATGTACTGCTGGTGCGGATCGGGCAGCGCATCCTCGTGGTGGGCGATAGTCCGGCGGGGCTGCGCACGCTGGCGAACGTGGATGACCCGGAGGAAGTGGCCTCGCTGCTCACTGCGGTGAGCGCCGCCCGGCCCAACAGTATCAGCCAGAACTTCGCCCAGTTGCTGCAGCGGTTCAACGGTGACTACGAATCGCAGACCATCGAAACGGAGGGCGGCGATTCGCAGGAGCATCGCGTGGACCTGGCGCGCAGCACCGTCTCGGGGCTTCTGGCACGCATCCGAACCGTGGGGGCGAAATCCTGATGCCGATGCACGCCGCGACAACGCGACCGCCTACACCGCGAGCGAACCCGCGCTGGTTTGCCGTGGCTGTGCTGGCGAACGCTGTCGTGTTGTGCTTCGCGGGACCGACGCTGGCTCAGGAAACGATCGGCGGCAACGCAGTCGCGCCAATAGGTACGCAGGCGGTCGATCTGACCAACCCCGCGAGCATCATCGATCAGGCCAGCCGGGTGCTGCCCGTCGACGGTGTGAATGCGGTGGAGACGGGCGAACGCCGCGGCGGTTTGAGTGCCGCCCTGTCGATCCTCGTCCTGCTCACGGTGCTGTCGCTGGCGCCATCGATCGTCATCATGACGACGAGCTTCACGCGCATCGTCATCGTGCTGAGCCTGCTGCGTCAGGCGATCGGTACGCAAGCGCTGCCGCCCTCGCAGGTTATCGTGGGGCTGTCACTTTTCATGACGTTTCTCGTCATGGCCCCCACGTTCGAGGAGGTGAACCGCGTTGCACTGCAGCCGTTGCAGAACAACGAGATCGATCAGCTTGAAGCGTGGAGCCGGGCGAAGGAACCGTTACGGCGGTTTATGCTCGCGCAGATCGATTACGCGGGTAACTGGGACGATGTGTACATGATCATGAACTATCGCGGCATCGATACCTCCGAGCCGGACAAGCTCTATGAGGACGATGTCGACATGCTCACGCTGATCCCGGCATTCATTATGAGCGAGCTGAAGGTCGCGTTCCTGATGGGTTTTCGGCTGTACCTGCCGTTCCTGATCGTGGACATGGTGATTGCCAGCGTGCTCATCAGCATGGGGATGCTGATGCTGCCGCCGGTGCTGATCAGCCTGCCGTTCAAGCTATTGCTGTTCGTCCTGGTGGACGGCTGGCACCTCGTGGCGGGCAGCCTGCTCAACAGTTTCGCCGTTCCGGGACTGATCACTTAGCAACAAGGACGAACGATCGAATCGCCTCGGGTACACCTGCCCGCTGCGTAAGGGTTTGAACATGACGGTCGAACAGGCGACGGATCTGATTCGTGAAACACTGCGGCTGATGCTGCTGATCAGCTCACCCATTCTGGCGGCGGCGCTCATCATCGGGCTGACCGTCAGCGTGCTGCAGGCGGTAACGCAGATTCAGGAACAGACGCTCAGCTTCGTGCCCAAGATCGTGGGTATGGCGATCGTCGCCATCATCGCGGCACCGTGGCTGGCAATCCAGATTCTGGATTTCGCCCGCCGCATGTTCAGTCAGGAATGAGCGCCACAACGAGATATACGGAAACGGACTCACAAGACACAAACACAACAACTTTCAACGTCAGTACCTTGAACCTTGATCTCGTTCGAACCATTGCTGCCGCATCTGCCCGCCTGGGCGCTGGTGCTGTTTCGGCTCACCGGCATCTTTCTCTTCGCGCCGATGCTGGGCAGCCGCATCCTGCCCATGCGCGTCAAAGCACTGCTGGCACTGGCGTTGAGCTTCTGCATCTATCCGAGCCTGCTGGATGCTGGTTCACCCTCGGCGGTGCTCATCACGCCGTTGATCGAGTCGGGGCTTTCCTTCTGGAGTATGGCCGGGGCGATTGCGATGGAACTGGCGGTGGGGCTTGCCATCGGCTACGGCGCATCGCTTCCCATGATCGGGATGCAACTGG
>Ga0207864_1001270_pt1 | contig 28699 bp, 19 predicted proteins | sample HigsolmetaAR202D_FD_184834 | JGI IMG/M metagenome (GOLD analysis project Ga0207864, IMG submission 184834) | Ionic liquid and high solid enriched microbial communities from the Joint BioEnergy Institute, USA - AR20-2-D (SPAdes) (version 2) ... | reverse complement strand
AGGAGGCCGGGCCGCGCCCCGGCCCGCCGACCCGGTGCCGGCCCACGCCGAGCCGGACGACCCTGCGCCGCCCGCTGCGGTACGGCGCGAGCGCGGTCCTTCACCTGCGGCGCGGGTGGGTGGAGGGAAGGGCCAACGCGCCGCCGCGTCGCCCGCGGCGAAGGTGAGCCCCGCGGTCCTGAGGGCCGTGCCCGTCCGTCGACGGTGGCACGGCCCTTCGTCTTTGCCGAGGCGCGGCGACGGCCGGCGAGGGGCCGCCAGGCCGTACCCGGGTCCCGGCGGCGGTGGCGGCAGGGGAGAGACGGCATGCGAACGCACCGGGCCGAGCCCGGGCGTACGCCGTACCGCCGGCGGCGGGGCACGGCACGGTGGCCGCGCAAACAACAGCCGCGCAAAACAAAAAAGGGCCGCGGACAGCGGTGCGGGGCGGCTGCGTCGGCCGCCCCACATCACCGGTGCGCGGTCAGGGCGCGATGGGTCAGGCTCCGCCCCACACCGGAACGGTCTCCGCGGCGGTGTCGTCCTCGATGAAGGTGAGCTCGTTCACGACGGCCACGACGCCGTCGAGGTTCTCGGTGAGCCGGGCGGCGGCGAGGGCCTCGCTCTTGCGCAGGAACTCACCGCGCAGCGTCACCACGCCCTGGTTCACCTCGACGTCGATCAGGTTCGGGACCGTGCCGAGCGCCTGCCGGATCACGTCCTCGCGGACCTCCTCGGCGATCTCCGCGTCGGTGCGGACGAACACGCGGATGAGGTCGCGGCGGCTGACGATGCCGAGCAGCCTGCCGTCCTCGTCCACCACCGGCAGCCGCTTCACGCCGTACCGGTCCATGTCCCGGGCGGCGACCACGACCGGGGTGTTCGGGGTGGTGGTGTACGCGGGCGAGGTCATCAGCTCGCGCGCGGTGGTCGCCCCGGCCTTGCGGCGGGTGTCGCCCTCGCTGCCGAGGCGGTGGCGGAGCCGGGCGGTGAGCGGGGGCCGGTAGCCCTCGCGGTGGTAGCGCTCCTTGAACTCCTCCTTGTGCAGCAGGTCGGCCTCGGAGACCACGCCGACCACGCGGCCCGCGGCGTCGAGCACCGGCATGCCGCTGACCCCGCGGTCGATGAGCAGCCGGGCCACCTCCCGGAAGGGGGCGTCCTCCGGTACGGACACCACGTCGGTGGTCATGACGTCCTGGACTCTGGTACGCATCTGGTGCCTCCTGACGGCGGGGGAATGAAGGACTCGCCTCACGCTCGCGACGGTAGGTGGGGCCGCCGGTGCCGATCAGGGCCGAAGGTCCCGCCGGCCGGGGACGCCGGGCCTCACAACCGGTCGTCGACGTCCCAGGTGAGCTTGTCGATCACGTCGACGACGCCGTTCACCCGGCCGGCCATGCGCACCGCGATCTGGGCCTCGCTGCGCCGGTCGACGTGGCCGCGCAGCGTCACCACGCCGTGGTCGACCTCGACCTCGATGTCGGCGTTGTCCAGCCACAGCCCGCGGTCGAGCACCTCCTCGCGGATCTCGCGGGCGAGGTCGGCGTCGTCGCGCACGAACACCTTCAGCAGGTCGTGGCGGCTGACGACGCCCGCCAGCCGGCCCTCCTCGTCGACGACGGGCAGCCGCTTGACGCCGTGCTCCTCCATCCTCCGCACCGCGGTGGTCATCGTCGTGGTGGGCGTCACGGTCACGGCCGGGGCGGTCATCAGCTCACCGGCGACCTCGCCACGGGCCTTGCGCTCGGCCGTGGTGACGCCGCCCTCCTCGCTGAGCCTGCGGCGCAGCCGCGCCCGCAGCGGCGGCTGGTAGCCCTCCTGGTAGTACTGCTCCCGGAACTCCTCCTTGTGGAGCAGGTCGGCCTCGGAGACCACGCCCACGACGTGACCCGCGTCGTCGACGACGGGCACGGCGCTGATGCCCCGTGAGATGAGCAGTTCGGCGACGTCCTTGAACGGGGTGTCGGCGTGCACGGACGCGACGTCCCTGGTCATCACGTCCTTCACCTTCACGCGCATGGCGTGCTCCTTTCGCGTCGCACGAGCCGCTGCGCCGTACCGGGCGGGCTCCCACTTTCTACGCCTCTATCCCACCGTGCGGGGAAAAGGGATTGAATGGGCGTAAGTCCCTCGATCTTGGGCCTTTGGGCTGAATTGGTGGTTTCTGTGGGCCGATGTCACAGCCCCGGCGCCGGCGGCGGTCCCGGCGCGCGCCGGGCGCACCCGCGCCGCCCGAGCCCGTGGCCGGGGCCGATGACGCGACGTTTCCGCACGGCGGCCGGGGGTCGAAGGTCCCGCCGGATGGTGCCCTTCGGCCGGATCCCCGGACCGTCCCCGACTGATCTGCTGGAACCATGAAGGACCGCTGGACCACCGTCCTGCTCGTGCTCACCGCGGGGGCGCTGCTCGGCGGCGGCGCCGCCTACCTGCTCGGCGCGGTGGGCGTCGCGCACGCGCTGTGGATCGCCGGCACCGCGGTCGCGCTGGTGCCCGCGGTCTGGTGGGTGGTCGAGGCGGTACGCGAGGGCCGCCTCGGCGTGGACGCGATCGCCGTGCTCGCCCTCGGCGGCTCCCTCGCGGTCGGCGAGTACTTCGCGGGCGCGGTGATCGGCGTCATGCTCGCCTCCGGCCGCGCCCTGGAGGACTACGCGCTGCGCCGCGCCCGCCGCGACCTCACCGCGCTCTACGAGCGCGCCCCGCGCACCGCCCGCCGCTACCGGGGCGGCCCGGGCGGCGCGTTCGACGGCGGCGTGGAGACCGTGCCGGTGGACGCGGTACGCCGCGGCGACGCCCTGCTCGTCCCCGCCGGCGAGATCGTCCCGGTGGACGGCGTGATCCGGGAGGGTACGGCACTGCTCGACGAGTCGGCCCTCACCGGCGAGTCCGTGCCGGTCGAGCGCGGCGCGGGGGAGAGCGTGCGCAGCGGCGTGGTCAACGCGGGCAGGCCGTTCGACCTCGTCGCCACCGGAACCGCCGAGGAGAGCACGTACGCGGGCGTGGTCCGGCTGGCCCGGGAGACCGCGGCCGGGAGCGCCCCGGTGGTCCGGCTCGCCGACCGGTACGCCGCGATCTTCCTCCCCGCCACCCTGCTGCTCGCCGGAGCGGCCTGGCTGTGGTCCGGGGAGGCCGTGCGGGCCGTGGCCGTGCTCGTCGTCGCCACGCCCTGCCCACTGCTGCTCGCCGCCCCCGCGGCGATCGCGGCCGGCCTGTCCCGGGCCGCCCGCCACGGAGTGATCGCCAAGGGCGGCGGCGCGCTGGAGACGCTCGGCCACGCCCGCACCCTCGTGCTCGACAAGACCGGCACGCTCACCACCGGCCACCCCCAGGTGGTCGAGGTGGTGCCCGCGCCCGGCCACGACCCCGACGAGGTGCTCGCCCTCGCCGCCGCGGTCGACCAGGTCTCCTCGCACGTGCTCGCCCACGCGATCGTGCGCGCCGCGGCCGAGCGCGGGCTCACCCTCGGCCGGCCGTACGGCGTGCACGAGGAGGCCGGGCTCGGCACCGAGGGCATGGTCGGCGAGCACGCGGTGCGGGTCGGCAAGGCGCTCGGCACCCGGCCCGACTGGGAGCGGGCCCAGCGCTCCCGGGCCGCCCTCGACGGCGCGATGACGGTGTTCGTCGCGGTCGACGGCGACACCGCCGGGGTGATCCTGCTGCGCGACACGGTCCGCCCCGACGCGCCGCGCACGCTGCGCCGGCTGCGCCGCGCCGGGATCGACCGGGTGGTGATGCTCACCGGCGACCGCGCCGATGTGGCCGAGAGCGTCGCCACCGTGCTCAACATCGACCGGGTGCTCGCCGAGCGGCCGCCGGCGGAGAAGGTGGAGGCGGTCCGCGAGGAGGCCGCGCGGGCGGTGACGGTGATGGTCGGCGACGGGATCAACGACGCGCCCGCGCTCACCGCCGCCCAGGTCGGGGTGGCGATGGGCGCCCGCGGCGCGGCCGCCTCCAGCCAGGCCGCCGACATCGTGCTCATGGGCGACCGCATCGACCACCTCGCCGACGCGATGGACGTCGCCCGCCGCTCCCGCCGGATCGCGGTGCAGAGCGCCGCCGCCGGCATGGCGCTGTCGGTCGCCGCCATGATCGTGGCCGCGGCCGGGCTGCTGCCCCCGGCGGCCGGGGCGCTGGTGCAGGAGGCGATCGACGTCGCGGTGATCCTCAACGCGCTGCGCGCGCTGCGCCCGGGCCGGGGCACCGGCACCGTGATCGACGAGCCGACCGAGCGCATGCTGCGCGCGTTCGAGGAGGAGCACCGCGAGCTGCGCCCGCCGCTGGAGACGCTGCGCGAGGTCGCCGACCGGCTCGGCGGCGACCCGCCCGAGGTGGTGCTCCCGCGGCTGCGCCGGGTGCACCGCTTCCTCACCGAGGAGCTGCTGCCGCACGAGCGCGACGAGGAGCGGCGGCTCTACCCGGCGGTCGGCCGCCTGCTCGGCGGCTCCGAGGTGACCGCGACGATGAGCAGGGCGCACGCCGAGATCGAGCGGCTCGTCGCCCGGCTCGGCCGCCACCTCGCGCTCGCCGAGGAGACCGGGCTGCGGCCCGACCGCATCGACGACCTGCGCGCCTGCCTGTACGGCCTGCACGCCGTGCTCAACCTCCACTTCACCCAGGAGGAGGAGGCGTACTTCTCCCTCGCCCGGCACGACCGGTTCGTGAGCTGACCGCACGCCCGGGACGCGCGGTGCACCGCCGGGCCGCGGGTACACGTGCAGGTACGCGCAACCCCGATGCCGGCAAGGAGAACCCTGTGAGCGCAGAGAACCTCGATCTGGCCGCGATCGCGCGCCGGATCGCCGACAACGCACCGAACGGGTCGCTCGAGCAGGCGGCGGCGGGCTCGGTCGCGGTGACCTGCGCGACCACCCGGACCCTGGCCGAGGCCCGGTCCGTGCTCGCGGGCGTCACCCCCGAGAACGTACGGCGCGCCGCGCTCGAGCTGCTCGACCGCCTCGAGGCCGGGGAGCGGGACGACGCCGCCGGATAGCCTTCCGGGTTCCCGCCCGATGACCTGCGCCCCAGGCGTGTGACAGAACTCACACGCCACTTTTTCCTCTCCTGAAGCAGCAGTCACCGGCCCTTCGCCGTCCCTGGGAGGTGAACGGGCGGTCATGGTGATCGCCTTGCACGGGGAGGAATCTTCAATGAAGCGCATCACCGCAGGGGCACTCGCCGCCGCCGTCGGCGCGTCGGTGCTCCTGATCTCCGGTCCGGCCTACGCCGACCGCCGTACCGACCTGAAGGTCGACCTCACCAAGATCGAGCCGAACCCGGTCCAGGTGAAGAGGGGCGAGGCGACCTCGGTCACGTTCGACGTCGTCAGCAAGGGCGCCGCCCGCGTCGAGGTGAGCCTCCAGCCGCTCGGCCGCAAGTACGTCCGGTTCACCCCGAAGGTGGCGAACGCCGCCCCGGCGGGGAACGGCGCCGCGGCGCAGGCCAAGGAGGAGGAGGAGGCCAGGCAGACCGACAGGCCGGGTGACGGGCGGCGCGGCCACGGGCGTCCGGACCTCAAGCCGGACCTGACCCGGTTCGTCGCCCAGTTCACCGCGAAGGACCCGGCCGGCAAGTGGCTGGCGACCGCGGTCGCGTTCGACCGGGCCGGCAAGAAGGTGTCCGACACGGAGACCTTCACCGTCGAGCTGGTCAAGACCAAGTTCGGCACCAAGATCGTGGAGTTCGGCGCGTACCCGAACAAGGTGCGCAAGGGCAAGCCGGTGTTCCTCCGCGGCCGCCTGATCGCCGAGGACAAGCGCGTCAAGGGCTACGCGGACCAGGAGGTCGACATCCTCTACCGCAAGGACGGCCGGGCCCGCTGGCGCAAGCTCGGCGAGGCCGAGACCAACCGCTTCGGCGTGTTCCGGGCCTCGGTGAAGGCCTTCAGCAGCGGCCAGTACAAGGCCGTGTTCGCCGGCAACGACGACGCCAACCCCTCCGAGAGCGACGTCGTGCGCGTGCGCGTCAAGCGCGGCTTCTTCCACTTCCACCGGTAAGCCGCGCGCGTCGGGTGCCCTTACTTCCCCTCGGACCGGTTCGGGCCGTACGGTGACAGGCCGTCGTGTCCCGGCCGGCTTTCACGGTCTGGTCGCACATCAAGAGGCCGCCCGGCCCTCGCGGGGGCCGGGCGGCCTCTTGCATCCCCGGCCCGAACACCGGTCGTGCGATCCGGTCCTCATCTCTCGCCGGGAGGTACGGCGGCCGCACGGGCCGGGTTCAGCCTGCGGGCAAGATTTTTCGCGGCGTTTTCCGGCGGGCCGGCCCCCGGGCGGGACGCTCAGTCGTCCGGGATGGTGATCTTCTCGCTCACGCCCCAGTCGAACCAGCTCACCGTGAACGTCGTCCCGGCCCGGCCCCGGATGGGGAAGACGGCCGTGCCGACGTAGCTGCGCCGCGCGTTCACCTGCCAGCGGTCGCCGACCCGGGAGGAGCACAGGGTACGGCTCGGCGGCACCCGCGTGCCGTCGGAGAGCCGCAGGTAGGTGCCGCCGGTGGCGTGGTCGCAGACGAGCGTCTGCGGCTCGCCCGACAGGTTGCGGTACCGCACGGTGAGGATCACCGAGCTCGACGTGACCCGCATCCGGGTGAACCGCACGTCCCAGGTCGGGGTGGTCGCGACCGTCGCGTCGATCGTGTAGGTGCCGACCGCGGGCGGGCCGTCCTTCCGGCCGTCCTCGTCGTCGCCGGCGTCGCGCAGCAGCCCGGCCAGGAACGGGATCATCACGAGCACCGCGACGAACCCGATGATCGCGAACAGCACCCCGCGCCCGCAGCCGGACCCTCCCGACGGCTGCGGGGACGGCACGGTGACCCGCCCGGCCGGGCCGGGCGGCGGCGGCACCGGCGCGCGGGGCGGCCCCGGCGGCGGGTACGCCGGGGGACGGCCCGGCGGAGGCGCGGGCGCACGGACCGGGCCGGGCGGCGGAGGCGGCGGGGCCGGGGGCGGCGCCTGAGGCGGCACCGTCGGCCCCGGATGCGGCCCGGGACCGGTCATCCGGGGCGGCGCCGCCATCGGGTTCGGCCCCGGCGGCGGGGCGGGACGCGGCATCGTGCCGGGGGGCGGGGCCTGCGGCGGCATCGGCCCCGGCACCGGGGGAGCGGGCGCCACGGGACCGGTGTGCGGCGGCGCCTGCACCGGGGGCGCGCCAAGCTCGCCGGTGAGCACCTTGGTGCCCTGCGGTCCGGGACCGCCCGGATTGACCGGGTCACGGGGCAGCACCGGGATCTCCCCGGTGATCGCGCTGAGCACCTTCTTCGCGCTGGGCCGCTGCCGCGGGTCCTTCGCCAGGCAGTCGGAGACGAAGATGCGCAGCGGGTCCGGCACCCCGGTCAGGTCGGGCTCGGCGTGGATGACGTTGTGCAGGATCGCGGGAATCGTGTTGCCGTGGAACACCAGCCGCCCGGTCGCCGCGAACACCATCGTCGCCGCCCAGCTGAACATGTCGGAGGCGGGCCCGATGCCCTTGCCCTCCACCTGCTCGGGCGACATGAACGAGGGCGTGCCGACCACCTGGGACACGGTGCCGGTGGTGTCGAGCACCCGGGCGATGCCGAAGTCGATCACGACCGGCCCCTCCGGGCCCATGAGCACGTTGCTCGGCTTGAAGTCCTGGTGCACGATCCCGGCCCGGTGGATCGCGGAGAGCGCGGTCAGCGTGGCCACGGCGAGGCGGGACAGCCCGCTGCCGGTGCGCGGCCCGTCCCGGCGGACGAGCTGCTCCAGGGACTCGCCCTCGACGTACTCGCTGACGATGTACGGCTGCTCGTAGGCGGTCACGCCGGCGTCGAGCACCCGGACGGTGCAGAACGGCGCCACCCGCTGCATGACCTCCGACTCGCGCAGGAACCGCTTGCGCGCGTCGGGGTCCTGGCTGAACTCGGCGCGCAGCAGCTTGATGGCGACCCGTTGCCCGGACGGGGACCGGCCGAGCAACACGGTGCCCTGCCCACCCTCACCGAGCAGCCCGAGCACCTCGTAGTCGCCCACACGCTCGGGATCGCCCGGCCGGAGCGGATGGGCGCGTCCCATTCGCATCCTCCCCTAGACCGCGTTCTCGCGTCATTCTGTCAGGGATCGAGGGCTCCCGTGACGGTTGCGCGGCCCGGATCCGGCACGGTACAGGGGGTCCAGGAGGCCGCGAGGCGTGCCGAGTACGCTAATCAGCGCCACTTTCCGATCTTCGGTACATGCCGGGGGAGGCGCCCCGCTTGATTGCGATCTTTGCCGTTCTCATCTTCGTGGGCGCGTACATCCTCATCGCCACGGAACGCATCCACCGCACCGCCGCGGCGCTCGGTGGCGCCGGTCTCATGCTGCTCATTCACGCCACCGACGCGGAGAGCGCGTTCTTCGCCGAGGAGTCGGCGATCGACTGGAACGTCATCTTCCTGCTCCTCGGCATGATGGTGATCGTGGGCGTGCTCAAGCCCACCGGCGTCTTCGAGTACCTGGCGATCTGGGCCGCCAGGCGCGCCAAGGGCCGGCCGTTCCGGCTCATGGTGCTGCTGTCGGTGATCACCGCGGCCGCCTCGGCGCTGCTCGACAACGTCACCACGGTGCTGCTCATCGCGCCGGTCACCTTCGTGGTGTGCGAGCGGCTGGCGCTGCCGGTCGCGCCGTACCTGATCGCCGAGGTGTTCGCCTCGAACATCGGCGGCACCGCCACGCTCGTCGGCGACCCGCCGAACATCATCATCGCCAGCCGGGCCGGCCTCACCTTCAACGACTTCCTGATCCACCTGACGCCGCTCGTGGTCATCCTGATGGTGATCTTCATCGGGCTGTGCCGGGTGATGTTCCGCGGCGCGTTCCGGTACGACCCCGAGCGCGCCGCCGAGGTCATGCGGCTCGAGCCGCGGGAGGCGATCCGCGACCGGCGGCTGCTCGTCCAGGGCCTCACCGTGCTCGCCCTGGTGATCGCGGCATTCGTGCTCCACCCGGTGCTGCACTACGAGCCGTCGGTGGTCGCGCTGCTCGGCGCGGGCCTGCTCGTCGCGATCAGCAAGATCACCGCGGAGGAGGCGATCCGCGAGGTCGAATGGCCCACGCTCGTGTTCTTCATGGGCCTGTTCGTCATGGTCGGCGCGCTGGTGAACATCGGCGTTATCGGCGCGGTCTCGCAGGCCGCCGCCGACGTCACCGAGGGGCGGCTCGGGCTCGCCGCGATGGTGCTGCTGTTCGGCTCCGGCGTGCTCTCCGCGATCGTGGACAACATCCCGTACGTTGCCACGATGAGCCCGATCGTCGAGGAGCTCGTCAAGGCCCACGGCGGATCCGGCCAGGTGCTGTGGTGGGCGCTCGCGCTCGGCGCGGACCTCGGCGGCAACGCGACCGCGATCGGGGCCTCGGCGAACGTGGTGATCCTCGGCATCGCCGAGCGTAACAACGCGCGCATCAGCTTCTGGCAGTTCACCCGGTACGGCCTCGTCGTGGCCGCGGTGACGATCGCGGCGTGCGCGCCGTACCTGTGGCTGCGCTACCTCTAGCGCGCCGGCGCCGATCAGGCCGGGGCCGGGCGGAACATCGGCACGTGGGGGATGCCCTCGTCGAGGTACTCCTCACCCGCGACGCGGTAGCCGAACCGCGCGTAGAAGCCGGCGACCGGGGTCTGCGCGTCGAGCCGCGACGGCCGGTCGCGGACCACGCGCAGCGCGGCGGCCATGAGCGCGGCGGCGAGGCCCCGGCCGCGGGCGTGCGGCGCGGTCACCACCCGGCCGATCCGGGCGGTGCCGTCCGGATCGCGCAGCACGCGCAGGTACGCCAGCGGCGCGCCGTCGTCGCCCTCGATCCACAGATGGCGGGTCTCCGGTTCGAGGTCCCTGCCGTCCAGCTCCGGGTAGGCGCACTTCTGCTCGACCACGAACACGTCCACGCGCAGCCTCAGCAGGCCGTACAGGGTGGGGGCGTCGAGCTCGGCGAAGGACGCCACCCGGACGGTTGGCTCGTTCACCCGCCGAATGGTACGGCGGGCACGCGGCGCGTCGTCGCGTGGGCGCCGCGTGCCGCCCGGTCGGGCTAGCGGTGGCTGCGGAAGCGGTCGAACAGGCGCTTGGCCTTCGTGCGGGTCTGCGGGTCACGCGCCATGCGCTTGGCATCCTCGGTGCGTTCCCGGCCCTGCGGGCTCTGCATCCACTGCTTGACCCGGTCCATCAGCTTGGCCATGACATCCCTCCTTCCAGGGTGCTCCTCCGCTACCCGTTTCCGGGTGATTCATCCCGGGGTGGGCGCGGCGATCCGCGGTCGTGGCACCGGCCGGGCCCGGCAGCGGGCAGAATCTATTGCCGAACCGACGGGGAAGGCGGATCAGGAACGTGACGACGTCCACACAGGACACGCCCGCGCAGGCGGTGTCCACTCCGCAGGCGGCGATCCACCGGCGCATCGCCGAGGAGCTGGGGGTACGCGAGGGGCAGGTGCGGGCGGCGGTCGAGCTGCTCGACGGCGGGGCGACCGTCCCCTTCATCGCCCGCTACCGCAAGGAGGCGACCGGAGGGCTCGACGACACCCAGCTGCGCACCCTCCAGGAGCGGCTGCGCTACCTGCGCGAGCTGGAGGAACGGCGGGCGGCGATCCTGGAGTCGATCCGCTCCCAGGGCAAGCTCGACGCCGAGCTCGAGGCCCGCATCCTCGCCGCGGACTCCAAGGCCCGGCTCGAGGACATCTACCTGCCGTACAAGCCGAAGCGGCGCACCAAGGCGCAGATCGCCCGGGAGGCCGGGCTGGAGCCGCTCGCCGACGCGCTGCTCGCCGACCCGAGCCTCGAGCCGCAGGCCGCGGCCGAGCCGTACGTGGACCCGGACAAGGGCGTGGCCGACGCCGCGGCGGCGCTGGAGGGGGCGCGGGCGATCCTCGTGGAGCGGTTCGCCGAGCACGCCGACCTCATCGGCGAGCTGCGCGAGCGCATGTGGACCCGCGGGCGGCTGGTGGCGAAGGTCCGTGAGGAGAAGCGCGAGTCGGGGGCGAAGTTCGCCGACTACTTCGACTTCGCCGAGCCGTTCACCTCGCTGCCCTCGCACCGCATCCTCGCGCTGTTCCGCGGCGAGAAGGAGGAGGTGCTCACCCTCACCCTCGAGCCCGAGCCGGAGGAGACCGACGAGCCGGGGCCGAGCGGGTACGAGGTGCGCATCGCCGAGACCTTCGGCATCGCCGACCGGGGGCGGCCCGCGGACCGCTGGCTGCTCGACACCGTGCGCTGGGCGTGGCGTACCCGGATCCTCGTCCACCTCGGCATCGACCTGCGCGCCCGGCTGTGGCAGCAGGCCGAGGACGAGGCGGTGCGGGTGTTCGCCGCCAACCTGCGCGACCTGCTGCTCGCCGCGCCCGCCGGCCCGCGGCCCACGATGGGGCTCGACCCGGGCCTGCGCACCGGCGTGAAGGTCGCGGTGGTGGACGGCACCGGCAAGGTGGTGGACACCGCCACGATCTACCCGCACGAGCCGCAGCGGCGGTGGGAGGAGTCGCTGCAGGTGCTCGCCCACCTCGCCGTCAAGCACAACGTCGAGCTGGTCGCGATCGGGAACGGCACGGCGTCCCGGGAGACCGACCGCCTCGCGGCCGAGCTGGTGAAGCGGCTGCCGCAGCTGACCAAGGTGATGGTCTCCGAGGCGGGCGCGTCGGTGTACTCGGCCTCCGCGTACGCCGCCAAGGAGCTGCCCGACCTGGATGTGTCGCTGCGCGGCGCGGTGTCGATCGCGCGGCGGCTGCAGGACCCGCTCGCCGAGCTGGTCAAGATCGACCCCAAGTCGATCGGGGTGGGCCAGTACCAGCACGACGTGTCGGAGACCAAGCTGTCCCGGTCGCTCGACGCCGTGGTGGAGGACTGTGTGAACGGCGTCGGCGTGGACGTGAACACCGCGTCGGTGCCGCTGCTCACCCGGGTGTCCGGCATCGGGGCGAGCCTCGCCGAGAGCATCGTCGCCCACCGGGACGCCAACGGGCCGTTCCGGTCCCGCAAGGAGCTGCTCAAGGTGCCGCGGCTCGGCCCGAAGGCGTTCGAGCAGTGCGCCGGGTTCCTGCGCATCCGCGACGGTGACGACCCGCTCGACGCCTCGGCCGTGCACCCCGAGGCGTACCCGGTGGTGCGGCGCATCCTCGACGCGACCGGGACCGGGATCAAGGAGCTGATCGGCAACACCGCCAAGCTGCGCACGCTGCGGCCCGAGGACTTCGTCGACGACACCTTCGGCCTGCCCACGGTCACCGACATCCTCGCCGAGCTGGAGAAGCCCGGCCGCGACCCGCGGCCGGAGTTCCGCACCGCGTCCTTCAAGGAGGGCGTGGAGGAGCTCACCGACCTCAAGCCCGGCATGATCCTCGAGGGCGTGGTGACGAACGTCGCCAACTTCGGCGCGTTCGTCGACATCGGCGTGCACCAGGACGGCCTGGTGCACGTGTCGGCGATGTCGTACGACTTCGTCAAGGACCCGCGGGACGTGGTGAAGCCCGGCGACATCGTCCGGGTGAAGGTGCTCGACGTGGACCTCGCGCGCAAGCGCATCTCGCTCACCCTGCGGCTCGACGACGAGGCCGAGGCCGCCTCGCGCGAGCGGCGGCAGGGCGGCTCCGGCGGCCGGGACGGCGGGCGGCAGGGCGGCCGCCGCCAGGACGGGCGCCGGGGCCAGGACCGGGGACGCGGGCGCGGCGCCCCGCAGCCCGGCGGGGCCCTCGCCGAGGCGTTGCGCAAGGCCGGCCTCGACAAGGGCCTCGACGCGCTGCGCGACCGGGGCCGGCGCTAGCCGTACCCCCTCCTCGCCCGCGCGGGTCAGCGGAAGGCGGAGATCCCGGTGACCGTGCGGGCGAGGGTGAGGGCGTGCACGTCCTCGGTGCCCTCGTAGGTGGACACGGTCTCCAGGTTCACCATGTGCCGCATCACCGGGTACTCGAGGGTGATGCCGTTCGCGCCGTGGATCGCGCGGGCCGTCGCCGCCACGCGCTGGGCGGCGCGCACGTTCGCGAACTTGCCGAAGCTGATGTGCGAGTGGTGGGCGAGGCCCGCGTCCTTGAGGCGGCCGATCTGGTACGCGGTGAGCAGCGCCTGGTTCACGTCGACGAGCATGTCGGCGATCTTGCGCTGGGTGAGCTGGAAGGACGCGATCGGGCGGTCGAACTGCACCCGGGTGCCCGCGTACTCGAGCGCGGCCTCCAGGCAGGCCCGGGCCGCCCCGGCCACGCCCCACACGATGCCGTACCGCGCCTCGGACAGGCACGACAGCGGGGCCTTCAGCCCCTCGGCGCCCGGCAGGATCGCGTCGGCGGGCAGGCGGACGCCGTCGAGCACGAGCTCGGAGGTGATCGACGCGCGCAGCGAGAGCTTCTTGTGGATGACCGGTGCGGAGAAGCCCGGGGTGTCGGTGGGCACGAGGAAGCCGCGGATGCCCTCGTCGGTGCGGGCCCACACGATCGCCACGTCGGCGATCGTGCCGTTGGTGATCCACATCTTGGTGCCGTCGAGCACCCAGTCGGAGCCGTCGCGGCGGGCCCGGGTGCGCATCGAGCCCGGGTCGCTGCCCGCGTCCGGCTCGGTGAGGCCGAAGCAGCCGAGCACCTCGCCGGCCGCCATGCGCGGCAGCCACTGCTGCTTCTGCTCCTCGCTGCCGAAGCGGTGGATCGCGGTCATCGCCAGCGAGCCCTGCACCGAGACGAAGCTGCGCAGGCCGCTGTCGATCGCCTCCAGCTCACGGCAGGCCAGGCCGTACGACACCGCGTTCGTGCCGGCGCAGCCGTACCCGGACAGATGCATGCCGAACACGCCGAGCCGGCCGAACGCCTTGGCGAGGTTACGCGGGTCGGGGATCGTGCCCGCCTCGAACCACTCGGCGACGTGCGGCAGCAGCTCGGCCCGGCCGAAGTCGCGTACCGCGTCGCGGATCGCGCGCTCCTCCTCCGACAGCCCGCGGTCCACGCCGAGGAAGTCGGCGGCGTCGGGCGCGGTGGGGCGGGCACCGTTACCGGCATCACTCATGATCGCACCTCCTGCTGCGGCATTCCCCGCCCGGCCGGAATCCATGAGCGACCGGGGTGGGAGGTCACGCCCACCCACCCTGCCCGATCGAGGCCCCGCCCGCACGGGTGCTGGTGCGCCCAGTATGTCCGGTCCCTGCCCTGGTGGTGGTAATCGGGATGTTGTGCGTCGGCGGGAGGATCTGTGGCCGGGATTCCGAATCAACGCATTTTATTCGCCGGAAATAGCGGTGGAAACGTCATTTTTTGATGAAGTGTCGTCTTGACTGGCGATCAGTAAGCTGGTGCACGCATGATCGTGAGGGTGGCCGCGGGACGCCGCGACCCCGGCCACCGGCTCCGCGCGTGGGGCGACCGAAAGGTCAGGTGGAACGGCCCAGACTCACCCCGGGAGACGACTGTGAAGGTAGGGCTGAGGCCGGCGGTGACGGCGTGCGCCGGAGCCGTCGCACTCGCCGGTGCCGGAACCGCGCTCTTCGCCGGATACGCGGCCGGGCACGCGCAGGCCGAGGACCAGGCGGTGGGCGTGCCGTACACGTGCGTGGACGCCGCCGCGGGCACCCCGACGAGCACGGAGACCGGCGAGGCCACGGAGTCCCCCTCCGAGGGCGTCGGCCCGCAGACGGTCACCGCGTCGCCCACTCCGGTGACGCGCACCTTCCAGGTCACCCTGGTGGGGCCGACGAGCGCGGTCACCGCCGGGCAGGGCGTCGAGGTGACCTGGCGCGTGGACCCCGGCGAGACGCCCGTGGCGCTCCAGGAGACGATCGACCCCGGCGTGCTGACGATGCGCGGCAACCTCCGCTGGGTGGAGTACCCTCCGGCCACCGAGACCCCGACGCCCACCCCGGCCACCACGTCGCCCTCGCCCACCGGGACGGACGGGTCGAGCCCGAGCTCCACCGATCAGCAGAGCCAGTCCCCGCAGCAGACGGAAAGCCCCACACCGACCCCGGACGGCGACACCCCCACCCCCACGGCGACCCTGTCGCCGGCCGCGTCCGGATCGACCACCGGGCCGCTGCCCGCGTTGAGCCCGCTGTCGCCGCCGCCCATGACCGCGCAGGCCACGCCCCCGGCCGCGATGATCGTCGAGATCCAGGCCGGCGACTTCACCCTCGAGGCGTCACCCGCGCCCTCGCCGACGGGCACCGACCCGGCCACGCCCGCCGCCGAGCAGACCACCGGCGGCTCCGGCACCGACGGGAACGCCACGGCCGACGGCGAATCCGGCCCGGCGAGCGGCGAGACCGCCACCGCCGACAGCGGCCCCGGCACCGTCACGAGTCCGGATACCGGCGAGAACACCGCCGGTGGAGACGGCGACACCACCGGCCAGAGCGAGACACCGGCCACGCCCGACCTGGTCATCCCGGTGCACGACGGCGTCGCCCGGCTCGCCTGCACACCCGCCACGTCGGCGACCCCGGCCGCGATCCGTATCACGGTCGTCGCCTCGCCCCCGAGCAGCTCATCGTCTCCGGGCGACGACTCGCCGAGCCCGACGAGTCCGACCCCCACGGACACCACGCCCGCGCCGACCGACTCGCCCACGTCACCGACACCGACCGGCACCTTCACGCGCACCCACTACGCGACGGTCACGGTGCCCGCGCCACCCCGTCCCACCCGCACCGAGTACGTCACCGAGACCGCACAGGTCCAGGTCACCCCGAAGGGCTGGGCCCGCACCGGGGCCGCCACCGAATATGGCCCCGCCGCCGGTCTGTTGATCCTCGGGGGAGCGGCGTTGCTGCTCGGCTCCGCGGCGGCGGGCGCGTACCTGCGCGGCCGCGCGTCCGCCCACGGCGGTGGGAGCCGTGACCGCTGAGCCACGCGGCCACGGCCGCATCCTCGCCGCGGCCCTGGCCATCGCCGCCCTGATCGGCGTCGGCGCGATCACCGCGGGCCTTGTCCTGCTTCTGGACCCCGGCGCCCCCGAGGTGATCGGCCCGGCCGGCGACACCAGCGCGGCCGACCCCACCGACATCGCCGACACCGCCGACCCGGGCTCCGGCGCCGACCGGGCCTCCGCCGAGGCCGCCCCGCTCACCCTGCCCAAGTCCCCGCCGAAGCGGGTACGCATCCCCAAGATCAAGGTGGACGCCCCGGTCCGCTCCCTCGGCCTCGACAAGGACGGCTGGCTCGAGGTCCCCCCGCTCAAGCGCCCCAACCTGACCGGCTGGTACCGCCTCGGCCCCACCCCCGGCCAGCTCGGCCCCGCCGTCATCGTCGGCCACGTCAACAGCAAGACCGGCCCCGCCGTCTTCGCCCGCCTCCACACCCTCACCAAGGGCGACACCATCGAGGTCAAACGCGAGGACGGCCGCGTCGCCGTCTTCCGCGTCGACGAGGTCCAGCGCGTCGACAAACACGCCTTCCCCACCACCCGCGTCTACGGCAACCTGCCCCACGCCGGCCTCCGCCTGATCACCTGCGGCGGCACCTTCGACCCCAAATCCGGCACCTACAACGACAACATCATCGTCTACGCCACCCTGACCGCCACCCACTGACCAACCGGCGGTCTCATCGAACCGCCTCCACGTCCCCGTCACCTGTTGGCCGAAGCAGCACGATCTAACCGTCGTAACCTGCCTTCGCTCGGGTGCGCAGCGTGCCGTGATCTCGTCGGGTCGTTGCGGCGAGATCTTGCACAGTGCGATCGGACGGCGGGTCGGCATAGGCTGAATACATGCACCGGATTCTGGTCAGCGCCTGCCTTTTGGGACGGCCGGTTCGCTTCGACGGGCGGGCGAAGACCAGCGACGACGAGCTGCTCGCCCGCTGGCGTGAGGAAGGGCGGCTCGTACCGTTCTGCCCCGAGGTGGAAGGCGGCCTGCCGGTGCCCCGCCCCCCGGCCGAGATCGAAGGCGGTGCCGGCGGCGCCGCCGTACTCGCCGGTGACGCCCGCGTCCTCACCGCCGACGGAACCGACGTCACCACGGCCTTCCTCGCCGGTGCCCGCGCCGCCCTGCAGGTCGCGCAGGAAAACGACATCCACATCGCGATCCTCAAGGAAGGCAGCCCATCCTGCGGCAGCCTGCGCATCTATGACGGCCGCTTCCACGGTGTAGCCGTGCCGGGGAGTGGGGTGACCACCGCGCTGCTGGAGTCCCACGGCATCACCGTGTTCGGCGAGGACAGTATCCGCGACGCGGCGCGGCGGCTGGCAGAGCTGGAGCGCTCCGCCGTACCGCCTGCCTGAGGCCACTCGTCCCATCGGCAGGACAACGTCGTTCGGCCACTCGTCCACGCCCGTCATGCAGCGGGATCCGTCCACTGGGTCGTGTCGGACCTGCTGAAAATCACGTCGGATCCCCGGCCTTTCGTCGGCGAGTCGGCAGGGCGGTTTATCGGATAGCCGTTAATGGCAAACCGTATGGTAGGGAACGTTCGGCAGATAGTGTGTCCACTCTTCTATTTTCATAGGGCTCTCAATAAGAGTGCATACGGCGAGAAACGGATCGTCTGGAAGCTTCACGTTCCAAATCCGGATGGTGAGATCGTCGCTTCCTGTCGCCAATTGCGACCCATCGTGACCGAAAGCGAGGGCGCTTACCGGTTCGGTGTGGCCGATGAGGGTAATCAGATCCTTTCCCGTGGCCGTGTCCCAAAGCCGAACGGTCCCATCGGCTCCGGCAGTGGCGAGGAGCGATCCGCCCGGCGCGAAGGAAACCGCGAGCACGGCTTCGGTGTGGCCGGGGAGGGTGGCGATCGCCTTACCCGATCGCACGTCCCATAATTCAGCGGTGCCATCGGTATGAGCGGTGACGAGTCGGCTCCCGTCTGGGCTGAACTCCACTGCGCGCACGGAACCGGTGTGGGCGGGGAAGGTGGCGAGCGCCTTGCCCGAGGGCGCGTCCCAGAGACGGACGGCCCCGCCTTCGTCGGCGGTGGCGAGCAGAGAGCCGTCGGGGGAGAAGGCGAGGTCGGCCACGGGTCGGGTGTGGCCGGGGAGGGTGGCGAGCGCCTTGCCCGAGGGCGCGTCCCAGAGACGGACGGCCCCGCCTTCGTCGGCGGTGGCGAGCAGAGAGCCGTCGGGAGAGAAGGCCAGGTCGATCGTGGCCTGGGGGAGGACAGCAGTCTGCTTTCCCGAATGCAGCTCCCAGAGACGTACGGTGCGGTCGTCGCCTGCGGTCGCGAGCCGGGTGCCGTCTGGGCCGAAGGCGAGCCGGCGTACTGCGCGGTCATGGCCGGCGAGGACGGCAGCCGGGTTTCCGGACGGCGCGTCCCAGAGGCGTACGGTGCCGTCGTCGCCGGCAGTGGCGAGTCGGGTGCCGTCTGGGCTGAAGGAGAGCGTGACGACGGGTTTGCCGCGATCGGTGAGGGTGGCGATAGGCGTCCCTGACGGTACCGCCCAGATATGGGCTGTTCCGTCGTGGTTGGTTGTCCTTAGATGTGATCCATCGGGATAGAAGGCAACCGTCAGCGGAGGGTGGGTGTGGCCCCTGAACGTGATGGCGCTGCCCATTGTCATGTCCCACAGGCGGGCGGTGCCGTCGTGTCCGGCGCTGGCGAGGAGCGTTCCATCGGGACTGAAGGCAAGGCGATACACCAGGCTGGAATCGGGGTTGAAAGTGGAGATGGGGGCACCTGAGCGTATGTCCCACAGTCTGATGCGGTGATCTTCGCCGGCGGTGGCCAGCCGGGAGCCGTCCGGGCTGAATACGAGGTCGGTCACGGGCCGAGCGTGGCCGGTGAGGGTGGCGATGGGTTTTCCCGAGGGCATCTCCCAGAGCCGAGTGCCGCCGTCTGCACCTGCGGTGGCCAGGAGTGACCCGTTGGGGGCGAATGCGACCGAGTCCACTACGTCGGTGTGGCCGGTGAGGGTGGCGATGGGTTTTCCCGAGGGCACCTCCCAGAGCCGGACGGTGCGGTCGTTACCTGCTGTGGCGAGGTGGGTTCCGTCCGGGCTGAAAGCAACGTCGTAAATAGGGCCGGTGTGGCCGGTCAGGACGGTAGGGGGGTTTGTCGAATGTGCCTTCCAGATGCGGACCGCCGAACCATCGGACGTGGCGAGATGTGACCCGTTGGGGGCGAAGTGGACCGAACTCACCGCGCCGGTGTGGCCGGTGAGGGTGGCGATGGGTCTTCCCGAGGGCACCTCCCAGAGCCGGACGGTGCGGTCGCTACCTGCTGTGGCGAGGTGGGTTCCGTCCGGGCTGAAAGCAACGTCGAGAACAGGGCCGGTGTGGCCGGTCAGGACGGTGACGGGCTTTGTCGAATGCGCCTTCCAGATGCGGACCGCCGAACCATCGGAGGTGACCAGATGTGACCCGTCCGGACTGAACGCAAGGTCGGTCACGGGCCGAGCGTGGCCGGTGAGGGTGGCGATGGGTTTTCCCGAGGGCACTTCCCAGAGCCGAACTGAACCCTCCTGGTCTGCCGTGACGAGTCTGGTTCCGTCAGGGCTGAAGGCGAGCGCTTGGACGTGCCCGACGTGATCTCCTAGAACGGCGCGCGCCGGAGAAAGGAAGGCTTTGAGAAGGCTCACACGGGCCTCATCGTTCTGCGCGATGTGCCAGGCCGCGGTGGCGAGCTGGCGTGCCAGACGGATGTTGGTGTCGGCGACGAGTTCGCTTTGTGCCGCGAGCTGACGTGATAGGGAGCGTCTGCTCTCTTCCGCGGCATCCACCGCCAGTTTCGCGGTGGTGCCAACGCCGGCGAGCGCCGCCACTAGCGACACGGTCAAGGCGATGATGGTCAGACGTCGGCGGCGGGCTTGGCGGTGGGCGGCGACCTCGCTGGCGTGCAGGAAGTCACGGGTGGTGGCGGTCAGGCCGGGGTAACGCTCGGGATCCGCCTGCCACAGCGCGGCGGCCTGCTGGGCGGCGGCGAGGCGGGTGCCCTGGTACAGGTACGCCGGGTCGCGGTCGTGGCGGTGCCATTCGGCGGCGTCCTGGCTCAGCGCCTGGTGGACCAACAGGGTCGAGCGATCGGTGTCGATCCAGAGGCGAAGCTGTGGCCAGGCGCGGATCAGGGCCTCATGGGCGAGCTGGACGGCGTTCGCGTCCACCGTCAGCAGGCGGGCTTTGACGAACCGGTCGAGCACCTGACGGGCCTTGCGGTATTGGGCGGATTCCCGCCCGGGCAGCAGCTCGTCCAGCGACATGACCCGGCGGGTGTCGTCCCGGCCGTCGCCGAGTCGGACCAGGCGGGTGAGCATCTGGCGGGCGATGGCACGTGCGCCCAGGTCCAGTTGTTCGAGCGTGGCATCGGCGGTGCGGGCCAGCGCCCTATGGATTCCGCCGGTCGCGCGGTAACCGGCCATGGTCAGCATCCGCCCTTCGCGGTGCTGCCAGGTGACCAGCAGGGCGTGCGACAGCAGCGGCAGCACCCCCACCTCGGTGACGCCCCGGTCGGCACCGTCGGCCTCGACGGGCTCGGTGCCCAGGTCCTGCAGGATGAGGTCGACCAGCCCGGGCTCCAGACTCAGCCCGGCCTGGCGGGCCGGTCCTTCGATGGCCTGGCGGAGCTGGGTGGGGGACATAGGCCCGACCACCACAGGATGTTCCAGCACGGGCACCAGCTTCCGGTATCTGGCGCAGTGTCCGAAGAAGTCGGAGCGCACGCCGAGGACGACGACCGCGGCGGGCCGCGCCCCCGTGGTGACCGCTGCGCCGTCGGAGCCTGTGGGCGGCGTTGCGGTCGCGTTGCCACGATCGCCCGCTGGTCTACAGCTCAGCACATGCAGGGCCTGGATGAAGATCTGCCGTTGCCGCTCGTCGCCGCAGACGGTGAACAGCTCCTCGAACTGGTCGACGATGATGACCGCCTGCCGCCCGTCCAGTGCGTCGGTGACCACCTGCCTCAGTACGGCCGGGTCCTTCTCCAGGCGGGCGCGCAGGTCCGCGGTGTGGGAGCCCTCGAGGTGGGCCAGGCGGGCGGCCAGTGCACCGAGCGGGTCGGGGCCGGGGGTCAGCAGGATGACCTCGGTGCCCGGTGATCGCCTGAGGGTCGCGATCAGGCCGGCGCGCAGCAGGGACGATTTGCCCGAGCCGGATGGCCCGATCACCACCAGGGGGTCGCCAGTGGTGGCCTGCTCAACCACGCGGTCGACGAGTGTCCTGGTCAGTTCCTCACGGCCGAAGAAGTAGTCTGCGTCGTCGGCGGTGAAGGCGGCCAGCCCGCGATACGGGCTGAACTCCCCCTTGCCGTCCCCGCCGCGACCGGCCGTTCGGCCGTCATCGTCCTGCGTGCCTTCCTGCGGCTTTCGACGGGAGGGGTGGGCAGGGTTGGGCACCACAGGGTGGCGGTCGCTGTGGTCGGTAGCCTGTCGGCGCGGGGCTGGGTACCCCTGTTCGGGCAGGGTGCGGGACAGGCACCGGTAGATGTCGTCCAGGTCCAGCAGGGCGGGCGCGGTGGGGTCGCCGTTGTCCAGCAGGTCGATCAGTGCGCCGGTGAAGGCGGTGTGCCGTTTGCCCTGCGGGGCGAAGGCGGACTGGTCATGCCCTGCCGCAGCCAGCAGGTACGTGCCTTGCGGCGTGGCGTCCAGCAGGCGCCGCCAAGCGTCCTGGCTCAGGGTTTTGGCGCGGCCCGAGAAACAGCAGTCCAGAACGACGACGAAGATCGGTGCGGTGCACCGTGCCAGTGCCTGACGCAGGGTCGCGTACGGCAGTGCCTGGTGCTCCGCGATGCCCTTGGTGAGATCCACGGTGGCCTGGGTGGCCAGGTACAGCTCGTTGTCGGCGCCGATCAAGCCGTGGCCGACGTAGTAGACCATCAGCACGTCGGTGGCCTGTTCGGCGGTTTCGACCAGGGCCGCGCCCAGCTCCAAGGGAGTGGGTGGGTCGATCAGCGTGGTCAGGTTGGCGGGATTCAGGCCTGCTCGTTCCACCAGGCAGCGACCCAGGTCGGCGACGGTGCCGGGCACTGCGTCGACCTCGGGCAGTAGCGGGCCGGCGGCGTACGTGCCCGATCCCACCAGCAGCACGCGCGTGCCCGGTGAAGCAAGCAACAGACGTGGCTCAGTTCCGGCCATCGCTCGTCGCGGGGGCGTCGAGCTGCTTGGTGATGTGCGTGGTGAGGTCGCGCAGCGCTTCCGCGTTCATGCCTCTGAGGCCTTTGGCGCTGACCTCCAGAGTTTGGTCGCCGCGGGTGAGCTTCACCGTGATCTCCCCGGAGCGGCTGCGCAGCCAGGCGATGATCACGCTGGCGGCGGTGGCGGCCCCGCCACCGGCGCCCAGCATCAGTTGCAGCGCGTCAGCAGACGGCCCCAGCTTGTCGGGGACGGCCGGTGTTTGACGAAGCAGGACACGCCCCCGCAGGTCCGGCTCGTTCACCAGCCAGGTGTAGAGATTGCGGAGCAAGTCCGCCGATCCGCCCTCCGCTATGGTCACCAGAACGGTCAAAGACTCTCCCGAGCCGTTTGATCTCCGCATTCCAGTAGAGTGTTCTGCCTGATCAACAATCGATCAATTTTCGTATTCTTGTCAAACCGCTGATGAGTTGTCAGCTCTCTAGTGAGACCGAATCGGCTGAGAAGTAGCATTTCGGTCATTCGTACACAAGTCTTCGTGTGGCAGTCTATGTAAGGAGAAGATGTGAAAATTGTTCAGGTTGCGTACTCTCAACGTGGTTGAGAAGGTTGATATCAGGACGCCGTGCTGTGCTGAAGGGTCTCACCCGGATCGGCGTTTGGCATGGCTCGGATGCGGGCAACTGGTGGCTCCGCTAGATACAGGGGCGCCGGGTTGAAGATAGCGGCCTTGCGTCGACCTCTCCGGCATCTGTTGACCTTGGTTTGCTTCCGCCGTAGGTCCGGCCGCAGGGTGTTCAGGGCGCCTCTGGCTCTTGTGGTTCCACTAGGTCAATCCGGCGGTGAGCGACGCCGGTCGCGCTACCTCTGGTTATGCTCTTCCGCCTGAACTATCAGGCGGAACTTATGGACAGATCCTTCTGTAGGGCTCTTCCGGCAGATACCGTGCCCAGTCTTCTCTGTCCATCGGGCCGCCGGCGAGCGCGCACACGGTGAGGAACGGATCGGGCGGAAGTTTCACATTCCAGATCCGGATGGTGGCGACGCCGCTGGCGGTGGCCAGGAAGGTTCCTTTGGGGCTGAAGGCGACGGTGTTCACATATTTGGTGTGGCCGGTGAGGGTGGCGATGAGTTTGCCGGTGGGCACCTCCCATAGGCGTGCGGTGCCGTCGTCTCCGGCGGTGGCTATAGAGGTTCCATTGGGGGCGAATGCGGTGTCGGTCACATGATTCGTGTGGCCGGTGAGGGTGGCGATGAGTCTGCCCGAAGGTACCTCCCACAGCTGGGCGGTGCGGTCAGCTCCTGCGGTGGCCAGATGGGTTCCCTCCGGGCTGAAGGCGATCGCGTGAGCGGGCCGGGCGAGGGTGGTGACGTGTCTGCCTGTGGGTACCTCCCATAGCCGTGCGGTGCCGTCGTCTCCGGCGGTGGCCAGGTGGGTTCCTTTGGGGCTGAAGGCGACCTCTCGTACGGGTCCGGTGTGGCCGGTCAGGGTGGCGATGGGGTTGCCGGTGTGTGTGTCCCAGAGGCGGGCGGTGTTGTCGCTGCCGGCGGTGGCGACGAGTTTGCCGTCGGGGCTGAAGGCGACGGCGCGTACGGATTCGCGGTGGCCGGTGAGGGTGGTGACGTGTCTGCCTGTGGGTACCTCCCATAGCCGTGCGGTGCCGTCGTCTCCGGCGGTGGCCAGGTGGGTTCCTTTGGGGCTGAAGGCGACCTCTCGTACGGGTCCGGTGTGGCCGGTCAGGGTGGCGATGGGGTTGCCGGTGTGTGTGTCCCAGAGGCGGGCGGTGTTGTCGCTGCCGGCGGTGGCCAGGTGCGTCCCCGTGGAGTCGAAGGCGACGGCGTGTACGGATCCGCGGTGGCCGGTGAGGGTGGCGTGTTGCTTTCCCGCGGCCGTGTCCCAGAGGCGGACGGTGTGATCGTCACTGGCGGTGGCCAGCCGGGTCTCGTCAGGGCTGAAGGCGAGTGCGTGCACGTAGTCACGATGGGCGGTGAACGTGACGAGGGCCTTGTTCAAGGAAAGATCCCACAGGCGGGCGGTGCCGTCGTTGCTGGCCGTGGCGACGAGTCTGCCGTCGGGGCTGAAGGCGACGGCGTGTACGGATCCGGTGTGACCGGCGAGGGTGGCGACGGGCCTGCCGGAAGGAACCTCCCACAGGCGGGCGGTGCCGTCGTTGCCGGCGGTGGCCAGGTGCGTCCCCGCGGAGTCGAAGGCGACGGCGTGTACGGATCCGGTGTGGCCGGTGAGGGCGGCGACGAGCCTGCCGGAAGGGACCTCCCATACGCGGACGGCGTCGTCGTTGCCGGCGGTGGCCAGATAGGTCTCCTCGGCGCTGAAAGCCACCTGGTGCACGGGCTCGGTGTGGTCGGCAAGCGTGGCGACCTTCTCGCCTGAGGACAGCTTCCACAGCCGGACGGTACGGTCACCGTCGGCGGTCGCCAGGTAAGTTCCTTTGGGGCTGAAATCGACGTCTTTCAAATATCTGATGCGGCCGGCGAGGGTGGCGACGCGTTCTCCTGAAGGTATCTCCCACATGTGGACGATGCCGTCGCTTCCCGCGGTGGCCAGCCGGGTTCCGTCGGAAGTGAACGCCGCCTCGCGCACGGGTTGGGGAAGCACGGTGGCGAGTTTCCCGGAGGGCATGTCCCAGACGTGGACGATGCCGTTGCCGTCCGTGGTGGCCAACCGAGATCCGTCGCGGCTGAAGGAGAGCTTGTGAACGGGTGCGTCGTGGCCGGTGAGGGTGATGGTGGGTTCCCCTGAGGGCACCCGCCAGAAGCGGACGGTGCGGTCTTCGCCCGCGGTGGCGAGCTGGGTACCGTCCGGAGTGAAAGCGACGGTGATCACAAGACCGGATCGGTGAGCGATACGGGCGCGTTCCGGACTGAGGAATGCCTTGATCAGGCTGACCCGGGCCTCGTCGGTCTGCGCGATGCTCCACGCCGTGGTGGCAAGCTGCCGCGCGAGCCGGATGTTGATGTCGGCGATGTTCTCGCTCTGGGCCGCGAGCTGGCGGGACAGGGACCGAGCGTGCTCGGTCGCCGCGTCGGCGGCCTGTTTCGCGACGGTGCCGGCACCGGTGAGGGCCAGCGCCAGGGACACGGCCAAGGTGGCGATGGTCAGACGTTGCCGCCGGGCCCGGCGGTTCGCGGTGGCCTCGCTGGCGTGCAGGAAGTCGCGGGCGCTGCCGGTCAGGGGAGGGTAGCGGCCGGGGTCGGTCCGCCACAGGGCCACGGCCTGCTGGGCGTTGGCCAGGCGGCTGCCCTGGTACAGGTACGCCGGGTCGCGGCCGTTGCGGTGCCATTCGGCGGCGTCCTGGGTCAGTTCCTGGTGGACCAGCAGCGCGGACCGGTCGGTGTTGATCCACTGGCGAAGCTGGGGCCAGGCGCGGATCAGCGCCTCGTGCGCGAGCTGGACGGTACCGGAACCCACGGTCAGCAGACGGGCTTCCACAAACCTGTCCAGCACCCCGCGGGCCTTGCGGTACTCGGCGGACTCCGGGCTGGGCAGTAGCTCGGTCAGTGGCACGATGCGGCGGGTGTCGTCCTGGCCGTCGCCCAGCCCTACCAGGCGGGTGAGCATCTGGCGGGCGATGGCGCGGCCGCCCAGATCCAGGTGCTCCAGCGTGGTGTCCGCGGTGCGGGCCAGCGCCTGGTAGATCCCGCCGGTGGCCCGATAGCCGGCCATGGTCAGCGTGCGTCCCTGACGGTGCTGCCAGGTGACCAGCAGCGCGTGCGACAGCAGCGGCAACACCCCCACGGGCGCGTCACCCCGGTTGGCCCCGGTGGTGTCGGAGTCGGCACCCAGGTCCTGGAGGATGAGCTCGGCCAGCCCCGGCTCCAGGATCAGACCCGCCCGGCGGGCCGGGCCTTCGATGGCCTGACGGAGCTGGGCGGGGGACATTGGACCGACCACCATGGCGCGTTCCAGGGCGGGCACCAGTTCCTCGTAGGCGGCGCAGTGTCCGAAGAAGTCGGCGCGCACGCCGAGGACGACTCCCACCGACTCGCAGGACATGTGGGCGGAGGCGGTCGACTCGTCAGGGAGACTGGCGCACCTGCGGCATACGGCGTGCAGGGCCTGGATGAAGATCTCCCGTTGCCGCTCGTCGGTGCAGACGGTGAACAGCTCCTCGAACTGGTCGACGACGATGACCGCCTGCCCGTCGCCTATCGCTTCGGCGACCATCGATCGCAGCGAACCCGGGTCGTCGTCCAGCCGCGTACGCAGGTCCCCCGGGTCGGAGCCGTTCAGGTACGCCGAGCGGGCGGCGAGCGTGCCGACGGGGTCGGGCCCTGGGGTCAGGAGTATGACCTCGGTGTCCGTTGTGCGCTGCAGGGTCGCGATCAAACCGGCGCGCAGCAGGGACGACTTGCCCGAGCCCGACGGCCCGGTCACCACCAGCGGCCCGCCTGCGGTGATCTGTGCGGTCACGCGGTCGACGAGTGTCCTCGTCAGTTCGCCGCGGCCGAAGAAGTAGTCGGCGTCGTCGGCGGTGAAGGCGGCCAGCCCGCGGTACGGGCTGAACTCCCCGTCGGCGTCCGCGACGGGATCGGCCACGTGGGCGTTTTCGTCAGGTGTGTCATCCCGTGGTGCCCGGCGGAAGGGATGGGCGGGGTTGGGCGCCACGGAACGGCGGTCGCCGTGGTCGGTGGCCTGGCGGCGCGGGGCGGGATAGCCCTGCTCGGGCAGGGTGCGGGACAGGCACCGGTAGACGTCGTCCAGCGTCAGTAACGCGGGTGCGGTGGGGTCCCCGTGGGTGAGCAGGTCGATGAGGGCGCCGCTGAAGGCGGTGTGCCGTTTGCCGGGTGGAGCGAAGGCGGACTGGTTGCGCCCGGCCGCGGCCAGCAGGTAGGTGCCTTGGGGGGTGGCGTTCAGCAGCCGCCGGGTGGCGTCGTGGCCGAGGGGCGTGGCGCGGCCGGAGAAGCAGCAGTCCAGCACCACGACGATGATCGGCGCGGCGCACTGTGCGATTGCCTGCCGCAGCATCGCGTACGGCAGTGCCTGGTAGGCGGCGATTCCCTTGGTCAGGTCGGTGGTTGCCTTGGTCGCCAGGTACAGCTCGTTGTCGGTGCCGATCAGGCCGTGGCCGACGTAGTAGACCATCAGCACGTCGGTGGCCGCTTCGGCGGCGTCGACCAGGGCCGCGCCCAGTTCTATCGGTGTGGCCGGGTCGATGAGGGTGGTCAGGCAGGCGGGGCTCAGGCCTGCCCGTTCCACCAGGCAGCGGCTCAGGTCGGCGACCGTGCCGGGCACCGCGCCGACCTCGGGCAGCAGCGAGCCGGCGGCGTACGTGCCCGAGCCCACGAGCAGCACCCGTACGCCCGGCGAGGCGAGCAGCAGACGTGTCTCAGGGCCGCTCATCGGTGTTCGCGGGGGCGCCGAGCTGCTTGGCGATGTGCGTGTTCAGCTCGCGCAGCGCCTCCTCGCTCATGTCCTTGATGCCTTTGGCGGAGACCTCCAGGGTCTGGTCGCCGCGGGCCAGTTTCACCGTGATCTCTCCACGGCGGCTGCGCAGCCAGGCGATGATCACGCTGGCGGCGATGGCGGCCCCGCCGCCGGGGCCCAGCATGAGCTGCAGTGCGGTCTCCGCCAGGCCGAGCCTGCCCGGGGCGGCCGGTGTCTCCCGAAGGCGGACACGGCCGCGTAGCTCCGGCTCGTCCAGCAGCCAGGTGTAGAGCTCGCGGAGCAGGTCGGCGGAGCCGTTCTTCGATGTGGTTACCAGGACATCCAACAGGGACTCTCTCGAAGCTGTGGGCTTGAGGTGATGGACGGCAACCACCTGATCGATCAAGGGTCAGCATGGTTGCAACTGTTGGTAATTGTATGCCTGCTCTCCGTGATTGAGAGGTTGGAGAAGGAAAAGAGCGACGTCGCGTACCAGGATCCGTCGGCGGCCGGATCGGCTGAGCCGGCATGGACGTGGACGCGGATCTCGCTCCACGGCGGAGCGGGCCTGGAACGACATGTGCCGCACAGAAGGGCCTCGGCTCGGCGACGGCGTCGTCAGGGACAAACCCGCCGATAGGACTCTTCGGGCAGGTACAGCATCCAGTCCTCTCTGCTCATCTGCTCGCGCTCGAGGTCGCACACGGCGGCGAACGGATCGGCCGGGAAGTTCACGTTCCAGAGACGGGCGCCGTCGATTCCAGCGGTGGCGAGGAGCTTTCCGTCGGTGCCGAAGGTCACGGCGAACAGGAGCAGCGGGAGGTCTCTGAGGGCCGTGATCGTCTTGCGCGTCGCCGTGTCCCAGATCCGGATGGTGCCGTCGTCGCTTGCGGTGGCGAGCCGTTTCCCGTCGGGGCTGAAGGCGATGTCCTTGACGAGGTGGGTGTGACCGGTGAGGGTGGCGACCGGCCTGCCGGAAGGCACCTGCCAGGCCGGACGGTGGGATCGTCACCGGCGGCGGCGAGGAGCTTTCCGTCCGGGCTGAAGGCGACGGCGAACAGCATCCCCGTTTGGCCTTTCAGCGTCCTGACGGATCTCCGCGTCGTGGTGTCCCAGATCCGGATGGTGCCGTCGTCACCGGTGGTGGCGAGGTGTTTCCCGTCGGGGCTGAAGGCGACCCGGCGAGGCAGGCCGGTGTGGCCGGTGAGGGTGGCGATCGAACGGCCGGAGGGCACCTCCCAGAGCCGGATCGCCGAGTCGTCGTCGGCGGTGGCGAGTCGTTTCCCGTCAGGGCTGAAGGCGGCCGCCTGCAGGGGCCGGGTGCCGCCGATGCGGCTTGTCGTGGTCCTGTGTGTGGCCGCGTCCCACAGCCGGACGGTGCCGTCGTCATCGGCTATGG
>Ga0207864_1001267_pt1 | contig 28728 bp, 23 predicted proteins | sample HigsolmetaAR202D_FD_184834 | JGI IMG/M metagenome (GOLD analysis project Ga0207864, IMG submission 184834) | Ionic liquid and high solid enriched microbial communities from the Joint BioEnergy Institute, USA - AR20-2-D (SPAdes) (version 2) ... | reverse complement strand
ATCGCTCACGCCGCCTGGCGAAATGCTACGAACGCACCACGGAGAGCGAACAGGCGTTCATTCTTGTGACTATGATTCACCTTATGGCTCGGCGACTAAGCAACTCCTAGCTTTTTGGACACGCTCTTAGCTTAATTCACGCGTGCGGTATAGCAAGTTAGGTCCCATTCATTCCGGCGGAGACCCATCATGACATCTGCCCGGCCCAATCCATCGTGGTCGTTCTGGCTGGCTGCGCTAGCGCTTGCCGCAGGCCCGCTGTGCGCTGACGGCCTGGGCGACGACCGACCCGCCCGGCCGAACTTCGTCATCATCAATATCGACGACTTGGGATATGGCGACGTCGGCCCCTTTGGCGGAAAGCATCCCACGCCGAATTTGGACCGCATGGCCAAGGAGGGCCGGCGGCTCACCAGCCACTACGCGGCGCCGGTGTGCTCGCCGTCCCGGGCGTCGCTGCTCACCGGCTGCTATCCCAAACGGGTGTTGCCGATCCCGCACGTGTTGTTCCCGGCCAGCGCCGTGGGCCTGCATCCCGATGAAGTAACCGTGGCCGAGCTGCTCCGCGAGCAAGGTTACGCCACCGCCTGCATCGGCAAGTGGCACCTGGGCGACCAGCCGGAGTTTCTGCCCACGCGGCAAGGCTTCGACTACTACTTTGGCCTGCCGTACTCCAACGACATGGGCCCGGCCGAGGACGGCGCCAAGAGCAGCTTCGGCCAGACGGTGCGGCGCCCACGTAACAACCAGCAGCCGCAGCGCGACGAGGCCGGCATTCGCGGGTTTGAGCAGCCGCCGCTCCCGCTACTGGAGAACGAAACGGTGATCGAGCGCGTCCGCGGCCCGGAGCAGACCCAGCTCACGCGGCGTTATACGGAAAAGGCCGTAAAGTTCATCCGCGAGCATCGCGACCGGCCATTCTTCGTCTACCTGCCGCACACCGCGGTGCACTTCCCGCTTTACCCTCATGAGGATTTTCGCGGCCGCTCGCAGGCCGGCTTGTTCGGCGACTGGGTGATGGAAGTGGACTGGAGCGTGGGCCAGGTGCTCGACACGCTCCGCGAACTGAACCTGGCCGAAAAGACGCTGGTGATCTTCACCTCCGACAACGGCGGCGCGCCCCAGCACGGCGCCAGCAACAGCCCCTTGCGCGGCCGTAAGGGCGACACGTTCGAGGGCGGCATCCGCGTGCCGACCATCGCCTGGTGGCCGGGCGTGGTGCCGGCCGGCACGTCGACTGGCGAGATCACCACCACCATGGACGTCTTGCCCACGCTGGTCCACCTGGCCGGCGGTTCGCTGCCGCGGGACCGCCGCATCGACGGCGTGAACGTGTGGCCGGTGATCGCTGGCACGGCCGACAAGCAGCCGCCGCGCACCGAGTTCTATTACTTCCGCGGCTTGGAACTGCGGGCGGTTCGCTCCGGCCCCTGGAAGCTCGACCTGCACAGCGGCGAGCTGTACCACCTGGAACGCGACCTGGGCGAAATGACTAACGTGGCCGCCCAGCACCCCGACGTGGTGCAGCATCTGAAGGCCCTGGCCGCGAAGATGGAGAGCGACCTGGGCACCACCGGCATCGGCCCCGGCTGCCGCCCGCTCGGCCGCGTGGAAAGCCCACTGCCGCTGATTAGCCAAGACGGCACGATCCGCCGTGGGTTTGAGGCGAAGTGACTAATACGTGCCTTTGCGCATGCGCCGTTAGGCGATTGCTTTACCCTGCCGCGACCTCCGATAATCGTTCGCATCACCACCAATTGCTGCTACGCCACCCGATATCCTACGGTTGGGCAAGTTGCTGGGCGCGGCGAATATTGAACGTTGGCGCAGTTTCGCACGGCTCGCAGTGCCGTGGCACGCGCATCATGGCGAGTCCGCACGCTTGCAAAGACAAACGCGTAAGTAGAAGGCGCGTTCTCTAATGCGGCTGGCAGATGCGGCTCTAACCGGCGTTGCCGCTATCCGCCGTAAGATGTCTCGCGAGGTATTCCACCGGGTGTTCGGCCTGGCGGCCGGTGGCTTCCCAGATCTGGTGTCGGCAGGAGAAGCCGGGGGCCACAATCGCCGCGTTCGCGGCTTCTTTCACGGCGGGGAATAGAACCCGGCCGCCGATCTTCATGCTGATCTCGTAATGCTCGTAGCCGAACGAGCCGGCCATGCCGCAGCAGCCGGAGTCCAACAGCCGCACGTTGTCGGTCACCTGCTTGCAGGCGGACACCGTGTCGGCCGCGCCGACCAGCGCCTTCTGATGGCAGTGGCCGTGCAGCACCACCGGTTGGGCATCCCGGGCAAGCGGCAGTTCGATCCCTTCGCGGGCCAGCAAGCTATCGAGCAGCAACACCTGCTTGGCCAGCCGCTGGGCGTCGTCGCCGGGCACCAGGTCCAGGTAATCGTCGGCCATTGTCAGCAGGCAGCTCGGCTCGGTGCCGACGATCGTGAGGCCCTCGCGGACATACGGTTGCAAGGTTGCCAGGTTCCGCCGGGCAAGCTCTTTGGCCTCGGGCACCAGGCCCTTGGAGATGTGGGGCCGGCCGCAGCATTCCAGGCCTGCCAGGATCACTTCATACCCGGCCGCCTCCAGCACCTGCACGGCCGAACGATTGACGTTGGGCTCGCAGTAACTGGTCAAGCAGTCGTCCAGCAGCACAATCTTGCCGCGCGGGGCGTGTCCGGATCGCTGCGTCCGCTTGGCTTGATGCCCTGCGAACCACTTACGGAAATGGTGGCGGTGGAACCGCGGCAGCTTGCGGCGGCGATCCACGCCCAAGAGCTTTTCTTGCAGCAGCGGCACGCCGGGCAGGTTCGCCAGCCGGTTCGAGATGGGGGCCAGGGCCGAGCCGATGCGGTTGAGCCGGGCCACGTTGGCCATCGCCTTCACACCCAGCGGCACGCCGTGCTTTTTGTAGTACTGGTGCAGGAACTCGACCTTCATCCGGGCCACGTCCACGTTCGATGGGCACTCGGCTTTGCAGCCTTTGCATTGCAGGCACAGGTCGAACGTGCGGAACAGGTTCTCGCCCGTCAGTTCCTCGGGCGGAAGATGCCCGGAGAGCACCAGCCGCAGCGCGTTGGCGCGGCCGCGGGTGCTGTGTTCCTCGTCGCCGGTGGCCATGAAGCTGGGGCACATTGTGCCGGTGCGCGTCTTGCGGCACACGCCTGAGCCGTTGCATAGTTCCACCGCCCGGGCAAAGCCGCCCTGGTCGGAGAAGTCGAGGCCCGTCTCGATCGGTAGCGTGCGATAGTCGGCGCCGTAGCGGAGGTTTTCGATCGGGCTGGGGCCATCGACCACCTTGCCGGGGTTCATCAGGTTGGCCGGGTCGAAGGCCGCCTTCACCTGCTTGAACGCCTGGTACAGCTTGGGGCCAAAGAGTTTTTCGTTGAGGAAGCTCCGGGCCAGGCCGTCGCCGTGCTCGCCGCTCATCGCCCCGCCGAACTCGATCACCAGGTCGCATACCTGGTGCGAGATGCGCTCGAGCATCAGCAGGTCGTCGCGGTTGGCGGCATCGACCAGCGGGCGGATGTGCAGGCAGCCCACCGAGGCATGCCCATAGAAGGCGCCGTCGGTGCCGTTGTTGTGCAGAATCTCGCGGAAGCGACGGACAAACTGCGGCAGCACCGACGGGTTCACGGCGGTGTCTTCGACAAAGGCCACCGGCTTGCGCAGCCCGGGGATGGCCATCAGCAGCGGCAGGGCCGCCTTGCGGCATGCCCAGATGTGGTCGCGGAGCTTGGGCTCAATCACCGGCAGCACGTGATACAAGCCGCGCTGGCCCTGCAGGCGGTCGAGCAGTTCGTCGCACCGCTGCTGCACCTCCTCGCGCGTTTCGCCGCTGAACTCGACGATGATTAGGCTTTCGGGATCGCCCACCACAAAGTCGAGATAGTTGCGGTACTCCAGGCTGCGGCGCGCCATGTCGATGATCATCTTGTCGATGAACTCGGCGGCCGACGGTTTGCAGGCCAGCGTGGCGGCCAGGGCGGCGCAGGCATCGTCGAGCGATTCAAAATGCAGCGCCACGATGGCCCGCTCGCGCGGCAGCGGCACCAGGTGCACGGTGGCCTCGGTGACGGTGGCCAGGGTGCCTTCGGCTCCAACGATCAGCCGTGCCAGGTTGAAGTTGGCGCCGGGGAACCGCTCAGCTTCACGCTGCCGCACCAGGGCCACGTTGACCGGCGGCTCGTACCAACTGCGCGTTTCCGGAACGAACTCGTCGAGGTTGTAACCGCTCACACGCCGCAGGATGCGCGGGTAGCGGGCCAGGATCTCGTCGCGGTTGGCCGCCACGATCTGCGGGATCTGCTGATGGATGCGGGCTTCGAGGCTGGTGCCCTGCTGGCGGGCCGCGAGCTGCTCGGGCGTCAGCCAGCCGAAGCGCGCGGTGCTGCCATCGGCCAGTACGGCGGCGACCTCGATCACGTGATCGACCATCTTGCCGTTGTGGATGCTGCGGGCGCCGGCCGAGTTGTTGCCGAGCATGCCGCCGATGTTGGCGCGGCTGCTGGTGGCCACATCGGGGCCGAACTGCAAGCCGTACCTGGCGGCCGCGGCGTTGAGCTGGTCGAGCACCACGCCGGGCTGGACGCGGGCGATGCTCTGCTGCGGATCGAGCTCGAGAATCTGGTTGAGATACTTGCTGAAATCGAGCACCGCGCCCGGCCCGATCGACTGGCCTGAGAGGCTGGTGCCACTACCCCGGGGAATGACCGGCACGCCGTGCTCGGCGGCCCAGGCGACTGTGGCTTGGACGTCGTCTGGCGTGCGAGGCACGACTACCGCTGCCGGGTGGATTTTGTACAAGCTAGCGTCGGTGCTGTAGAGCGCCCGGTGGTAGTCGTCGGTGTAAACATCGCCGGAAACGGCGTCGGCCAGGGCCTTGAATTGTCGCGGGGAGAGCGTCGGCTGGGAGACATTCATGGTTGTATCGGTTATGAAATCAGGCCGTCGCCAGAATCGCGTATCCGCCGGGTGAATCATTCTTGAAGGCGCCCCGCCCCTGTTTACATTGGGCAAGTGACGCTACGGCCAAGGTGTTGCCGCAGCCGCCGCGTGGGCAGCAGATACGCGGCCGGCGGCAGGCGTTGGTTGGCCCCGGCCGCCGAGCCAACCTGGTGCGGCTCGGCTGGGCAATTCGGGTGGGAGATCCCGGGCAGGATGCGGCCGTGGCACGGGGCTGGAATCGCAGCGGTTGGGTTCTCGCAGTCTGGTTGGTCGTTGGTTGGATTTCTGCCGTCGGTTGGTCGCCTTTCAGAAGTGTCGTTCAAGCCGGGCTGCCGCACGCGGGAGGCTGCCCGGGGGCGCCGAGGCAGCACGCAGGGCAAGATAGCAGTCGAAGTCGAGTTTGGTTGCCATGTCACGTACGCACAAGCCGGCCCCGGAAGAAGTTGAGCACCTGTTGCGCAACGCAGAATTGCGCGACGCCCTGGAGCCGTACTTCGACGAGTCTATCAGTCGCATCAATACGGCGGTACTGACTACTCCGGAGGAAAACGCGTACCTGGAGTCGCTGCTTGCTTGGGAGCAGACGCCCAGCATTCCGATCGGCCAGTGGTTCGATCCGCCGTTGGAGTTGCCGCCGGCCGACACGCTCGACGATCACGACCTGCACTTCGCGCTGTGGGACGCCATCGAACGATTGTACAGCCAGCGGATCGTTTTGGACTTTACCGATCACCTGACCGACCGCCAGCTGTACCGTATCATTGCCGAAGACATTCTGCCTAGCTGCGAGAAAAAGCTCGATCTGCCCGGTAATTATCTGCACTGGGATTGCGCCAACGTGAGCGGCAATCCGGAAATCTGGCTGCGTTACTACGCGACGGAAGAAGAACGCTGGGCCTGGGCGGAAGCCACCGACCAGGTGCCGCCCCCGGCTGAAACGCCGCCCTACGTGCGGCGGATGCCCCGCCCGCCGGTAATGTAAACGGCATTGGCGGCTGCATCGGTGGGCGCAGTCGCGCCTGTTTCTGGGCTGTGGCTCGCATGGCTGTTGATTGCTCGCGGCGCACGCACGAGGCGGGGGCATTACACGACGGAGACCAACCCCGCCATGGCCGTCGATATCCTGGTGATGCCGCTGGCCCGATATATTTCGGGCAACTATATCACGCCGCATATGGAGCAAATCTGGAAGCTCCAGGGCGTGTATAAAATCTTCAGGCCCGCGGTTGCCGAAGAGGACGCGGTCCACGAGATTCCGCCGGGCGTGCCCTTGGGCGGGTTGGAGGCCGAGCCTCGCTGTGCTGCTCTTTCCGCGGAGCTGGTCGAACAGTTGGCCCGGCAGCCGGAGCTGGCCGGGGCTCTTTGGGACGAAGCGGCCGAGCCGGCCTTCTTTGGCCGGGTACAGCACGAGCCGCTGTGGTCGCTGCGGTGGCAGGCGGCTGCCTTGGACGAGGAAAAGCCGTCGCTGTGGCAGCGGATTGCCCGGCGGTTGTTGGGACGGCCGCCGGCGCGCAGTGCTGTGGCGCTCGCGGCGGCCAATATCTTTGTGCCCGGTGCGTTCGACGAACCGTTCGAGCTGGAAGCCCCCGGCGGCCTGGGCGTGTACGACTGCGGTTCGCTGGCCCGGCTGATGGATGAGCTGGCGCTTCTGTCCGCGGTGATCGAGGCGGACACGGATGAGGCCGAGGTATTGGCAACGCTCGTTGCGGCGGCTGAAATTGCAGGCGTGCGGCGGCTGCCGCTGATCTTGGACCTGTAGTGGCGAGTCAACTGCCGATACGGCGAGCGGATGGCAAATATCGCTGCGCTGGGTGTATTGACGGCGGGCGTTTGTTCGACACAATTGCAAAGGTCGATCGGGTCCAATACCAAGGCGTTGCGCCCGCCGCAGGTGACGCTGCTGGCCTTTCACGAAGGCATTGCTTGAGCTGCGGATCTTGCCCGCGGCCGGCCGCATGGTGCGTGGTCTTCTCCCGTCGATATGGCCGTGGGTTGAGCGCGGCTTCTTGATGGGCCGTTTTCTGCCGCGGCAAGCGATTGTCCGCTTTGCCTTCCCCCTGCAACCTTCCCGCCACCCCCCTACGGTAGCGATGACCTGCCCTGGCAGCCTGGTTTCAGTCGCGTGTTACCGCCTGAACCCTGTCTGCTGCGCGACGGCGCCGAGGTTTGCATCCGTCGGGGCTGCTTGGATTGCCCCCCTGGCAGCGCACCCTGGGCAGTCTGTCCGGCGGTGCATCGAGTCGATTTCCTGGGGGGGAATCTCCGGCTGCACGCAGCCAACCGTGGCAGGCTACGTATGGGGAACCGCGACCAGCAGTTGCTTATGGCGGCCGCGTGAGTATCCTGCGAGCGAGTGTGATGTTGAACCAGTTTGACTTCGAGGCAGCACGAGAGCACGCCCGCCGGGGCTGCGGCAGGAGGAATGGATGAGCCGTTTCGTGCGGATGTTCCATACGTCGATCGGCTGCAAGCAGATCATGGCCGTCACCGGCGTGGTCCTGGTGCTGTTTGTGATCGGGCACCTGGCCGGCAACCTGCTGATTTACGCAGGTCAAGATGCCCTGAATCAGTACGCCCAGAACCTGCAGTCGATGGGCCCGCTGTTGTGGCTGGCGCGGCTGGTGCTGCTGGCCGCGTTTGTGCTGCACATCGTGGCCGGGGTGCGGCTTTCCAAGCTGAACCACCAGGCCCGCGACGTTCGCTACCAGGTCAACGCCTTCTCGCAGACCGATCCGCTGCGTAAGGCCCGCGTGACCGCGGCCATGTACATGCTGCAGACCGGCCTGGTGATTCTGGCGTTTGTGATCTACCACCTGCTGCACTTCACGCTGGGCTTTATCGGGCGCGAAGGCTACCAGTTGATGCAGACCCTGCCCGACGGCACCGAGCGGCACGACGTGTACGGGATGGTGATCTTCGGTTTCCGTCAGTCGGCCGTGGCGCTCAGCTACGTGGTGGCGATGCTGTTCCTGGGCGCCCACCTGGTGCACGGCTTTGGCAGCATGTTCCAGACCTTTGGTGCTCACAACCCCGTGGTCGTGAGCCTGGTGAAGGTGATCACGCCGATCGCGGTGGCCTTTATCGTGATCGGCAACTGCGCGATACCGCTATCAATTCTATTGGGCCTCTACGGGGGGGGCGGGAGCTAACGACATGATTTTGGACGGCAAGGTTCCTCCTGGTCCGCTGGAAGACAAGTGGACCGAGTATCGCCGCAACATGAAGCTGGTCTCCCCCGCCAATAAGCGGAAGTACCGGATCATTGTGGTGGGCTCGGGCTTGGCCGGCGCGTCGGCTGCCGCCACGCTGGGGCAGTTGGGCTACAACGTGGACTGCTTCTGTTTCCAGGACAGTCCGCGGCGCGCCCACAGCATCGCCGCGCAAGGCGGTATCAACGCGGCCAAGAACTACCAGAACGACGGCGATAGCGTCTACCGGCTGTTCTACGACACGATCAAGGGCGGCGACTTCCGCGCCCGCGAAGCCAACGTCTACCGCCTGGCCGAGATCAGCACGGCGATCATCGACCAGTGCGTGGCGCTGGGCGTGCCGTTCGCCCGCGAGTACGGCGGCCTGCTGGCCAACCGGTCGTTCGGTGGCGCGCAGGTGTCGCGTACCTTCTATGCCCGCGGCCAGACGGGCCAGCAGCTATTGCTGGGCGCGTACTCGGCCTTGCAGCGGCAGATCGCGGCCGGCCAGGTGAAGATGCACACGCGGACCGAAATGCTCGACCTGGTCGTGGTCAACGGCCAGGCCCGCGGCATCATCACCCGCAACCTGGTCACCGGCGAGATCAAGCGGCACGCGGCGGCGGCCGTGATCCTGGCCACCGGCGGCTACGGCACGGTGTTCTACCTGTCGACCAACGCGGCCGGCTGCAATGTCACGGCGGCGTACCGGGCCTACAAGCGGGGCGCGCTGTTCGCCAACCCCTGCTTCACGCAGATTCACCCCACCTGCATCCCGGTGCACGGTGAGCACCAGTCGAAGCTCACGCTGATGTCGGAGTCGCTCCGCAACGACGGCCGGGTGTGGGTGCCCAAGAAGCCGGGCGACACGCGTCACCCCAACGATATTCCCGAGGACGAACGCGACTACTACCTGGAGCGCAAGTATCCCAGCTACGGCAACCTCAGCCCGCGCGATATCGCCTCGCGGGCGGCCAAGGAAGTCTGCGACGAGGGCCGTGGCGTGGGCCAGCTTGGCCGCGGCGTGTACCTCGACTTCCGCGATGCCATCAAGCGGCTGGGCCGCGAGACAATCGCCGCCCGCTACGGCAACCTGTTCGAGATGTACAACCGCATCACGGACGAGGACCCGTACGAAGTGCCGATGCGGATCTACCCGGCCAGCCACTACACGATGGGCGGCCTGTGGGTGGATTACAGCCTGATGAGCAACGTGCCGGGCCTGTTCGTGCTGGGCGAAGCCAACTTCTCCGACCACGGCGCCAACCGCCTGGGCGCTAGCGCCCTGATGCAAGGTCTGGCCGACGGCTTCTTCATCATCTCCGACACGCTGGGCAACTATCTGGCCACCACGAAGCCGGATCCGGTGGGCACCGATCACGCGGCGTTCGACGAAGCCGAAACCGAGGTCCGCGACCGGCTCCAGAAGCTGCTCAACGTCCGCGGCAAGCGCTCGCCCGACTCCTTCCACCGGGCCCTGGGCTCGATCATGTGGGAGTACTGCGGCATGGCCCGCAACGCCCAGGGGCTCAAGAAGGCCCTCAGCGAGATCCCCGCGATTCGCGAGGAGTTCTGGCGCGACGTGCGGGTGCCGGGCACGGGCGAGGAGTTCAACATCGCCCTGGAGAAAGCCGGCCGGGTGGCCGATTACCTGGAGTTCGCGGAACTGCTCTGCCACGACGCGCTGACCCGCGAGGAGTCGTGCGGCGGCCACTTCCGCGAGGAATACCAGGACGAGGAAGGCGAAGCCCTCCGCGACGACGAAAACTTTGCCCACGTGGCTGCCTGGGAGTACCAGGGCGTCGGCAAGACGCCGGTGCTGCACAAGGAGCCGCTGGTGTTTGAGAACGTGGAACTGACCAAACGCAGTTACAAATAGGCCTGCACCGCGCGGCCATGCCTGGGCCGCCCCCTTGGCCGGCCGCTCGAAGAATCCACCGCGCCTGACGCCACCTGCGGCGCAGGCGGCTGTAAGGAGCGACGATGAACCTCACCCTCTACATCTGGCGACAACGAGACCGCAACGCCCGCGGCCAGATGGTGAAGTACCATCTCTCGGACGTCAGCCCCGACATGTCGTTCCTGGAGATGCTCGACCTGCTCAACCAGAAGTTGTACGAGTCGGGCGAGGAGCCAATCGCGTTCGATCACGACTGCCGCGAAGGCATCTGCGGCATGTGCTCGCTGGTAATCAACGGCCAGCCGCACGGTCCCCAGGCCGCGACGACAACCTGCCAGCTCCACATGCGGAAGTTCAAGGACGGCGACACGATCTACATCGAGCCGTTCCGGGCCCGGGCGTTCCCGGTGATCCGCGACCTGGTCGTGGACCGCTCGGCGCTGGACCGCATCATCCAGGCGGGCGGTTTCATCTCGGCTCCGACGGGTTCGGCGGTCGACGCCAACTCCATCCCGGTGCCGCGCGATGAGGCCGAAACGGCCATGGACGCGGCCGAGTGCATCGGCTGCGGCGCATGCGTGGCCGCCTGCAAGAACGCCTCGGCCATGCTGTTCACCGCCGCCAAGATCGGCCACCTGAAGCACCTGCCGCAAGGCCAGCCGGAGCGGCGCCGCCGCGTGCTTTCGATGGTCGAGCAGATGGACGCCGAAGGCTTTGGCAACTGCACCAACTACTACGAGTGCGAAGCCGCCTGCCCCAAGGAGATTTCGGTCAAGTTCATCGCCGAGATGAACCGCGACTACCTCAAGGCCGCGCTGACCGATCCCAACTACGGTGAGAAGAAGTCGTCCAGCAAGTAGCCGCTGCCCCAGGGCCCAGCGCCGCCCAATCGGGCATGCTGGGGAGGCCGTGGCTAGCGGCCGCTGAATCCCGAAGTTCAACAAAACAAAACGGCCAGTCGCACGTGCGACTGGCCGTTTATCTGTTGCGCTGCTGCCTGGACTGCCCGCCGGCCGTTCAGATCATCGAGCGAAGCAGGGCCACGCAGGCGTCGATTTGCTCGTCGGTTCCGACCGAGATCCGCAAGCCCTCGGGCCAGCCGCGGTACGCCATGTAGCGCACCAGCACGCCCTGCTCTTTCAGCTTCCGGTACAACTCGCCCACCGGCACCTCGCGGTGCGTGTTCCACACGAAGTTGGCATGGGAGGGCACGACGTCGAAGCCCAGCTCGCGCATGGCCGTTTCCAGTCGGCCGCGGGTGCGGATGATCTTGGCCGTGGTTTCAGCCAACCAGGCCTGGTCGTCGATGGCGGCGGTGGCGGCGGCAATCGAGAGCGAATCGCAGTTGTACGAGTCCTTCACCTTCTGCAGTTCGCGGATCACGTCCGGGTGCGCCACGATGAAGCCGAACCGCAGCCCGGCCAGCGAGTACGACTTGCTGAGCGTCCGCGATACCATCACCCGCGGATTCTGCTTCACCAGGTCCAGGCAGTGCCCCGGGGCGAAGTCGACGTACGCTTCGTCGATCAGCAGCGGGCAAGGCAGCCGCTCGGCCAGTTCGGCGATCTGCTCCTTGGGGATGAACGTGCCGGAGGGACTGTTGGGATTCGGCAGGAACGCCAGCCGCAGGTTATCGCGGGCGGCCGTGAAGGTGTCGCCCAGCGTCCAATCGGCGGAGAACTCCACCTCCTCGCTCTGGGCGTTCTGGAGTTGGGCCAGCACCTTGTACAGCACGTAGCTGGGGTACGGCAGCCGCAGCAGGTCGCCTTCGCCCACGAACGCCCGGGTGACGATGGTCAGGATGTCGTCGCTGCCGTTGCCGCAGAGAATCCAGTCGGGCTCGACGCCCAGCACCTCGGCCGCCCGAGTGCGGAACGCGGTCGCCAACGGATCGGGATACCGCGACAAGCCCGCCTGGAGCACCTCCTGCACCGCCCGAACCACCGCCGGCGACATCGGGTAGGGGTTCTCGTTGGTGTTGAGCTTGATGAACTTGCCGCCTTGGGGTTGTTCCCCCGGCACGTAGCCTTGCATGGCGGCAATATTGGGGCGAACCATTGGCATGGAGATCGTCGGGGGGATTGCGGGTGGTGCAAGTGGCAGAAAACAGCGGCGGTAATACGCAAATTTACGCCGCAGTCGGCGGCTCAGGTCCGCACGGCGGACCGTACACCTGCCAGTATTGGTTCTGCCGTGCCCCTTGGCTAGACCCCCTCAAATGCCGCTACCTTGGTCCTGCTCCTCGCGCTCGTGGCGTTGCCTGGCCAGTTCCTCAGCCCGGGCCCTGGCACGCGACCACGCCCGGGGCATTTCGGCCACCAGCTCCCTGCCGGTGGTGACCAGCCGGCGAAGGCTGTCGACCGCCGCGCGGCGGGCTTCCACCCTGCTCTGGCTTTCTTCGTCGTCCAGGTGCGCCAGTTCTTCGTTGAGCCGCTCCAGCCGCGTGCGCAAACGGCGAATTTCGGCCACCAGGTGCTCGGGGCCGGCCTGGTCACCGTACTGGTCATACGCCTTGCGGCCCAGTTCTCGCAGGATGCTGCGGGCGTGCGAAGCCAACATCTCGCGCTGCGGGTAGCCGGTCAGTCGCGCGGCAAAGTCGCGCACCTGGTCGATGAGCGAGGGGAACTCGGTCTTGGCCGTGTCGCCGGGATCGAGCTGGGCCACTTCTTCGGCCAGGTCGTCCAGTTCCTGGTACAAATCGTTGAACTCGTGGCGGTACTGGCCGCGGTCGCGAATCACGCGGCCCAGTTGCAGGTAAGCTGTCGGCAGTTGCGAATTGGCGACGCGGTACCGCCGGGCCTGGAGCACGCCCCGCCGGGCTGCCACGCTGGCGGCCGCCGTCCATGCGTCGACCTTCTCCTTGATCCAGTCGACCGGCCGGCGCGTCGATTCGCCGCCGGGGGGCTCTTGTTCGCCTTCGCCGGGGCTGGCGAGCCGCAACTGTGTCTCACGCATCAGCACTTCGGAGAACGGGCGGCTTTCCGTCACCGGGCTGCCGAAGGGACGCACGATGTCGTCGCCGCTCAACTGTCCGGTATCGTGCAGCGATTGCAAATGCGGGAAGCTGACCGGGCCGTGCTCCTGGCCGTCCTTGATGTAGATCCACTGCGAGTGCGCTGGCATCGTTAAGGTCCCCCTCGCAGGCCGGGCCTGCGTGCGTGTGCGTGGTGAAAACGGCTCCGCGGCGGTAGCGTGCGGGGCCGTTCCTTGGGTTATTCGTTCCAGCGACGAAATGCTCGGAAAGGAAATGGCCCTGCCACCCGAATTGGCTGGGGCGGCACGGCTCGGTCAGGCCACTTGGCGGCCAATCCGCGGTCGGCATGCGTCGCGGGCGGCCGGCGCCACCGCGCGAAATAGCTTATGCCTTGCAGGGCTTGTGTCAGCATTCCCCCTCAAGAGGACTAGCTGCCAATATACCGCGCGTAGACCGTTTTCGCCGTGGGAATATCATCGGTGCCGCCAACAATCGCCCGGCCGTCGGGAAAGACGGTGATCTGGTAGTCGGGCACTTCCAGCCGCAGCAGGAACTTGTTGCGCGTCACCGTTCCCACTCCTTGCAGCTTTTGGGCCAAGGCTTCCAGCGAAAGCTGGTGCCGCTCGGGCGGGACCAACTGCACGGAGTTGCGGCCGCACAGCACGGCGGTATGGCTGCCGCGCCTGCCGCTCAGCCATGGATAGTCGCCGCCCCGGCACGTCGCGCAGCCGGTTTCGGCCAGGCTGCTCACATCCATCTGCCGCAGCGTGTTGTCCCACAGGCTGATGATCGTCCACTTGCGGTTCACCGCCTGGCGGTTGCCGCTGAGGATCTTGATGGCTTCGGCCGCTTGCAACGAAGCCACGATGTTGATGATCGGCCCCAGGATACCGGCCGTGTCGCAGGTGGGGGACTCGCCCGGCGGAGGCGGATCGGAGATGAGGCACCGCAGGCACGGTGTTTCGCCGGGCAGGATGGTCAGCGTCTGCCCTTCGGCCCCCAGGCAGCCGCCATACACCCAGGGCACCTTCTTGTGCTGCGAATAGTCGTTGAGCAGAAAGCGGGTTTCGAAGTTATCGGTGCCGTCCAGCAGCAGGTCGACGTCACTTGCCAACTGGTCGATGTTGGTGTGGTCGACGTCGGTGACGACCGGTTCGTACTCGATCTCCGAATTGATCCGCTTGAGCTTCTCGACGGCGGCCACGGCCTTGGGCAGCCCGGCCGCCACGTCGTCTTCGTCGAACAACACCTGCCGCTGCAGGTTGCTCAGCTCCAGGAAATCGCGGTCGACGATCCGCAGAAAGCCCACCCCGGCCCGGGCCAGCGTGTTGGCCAGCACCGTGCCCAGCGCCCCGCAACCGCACAACAGCACCCGCGATTCAAGCAGCCGCTTTTGGCCTTCCGGGCCCAGCGGCGGATAGCGCCACTGGCGAACGTACCGCTTGAGCCTGGGATCCTGGGCGGCGGCCGATGCGTCGGCGGCGTTGCCGTTGTGCTGGTTCATCGTTTCGCTAACTTGCGTGGCGGCGAGAGTCGGAACGTGTCGCGGAGACGTTACAGATCCAGTTCGTCCAACTGGTCGATCAGGTTATCCAGTTCGTCCTTGGGCTCGTTCGCCCGGTTGGCCTGACGCTTGGGGATGCCGACGCTTGCGCCCACGGCTTCGCGGCCGGCGGCCACCAGTTCGCGGTCGCGCTCGGCGATGGCGGTTTGCATCGGATCTTCGTCCGGAGCGCCAAACAGCTTGGACAGGTCGATCTTCAACCCGCCGGTTGCCTTCTCGGGCGAGCCTGCGATCGCCGGCGACTTGTGCTGCGGAAAGATGATGGCGTTTTCGGGGCACACCCGGCTGCAGGCCGGGCAGCCTTTGCGGCAGTTGTCGGGCTGTTCGACCAGAATGGTATCGAAACGGTCAACGCCGTACACACCAAACAGGCAGAAGTCCAGGCACTCCATGCAGTTGGTGCAGCGGTCGAAGTCGATCACCGGGTACCAGCGGCGGCCGGTCTGCTCCTCCACCCGGTGGACCGTGGCGCCAGCCGGTTCCGCCTGCGCATCGCTTGCTTCGCCGTTGGCCGGGGCGCCATTAGCTGCCACGGCATGGGGCGTGGTACTGCTGGAAGTGCTGCTTGGCGGCGCTGCCGTGCTCGCGGGGCCGATGATAAGACCACCGCCGGTTAAGCCCTCGATCAGTTGAACGGTGGGCACGCTTGCTTCGGCGGCGATCCGCTTGATCTCGTCCACATAGGTTTGCACCTGCGTGTGCCACCGCAGGTCCAGGCAATAAATGAAGCGGTTGGGCACGTCGCGAGCGGTCGCGGCCGAGGCGGCCGCCTGGGCCGCTTCGGCCTGGTGTTCGTCTTCTTCGTCCTCGTCGTCCGTTTCTGGCTCGATCAGCGTGGTGCCCATCCGGCCCTTGATGCCGAAGCGGTGCAACGTCCAGAACGACGCCCGGGGATACAGCCACGAGAGCACCACCATGTCGCCGGCAATGTTTTGCAGGGCCAGCATGCCGGTGCCGTCGGGCTTGAGGTCGTACAGGTGCGGCACCACCGTGACCTCGATCCCTTTCTCAAACAGCAGCGCCGCGACGATATCCTCTTCCAACTGGCGCTTGGCGGGATTGGCGCTCTGCCCTTGCGATACGACAACGGTGAGTCTGCGTGCCATAGGTGCCAAGGTGTTGGGGGCTGGGGGTTAGTGCGAGGAATGAGGGCATCGCCCAAGTCGGCCGCTCGTGCTCTGGCTCAACCAGTGGCACACGTGTGCCGGCCGGGCCGGTGGCAACCTGATGCGGCACGGCTTAGAGAGCCGTGGCACGCGTGCCGTCAGTCCTCGTTGATTTGACCTTTAATGGTCCGCTCGGCAACCTTCCAGGCGGCTTCAAGATGGACCAGGTATTGTTCGGGCGTCAGCAGGTTGGCCGTCGAGCAGACCAGCTCGAACAGCCAGCCCTGGCCATAAGTATCGACATTGATCAGCGACGGGTCGGAGAGCAACTGTTCGTTGAACGTCGTCAGCGTGCCGGCCGCCGGGGCGTACAGCGAGCTTTCGGCCTTGGAGCTTTCGATCGCGCCAACCTCTTGCCGCTCGGCCAGCGTGCTGCCCGCATCGACGTTCCACTCCAGAAAGTACACATCCTGGAGCAGCCGCACGGCGTAAGCCGAGAAGCCAAACCGGCAGGGGATCGCCGCGCAGCCTGGGTCGGGAGCCTCGGAGCGAAGCGGTTGGGCCCACATGTGGTTCTTAGCGTAGAGCCGGTCGGTCGGGATGCGGGCAGCGAACTTGCCCATCATGAAGACCAGCTCATCGCTCATGTGTAGCGGACTCCCTGGAACTGCGGTTCGAAGAACGGCGGCAGCAGGCTGTCGACGCGCAGCAAGCCCGGCGGCGTCACGCGCGCGTCGTCGCCATCGCGCTCGATGTATCCTTCGTCAATGTAATTGGCCCAGACGTCGCTCCACTTTTCGAAGATGTCGGCTCCGAACTTGTTGCGGAAGTAGCCGGCATCGATCCGCCCGGTCTTCAGTTGCAGGATCAATTCGCGGATCAACCGCTGCTCGGGCGTGAGCTTCAGGCCGCGGGCCAGCGGCAGCTCGCCGCGTTCCAGCGGCTCCAGGTAATCGTTCCACTCGGTCTTGTTCTGGTAGTGCACGCCCGACGCGTGGCCAAAGCTCGCCACGCCCGTGGCCAAGAGGTCGCTGCCCCGCCACAGGTTATCGCGATAGCTGAAGCTCACCTGTGGACCCGTGCCCGGCGGGTGATCCTTGACCATGGTGTAGGCGCTGCTGGTCTTGTAGCCGGCCTCGGCCAGACGGTCGAAGGCGTACTGCACCCAGGCCCGCTTGGTCGGCCAGTCGGCGACGGGCGTTTCGATCTTGTTGCCCAGGATGTCGCGCGAATAGACCGTGTTGAACGGCAGTTCCATCTGGTAGATGGTCACCGAGTCGGGGTTGAGCTCCAGCGTGCGGCGGACGTTGTCTTTCCAGTTGTCCCAGGTCTCGCCGACCATGCCGGCGATCAGGTCGATGTTCACGTTGGGGAAGTCGGCGGCAACGATCCAGTCCCAGGCCTTGTACACTTCGCCCGACAGGTGCGCCCGGCCATTCTCCTTGAGGATTTCGTCGCTGAAGTTCTCAACGCCCAGGCTCAGCCGTGTCACGCCCAGCTCGCGGAGCGTGCGGACCTTGGTTTCGCTCAGGGTGCCCGGCTCGCACTCGAAGGTGACTTCCTCGGCGTGGTCCCAGTTGATGTTCGCCCGCAACCGATCGACCAGCGACGTGAGCTGCCGGGGACTCAAGAAGCTGGGCGTGCCGCCGCCAAAGTAGACAAAGCGGAAGGGCCGCCCGCCCATCACCGGCAGCCTGCTGACCAGTTCGATCTCGCGGCTCAGGCCCGACACGTAGCGTTCGACTTCCGAGGCGTTTTTGTCGGTGTACACCCGGAAATAACAGAACTTGCACCGCTTGCGGCAAAACGGAATGTGCAGGTACAGCCCCAGCGGAACGTCGGCCGGCGGGGAATTGAGCGCCTCGCGGACGTCGGCCAGCCCCGCCTCGGTCCATTGCGAAAACGGTGGGTAGTTGGAGATGAAATAATTGCCGACTTCAGTCTTGGTATCGGTAGCCATAGCTCGATGCGATTCGTAGGAGGAAGTCGGGGGGAGGCGGGGCAATGCAAGCCAGGCCAACGGGGATGCGCCGCTCCCGGATGCGCCTTTCGACGCCGCAGGCGGCGAAGCTGGGCGGGCCGCGCCTGATGCCGCGGTCGGTAATTTGGCAACCCGGCCAGGCGCAACGGTAAGCCCATTAAACCATACGGGCCTGGGAAAGGGAAACTCCCGTTTGCCGCCGGGCCAGGGGGACTTCCCCCCCGCTGCTTGAGCACGCATCGGGCGGCAGACCTGGGGGTTACCCCATCTGTCCAAACGCGTGTCACCCATCTGTCCGAACACCGCTTGGTCCAAAGGTCCGATGAGAGCAATCATTGCGCCAAGCGTAGCGGGGAGCGGTTCTTGCCGGGGCAATTTGCTTGACATCCCCCGGGCTGTCCCCACGCTAGGAATGCCCTACTTCCAGGTGGCGACGAACGGGCTGGCCGGCCAATGTCCGATGGGCCTGGCCATGTCGCTCGCCTGATCGAAGGGCCGCCGTTAACGCGCCGATTGGACATCTCGCGGAGCCGCTCGCAGCATGGCTGAATCGTTCGACCCGTATTACAAGTGGCTGGGCATTCCGCCGCAGGATCAGCCGCCGCACCACTATCGCCTGCTTGGCTTGAACCTGTTTGAATCCGATCCGGACGTGATCGATGCCGCGGCCAACCAGCGGATGGCGTTTCTGCAAAGCTGCGCCCACGGCCCCCATATCGCCCTGACGCAGAAACTGCTCAACGAGGTTGCCACCGCCCGGGTCTGCCTGCTCAATCCGGAAAGCCGCGCCGCCTACGACCAGGAGCTGCGGCAGCGGTTGAAAGCCGCCGGTTCCGCCCCCACCAGTCCGCCGGCCAAACCGAAGCGCTCGCCAGCCGAGACGTCGAAACCTGCCCGCCCTGCCCCGGCGGCGGATGAGGTACCCTCGGGCAGTTTCTTGCCGGCCGAAGAACCGGCGACTTTCTCGGCTTCTAAAGCGGCCACGCCGACCGCAGCAGCACGCCGTTTCTCGCGATCGCTGGTGGTGGCTGCCAGCCTGGCCGCGGTTGCCCTGCTGGGCGGCCTCTTGCTCTGGCTGGGCAGCTCGGGGGGCCAGGCCGATCCGTCCGCCGCGCTGGAAGGTATCGTGCTGGATGACACCCAGGCGGAACTTTTCGGCAACTGGGAGCGCCGCATCGATGGGGAGCACATTGGCCCGCACTACCTGTTTGCCAATGGGCCGGAGGCCGCCGCGATCACCTATCACCTCAATACGCTCAAACCCGGCTACTACCAGGTACGCGTGGCCTATGTGCCGGGCGAGGATCGGGCGACCAAGGTCACGGTGCATGTGATCGCGGGTGGACAAGCCCAGACGCGCAGAATCAACCTGCGGCAACGGCCCAGCGATGGCCGCTTTCATGTGCTGGACACGTTCAACTTCACCGGCAACTCGCGCGACGCGATTCAGATCACTACCGCTGGGGCGGATGGCAGTGTCACGTTCGATGCCTTACAGTTGATCAGAGAGTGAGCGCATCACTCCCGGTTCCTGCCAGGTGTGCTACCGGCTTGGCCACCCAGCCTGTCCTGCCCTTCAAGATTGCCCCCAAGCTTGTAGTTTTGTGAGGAGTGGTTATGAAACCCGCCGCCTGGTTGCTGCTGGCCGGTCTGCTTGGCGCCGCAGGCGTGAGCCTGGGCGCGTATGGAGCGCATGGACTGGATGCACATCTGGTGCGCAAGTACATCCCCGAGGCGACCGCGGGCCCCGAGAAGATTGCGCCGCAGCAAGCGATCGAGTCGGCCGCGCCCGAGGTGCAAGCCAATATCCGCAAGCGGCTGGCGAACTTTGAAACGGCGGTCCGCTATCAAATGTGGCACGCGCTGGCCCTGATCGGCGTGGCCGCCGTTGCCGCGTGGCGCAACGGAGCGGCCGTCAAAGTGGCCGGAGTGTGTTTCCTGCTGGGGATCGCGCTGTTCAGCGGCATGTTGTATTACTGGGGGTTTGGCGGGCCGCAGTTTCTGGTCCACATCGTGCCGTTTGGTGGCGTATCGTTCATCATCGGTTGGCTGGCGTTGGCGCTGTCCGCCCGCGGCTGGCCGGGGCAGCAGTAGGGATCAAGTTTAGGGGGCCTTCTCATCGGGGGCTGACGGCATGATTTTCTCGTGGCTCAAGAACCGCCGCCGCAAAAAACGCATGGCCGCGCCGTTCCCCCAGGCGTGGCTGCGGATCATCCAGCGCAACGTCAAGCAGTTTGCGGTGCTCACGCCCGAGCAGCAGACACGCGTTTGCCAGTACGTGGCCGCCTTCGTGCCCGAAAAGTACTGGGAAGGCTGCGGCGGCCAGGAAATGAACGACGAAGTTCAAGTGACCATCGCCGCCCTGGTGGGCGTGATGACGCTGGGCTTTGAGCCGCCGTACTTCTTCGACCAGGTGAAGACGATCCTGGTGTACCCTTCGGGCTACCAGCACGAGCAGCCGATCGGCGCGGTGGGCAACGTGGCCCTGATCGAAGAAGACGTGGACGTGGCCGGCGAAGCCTGGACCAACGGGCCGGTGATCCTGTCGTGGGACATCGTTCAGGAGGAGAGCCGTCACCGCTACGGCGAGAACGTGGTGTTCCACGAGTTTGCCCACTGCCTCGACCGGCTGGACGGCTACACCGACGGAGTGCCGCCGCTCAGCAAGGACGAAGCCCAGGTTTGGGAAGAAGTCACCGACGCCGAGTACCGCCGCCTGCGGCTGGATAGCCAGCGGGGCCGGCCCACGCTGATCAATCCGTACGGCGCGACCAACAAGGCCGAGTTCTTTGCCGTGGTAACGGAATGCTTCTTTGAGATGCCGCAGGCGATGCAGCGCCAGCATCCTCGGCTGTACGACATCTACCGGCGGTTCTATCGCCAGGACCCTGCCCGTTGGGGCCAGGACAACGTTGCCAGCAGCCGCGAAGACGGCATTTCCGGGCCGCTTCTGGCGTGAAACTGGAGAGGTCGGGCCGTCTTTGCCGATAAGGCGGGTGTTGTGGCTTGTTGCGCCGCCAGCGCGCCCGTTCCTGTGCGCTGGCGCGGTGCGTCAGGCTGCCGCTTGTTGGGCCAGCGTTTTTCCTGTTTCAGCCGCCTGCGACCATGATTCGCCCGACCCTAGCCGCCGTGCTGGTATTGCTGTCGGGGGGGTGCTCTTTGTGCCCATCGCCGGCGATCGAGCCGCAGATTTTCAATCCGTATCCGCAGCTCAGCAAGGTGGCGGTGGCGCCGTTCTTCAACTTGAGCACGGCGCCCAATGCCGACGGTCGGCAGTTCGCGGTCTGCTACTACCAGCAGCTGCAGGAGATCCAGGGCTTCGAGGTCGTGCCCGTGGGCGTGGTCGAGAACGCCATGAAGGAGTTCGGCCTGCAGCTCAACAGCGCGGCCGAGGTCCGCGCCCTGGCGCAGATCTTGAAGGTCGATGCCATCGCCGTGGGCGCGATCACCGACTACGACCCGTACTTCCCGCCTCGCTGCGCCTTCATGGTGGAGTGGTACGCGGCCAATCCCTACTTCCAGCCGATCCCTGCCGGCTACGGTTTGCCGTGGGGCACGCCTGACGCCGAGCAGATCCCGCCGGCATTGATTCACGAGGCCGAGTTTGCCGCGGCCCGGGCGGCACTGGAGACGCAGACTCCGCCCTATCAGCCCATCCAGCTTCAGCCGCTGCCGCCCCAGGTGCCGCTGATTCCGCCCGATGCCGTGCATCCGCCCGAGCGGTTGCCTGGTCCCGGCGACGTGGAAGCACCCAGCGGGCAGTACCGCGCGCTTTCGCACCGGCACGACGTGGAGCTGGTGCCGCCGCCTGGGGCCTCGGCCGAGAAGCCGCCGATTCCGGCCGCCGCGCCGCCTGCGCCTCAGGGGCTCAAGGTGAACAATCACCCAGTGATGCGGCACGTGGCCACGTACAGCGGCAACGATCCGCAGGTGGTCAAAGCGCTCAAGCAGTACCTGGCGGTGCGCGATCGGGAGGATTTTGCCGGCCACGAGGCCTTCATGAAGGTGAGCGACGATTTCATCCGCTTCTGCTGTCATCTGCATCTCTCGGAAATGCTGACAGCACGGGGTGGGGCAGGAAAAACGCGAGTGGTGTGGCGATGGCCCAAAAGCCGATAGAGCAGATGGGGCCGTGCTCAGCCGTTCGCCCCCCGGTCGTCGCTTGCCGCGATGCCCAGCGCTCTGTTTGGCGTAGTTGCCGGGCTTGTCCACGCCGCCTGTTCGGGTGACCGCTGCCCGTGAGGCTGTAGCGGCGAGCAATCAGAGCGAAGCAAGGGACGCCGCGATTTGCCAGCGCCAATGGATCTGGCCTGGCCGACAGACCCCGCATTGGTCTGCACCGCACAACCGCAGCTATGGAGAGGGAGGGAGCTAGTGACACAGGACATCAACGTATTGGCTCTGGTGAAGGGAAATGAGCGGTACGTGTTCCTTTACAACGACGCCTCGCGCGCCGAGACGCTGCGCGTGTTGGGTCGCTATGCCTCCAATCCCGAGCTGAGCTTCAGTTGGTACGACGCCGCCGTACTGAGCCAGAAGATCCGCCAGGAAAGCCAGCCGCAGCCTACCCGGCCCCGCTTCGAACAGCCGCTCCCCAAGGAGTACGACGACCTGTTCTAACAGCCCGTTGAAGTATTCTGCCCGGCGGGTATTTTAGCGGCTGCGGCAACCGGCATGGCCGCCGGGGCAGGTTTTACCCCTCGGTGCAAGTCATCGGTTGGCCTGCGGATCATTCTCAGCAGCAAGGAGGCGGCCCATGGCGATGGGCAAGCGCAAAGAGCGGCAGGAGGCGTTGTTTGTCACCTACGGCAACTTGCCCCGCTCGGCAGGCCACCCGTTCTACGTCAAGCTCAACCAACTGCTGGCCGAGGCCGGCTTCGACCGCTGGATCGAGCAGCGCTGCCAACCGTACTACGCGCAGGAGGAGAAGCGGGGCCAGCCGAGCATCCCGCCAGGCGTTTACTTCCGGATGTTGCTGGTCGGCTACTTCGAGGACATCGGCAGCCAGCGGGGCATTGCCTGGCGATGTGCCGACAGCCTCTCGCTGCGGGAGTTCCTGGGCCTCCCGCTGCACGAGGATACGCCGGATCACTCCTCGATGAGCCGCATCCGCAGGCGTCTTCCCGATGCGGTATTCCTCGAAGTCTTCCAATTCGTCCTGCAAATGGCGGAACAACGAAAGCTGTTGACCGGAAAGACCGTCGGCGTGGACAGCACCACCCTGGAAGCCAACGCGGCCATGAACAGCATCGTTCGCCGCGATACCGGCGAAGACTGGCAGGCCTACCTCACGCGTTTGATGCGCGAGGAAGGGCTGGTTGCGGAGGACGAAGAGCCGACCGACGAAGAACTGCGGCGGTTCGACAAACGCCGCAAAAAGAAGAAGGTCAGCAACCAAGACTGGCAATCAGGCACCGATCCGGACAGCCGCATCGCCCGCCTGAAAGACGGCCGCACTCACCTGGCGTACAAGGCCGAACATGTGGTGGATCTGCAGAGCGACTTGATCCTGGCAGCGGAGATTCGTCCTGCCGATCATGCCGACACGCAGACGCTGGTCGATAGCGTGGTCCAGGCGCAAGTGAACCTGCAGGCGGCAGGCAGCGAAACGGCGATCGAAGAAGTGGTGGCCGACAAAGGCTATCATGCCGCAGCCACGCTGGAGTTGTGCGACACCCAAGGCTTGCGTACCTATATTCCCGAACCCCAGCGGCCACACGGTTCTCGCTGGACGGACAAGCCCCGGGACTTTCAACGCTGTGTCTATAACAACCGGCGACGAACGCGGCAGGCCAAGAGCAAACAATTGCAGCGGCGGCGGAGCGAACTGTGCGAACGGAGCTTCGCCCACCTCTGCGACTCCGGCGGGATGCGACGGAGTTGGCTGCACGGACTGGCCGAGGTGACGAAACGCTACCTGATCGCGGCCGCGGCGCACAACTTGGGCCAAATCCTCTTCAAGCTGATGGGAATTGGGAAGCCGAGGGCTCTGCAGGCCGAAGGCGGCCTTGCCGCGCTTGCGCAGCTTCTCAGCGGTTGGCTGTTGACGCTCGTCCGGCTGCTCGGCAGGCCGATGCGGTCGGCGCGACGCTACGCCGGCTGACGCGGGCCCTGCCGCGCCGAGCCCCGCCCCGCGGCAGAAACCGATTCTTCAACGGGCTGCTAAGCCTACGTGCCGGGCTGATTGCCGGCAGGCGGACCTGAAACCACTGGCTGCCAGCGGCGTGGTGCCGTGACACCAGGCCACACGCTCCCGGGAAACCAGCCATTATGGATGAGGCGATCCGCCGTTTTTTGCAGTACCTCAGCGCCGAACGCAACGCCTCGCCTCTGACCCTTAAGAGCTATCGCGAGGATCTGGAGGTGCTGCGCGCGTACCTGGCCCAGACATATGGCCAGCACCTGCCGCAGCCCGGCGATCTGACCACGCTCGATCTGCGCGGCTACACCGCTTATCTGCACAACGCCGGCTACGCCAAGAGCACCATCGCGCGGCGGCTGGCTTCGCTGCGCAGCTTCTTTCGCTTCGGCAACCGCGAAGGCTGGTGCGAGGAGAACCCCGCCAAGCCGCTGCGCAACCCGCGCCGCAGCCGAAAGCTGCCGCACTTCCTCAGCAGCGAAGAGCTGACGATGCTGCTGGAAGCCCCGCCGGCCAACGAGCCGATGGGCTTGCGCGACCGCGCCATCCTCGAAGTGATGTATTCGGCCGGCTTGCGCGTCAGCGAGGTGGTTGGCCTGAACGATTCCGACATCGACTTCGAGGCCGGCATCTTGCGCATCCGCGGTAAGGGACGCCGCGAACGGCTGGGCCCGCTGGGCTCGTATGCCGCCAAGGCCGTGATCGCCTGGCTTGAGTGCCGCAAGCTGCACCCGGCGCTCGCGGGGGCCGATGCCCCGGTGTTCACCAACCGCTTCGGCCGCCGGCTCACCACGCGCAGCGTGGGCCGGATGCTCGAAAAGTATCTCAAGATCACCGGGCTCGATGGCCGCACCACGCCGCACACGCTGCGGCACAGCTTTGCCACACATCTGTTGAACCGCGGCGCCGACATCCGCAGCGTGCAGGAACTGCTGGGCCACAAGAGCCTGACGACCACGCAGATCTACACGCACGTAACCACGGCCAACCTGCGTGCCGTGTACGAACGCGCTCACCCGATGGCCAACTAGATACGACGCGTGAGCCAATCCTCTTCCCGTAGCCCGGATGCTTGCATCCGGTGAATGGGTGCCGCGATGCGCGAGCGAGGGCTTTTCGTTTAAGCCTGGGCGCCGGAAGGAACTCGAGGACCGACTTTGATTGGCACTCGCGTGCCACGATTCTGCGAGCCGTGCGAACCAGTCAGGCGGTGCCTGACCTACAGTTGCGATGCACGCCTCACGCGGCTTTCTGCATTTCCTGCGCTGTTGTCACGGCGGGCGTCACGCGGCTGGGGGCTTGTGCCCGCTGGTGGGCGACCTTCTTGAGCGGCTTGAAACCCCATTTCTTGAGAAACCGCAGGCTGGATTGCAGATGCAGCCAGGCGTCGCGCGAAAGTAGGTTCTTGCTCGCCCGCTGCTCGCAGTGGATCACTGACGTATCGCCGTTGAACATCACCTTCCAGCCGGCAGCGGCCACGCGCAAGCAGTAATCGACGTCCTCAAAATACTTGCGAAAGCCGGTATCCAGCCCGCCAATGGCTAGCGCCGTCTCGCGGCGAACCATCATGAAGCTGCCGGAGACCCACTCGCACTCGAACTGCCCTCACGCGTTGGCCTGGCGATACAGGTAGCGATCCAGTTCGCCGGGGAACAGTCGCGCAAGACCTAGCCGTCGGGCAGCCACGGTTCGCCAGGTTTGCAGCCGGCGAGCCGGGTAAGCATACGTGCCGTCGGGATGGTGGATGCGACACACCGACAGCCCACACTCCGGATGGCGGTCCATGAACCGCACCATGCGGGCGAGGCACTGCTCTTCCGGCACGAAGTACATCTCGGTGTTGAGCAACAGGGTGTATCGCGCGGTGGAGACGGCCAGCACCCGGTTCAGGTTTTCGGCATAGCTCAGCCGCGAGGCGTTCTTGAGCAGCATCACCTCGGGGAAGTGCGACCGCCAGGCGTCAACTCCGCGTGCCGAGGCGTTATCGACCAGGATCAGGCGGCTGCGAACGCCCTCGCTCGATGCCGCCAGCGTCTCAAGCAGCCGCGGCATGAAGTGATCTGTAGATCACGCCCAGGTCGACATCCCAAGCCGGAGGATGAGAAGCGGCGCCAGCCATGCTGCGGTCCTTCCCTGGTAGCCCGGCTGCTAGCATCCGGTGCAGGGGCGTAGCCACGCGGCTGTGTAGCAGAAACCCGCCGCCGAGAAAAGGCGAGCGAAAGGCAGTATCGGCAATGTTGTGCTAGATGGGGAGTGGTGAGGGACCAGAACCAGCAGATATAAAGGACGAGCCAGAAATCGGTGATCGGGCCGATCGGGTAAGGTTGGTTCAACCTTGGAGGGGCAAAATGAGCGAATGGTGCTATCAGGACCAGGCTGGCCGTATTGTCGGACCGATGTCCGGCAGCGCGCTGAAGAAACTCGCCGAGTATGGCGAGATAACGCCGGATACCTTGGTGCGCAAAGGTGCGCAGGGACCGTGGGTGCCGGCACGTCGTGTGAAGGGGCTCGACTTCACGCCGGTGCAGCGACCGCCGCGCCGGAATGCGGATTTCCACCCGAGCAACGGCCCCTCGGTCGGCCTTTGGGGGCATGTAACGTGGTGGGTGGCTGCTGCCGCGGCCATCTGCGTCATCGCTGTGATTCTGACCTTTGTACTGGTACGTCGTCCAGATCAAGTGGCAACGGTCGAAAGCAGTGCGCCACCCGCGACAGTTCCGCCGAAGCCCGCTGATCCAAAGCCAGTTCAACCGATACCGGAGCCGCAGCCGGTTGTTCCGTCGAAAGAACCAGCCCCAAAAAGTCCCGAGAATCCCGAAGCCTCTGAGAACCCCAAGAACAATGATCAGCCCGAAGTTGGCGAGGCGAATGAGAACCCTGCTCCAGCGCCAACACACCAAGGCATTTCGACTGCCGATCTTGTTCGGGCGATCGAGCCATCACTGGTGGTAGTTAAGACGCCGCTTGGTTGTGGAAGTGGGTTCGTCGTAGGCAGTGGGCTTGTCGCGACCAATTTCCACGTGATCTCGGGTGCGAACCAGGCGACCATTCAGACCATCAATGGCGCCGAATACGAGGTAGAGAAGTGCGTGGCATTCTCGTTGAAAGCTGATTTGGCCGTGTTGGCCGTCAAGCTTCCAGAAGAATATGCACCACTTGAACTGCAGCTTGAACTTCCAGCAAAAGGTGAGCGGGTGCTGGCCTTCGGCTGTCCACAAGGCTTTGATTTTTCAGTATCTGAAGGGATTGTCAGCGGGATTAGGCAGATACGCGAGGCGCAATACATCCAAACGACCGCGCCCGTTTCTCAGGGCAGCAGTGGTGGCCCACTAGTTGAGTCAAATGGAAAAGTCGTCGGAGTGACCGTCTTCAAGATTGTCACCGGGGAGTCACTCAATTTTGCCGTTGCCGCGGTTCACTTGCATGAATTGCTTCGACAGAAGCCACAGGAGCCCGTACCGCTGGCTGCGCTTCCTCAGTTGCCGAAGGAGCATCAAGAAGAACCGGCGGCCGCCGAGATGCCACCTGCTCGGGCGCCCGGCGAAAACGAAGTGGATCTTGCGGCGATCATTGCCCTTCAGCGGCAGCAATTGGCCGACAAGCTGGCACTTGTCGATCAAGAGCGCATTCTGCTGTTTCAGCAGCGGAGCGAAGTGAATCAGAAGTTGACGAGCTTGCAGCAACAGGCGACTGCACTCGCCGCAGAATACCGGGGATTGGCCCAACAGGCGAATTCTGTTGGCATCGCAGCGACCGCGGTCGCCAATGAAGCCGCGGCGATCCAGCAACGACTTGCCTTCGAAACCGATTTCGGCACTCGAGAATTGCTGCTTGCGAGATTACAGGAGCTTAACGCCCAGGACGCTGTGTTAACCAGACAACTTGCCTTGCTGAATGCCCAAGCCAACCAGGTTCAGCAAGCCGCGGCCGCGGTGCAGTCGGAGATCGCTGCTGCCACGTCTGAGCTGCAGTCTTTGTACGTTAGGGCAGATCAACTCAGGTTGGAGTTTCTGCGAATCCTGGATCCCTGGGGGAAAGCTCAACTAGGGGATTTTGAAGCAGCTATTCTTGCGCTCAATGAGTGGATTGTGCGCGAGACCGACCACCCCGATGCTTATGCGCTACGAGCGTTTCTGAACTATTGGGCGGGCAATCGGGAGCAAGGTGCTGCGGATGCTGCAACAGCGCTACGGCTAGCCCCGAAATCGTGGCTCAGCCTGGCTGCTGCTGGATATTCTGACCTGCAGGGCGGGAAAACAAAGGCGGCAATTGCGAAGTTGAACCAATCCGTTACCAATGCGCCGTGGTGCGCGTACGCATATTTTGTCCGGGGAATCGTTCATCTTCAAAATCGGACATTCGCCAACGCCTTTGCGGATTTCAAGAAAGCTGCGGAACTGCTACCTGAAGAAGCAGCAATTCACATCCAATTAGCGCAGGTGTATGCGGCCTGCCCGACAGATTCACGGCGTAATGCCAACAAGGCTATGGAGCACGCACAAATTGCGTTAAGGCTAGTCGGCGAACGGAAGTGGGCTGCACTCGATGCGCTGGCCATGGCGCTGGCAGAGTCCGGGGATTTCATGGCAGCCCAACAAGCCGTCCAGGAAGCTATCGAACTCGCTCCAAGCCGGATGAAGCCGGTGTATCAGAGCCGTCTTGCGACATACATGGCCGGTAAGCCCTGGAGGTTGCACCAAGAGTAAGTGGTCAACCATTCCGGATGGGATCATGACCACCCGGGCGATGTTCAGACTAGAGCCGGTTTCAAAACCTTCTTAAGCAGATCATGATACAGGCCAAGTGGATAAATCCTTGATAGATGAAAGCGTAGTATTCGTGGCGAATCATCAGGCGGCGGAAGCTGCTGATCCAGGCGATGGTGCGTTCGATTTTCCAGCGCCGCCGGTAGCGACGCAGTTTGCGGCCGTCTTGCG
>Ga0207864_1001259_pt1 | contig 28960 bp, 21 predicted proteins | sample HigsolmetaAR202D_FD_184834 | JGI IMG/M metagenome (GOLD analysis project Ga0207864, IMG submission 184834) | Ionic liquid and high solid enriched microbial communities from the Joint BioEnergy Institute, USA - AR20-2-D (SPAdes) (version 2) ... | reverse complement strand
GACCGCGGGTCCAGTGGTTGATCAGGTCGATCAAGCGGCTGTGGTTGATGGGTTTGGTTTCGTAGTCATCGCAGCCTGCGGCGAAGCAGCGGTCGCGGTCGGTCGGGGCGGCGTGGGCGGTCAGAGCGATGATTGGCCGATGATAACCCGCCTGGCGCAGCGTGCGGGTCGCCTCGTAGCCGTCCATCTCGGGCATCTGAATGTCCATAAGGATGAGGTCGAAGGGTTCGCCGCGCTGCTGAGCGTCCAGCGCCTGTCGGCAGGCCTCCCGACCGTTGGCGACGAGGTGAACCGTCGCACCGGCGAGGCGCAGATAGTGGCTGATGAGACGCTGGTTGTCCGGGCCGTCCTCCGCCACCAGGATGCGCAGTTGCGCCAGAGCGTCGGGGTCGACAGCCTGGTGAGCGTGGATGTCGGTATGGTGTCGGCCGGCCTCATGAAGCTGGTAGGGCATCGCAATATGTTCCAGAAGATGGCGGGGGTGATCGTGGAGATTGCTCGTCGGCGGTCGGGAACCGCAACGACCGTTATGTTGAGATAGGGTGGACGCCAAGCCGACTCCCTTTCGTGGGGAGATCGTTGTGCCGGTCCCGGGAAATTCGACTACCCCGGCGTGCCCGGCTGCATTCACAGCTCAATAAGGAGCTGTGATGCCTGTTCATCAGAATCATCGGATACGCCAAAGTGCGACTTGAAGGGGCGATAAGGTCGATCGTCATTGACCGGGTTGTGCGGCGTCCCGATACTGGAACATCCGCATGAACTTCTCCGCGCCCCCCATCACGGACAATCGGCTGCTCCGCAAGCTGCTGGAGGTAGCGCGGATGCTGGCTGGTCCGTACGAGCTGACCGAGATGCTCGGGCGGATCGTCGATGCAGGGCGGACGGTCCTCAACGCCGATCGCGGGACGGTGTTCCTCTACGATGCCGCCACGCGCGAGCTGTACGTCAAGATTGGCACGGGCATCGACGAGCTGCGTTTCAGCATTGATAAAGGCATTGCCGGGGAGTGTGCCCGGACGCGCGCGATCATCAACGTGCCGGACTGCTACGCCGACCCTCGCTTCAATCAGGAGATCGACCGCAAGACGGGCTACCGCACGCAAACGCTGCTGGCCGCCCCGCTGATCGGGCTGGATGGCCAACTGGTGGGCGTGATGCAGTTGCTCAACAGCGGCAACGGGCGGTTCAGCGCGGCTGATGAGGTGCTGGCGGAGACCTTCGCCTCGCACGCGGCGGTGGCAATCCAGCGGTCACTGTTGCTTGAGGAGCGGCTGATTCGCCTGAAGCTGGAACGTGATCTGGAAGTCGCGCGGCAGATTCAGCAGGCGGTGCTGCCGCAGAAGCTGCCCGCGATGAAGGGTTACGACCTTGCGGCGTTCGGCCGGCCGGCGGAACAAACCGGTGGAGACATCTACGACCTGGCGGGTATTCCCATCGATGATGAAACCGATGCATGTCAGCGCATGCTGGTGATGCTCGCCGATGCGACGGGTCACGGCATCGGCCCGGCGCTGAGCGTCACGCAGGTGCGGTCGATGATTCGTCTTGCGGCAAGACTGGGGGTGCCGCTCGATGAGGTGATCACGCAGGTGAACCGTCAGCTTGCCGCTGACCTTGCGCCCAATCGGTTCGTCACCGCGTTCGTGGGCGTGCTCGACGGCACGACGCATGAACTGACCTATCAGGCTGCTGGGCAGGGACCGCTCTTACAGGTGTGTGGCTGCACAGGTGAATGCGCGTTTCTGAACGCCTCGACGATGCCGATGGGGATTGTTGCCGACCTGCCGCTGGACCCGCCCGAACCGATGCGGCTGACAGCGGGCGACCTGGTCGTACTGCTGACCGATGGGTTCTACGAGTACCAGAATGCGGCGGGCGACCAATTCGGCCGCGACCGCGTGGCGAAAGTCATCGCGGAGAACCGCCACCGTCAGGCCAAAGAAATCCTCGACGCTCTCCTGCAAGCGCTCGATCAGTTCGCCGCCGGCGCCCCCCAGGCCGATGACCTGACGGCAATCATCATCAAACGCGAATTCTGAACCGCGAGTAAGAAATAGGCAGCGAAAGGCTCATGGGGCGACGCGACTTCAACTGCCCCAATCGTGTCTGTTCGCGGTTCAATCCCGTTCGATCGCCTTTAGCACCATGCTGAAGAACGGCCGACCCTCCCGGCGATATTTGCGTTCGAAGTTGGTGCCGACCAGTTCGCCTTCACCCGCCGATTCGGGGCTTTCGAAGGGCAGCACCTTGTAGATGTCGCTCGTTCGTGCGACGTGTTCCTGCATCCACTGGAAGTAGTCGGCATGGTCGGTGGCGATACGGATGATGCCGCCGGGCTGCAGCACGCGGTACGCTTCGCGGAGGAAGGGTTCCTGGATGAGCCTTCGTTTGTGGTGGCGGGCCTTGGGCCAGGGGTCGGGAAAGTAGATGTGGATCTGGCGCAGGGCGTTGTCGCGGACGTAGTTGCGGATGAATGCACCCGCCTCGGCCCGCAGCAGTCGCACGTTCGCCAGTCCGTGCCGCCGGGCGCGATCGGCTGCGTAACGCCAGAACGCCTTGGCCCACTCGATGCCGATGTAGTTCACGTCCGGCGTTTTGGTTGCCTGCTGCACGAGGAAGGTGCCCTTGCCCGAACCGATCTCAAGCTCCAGCGGCAGGTGGGCACGCTCGGGCCCGAACCATGACCCCAGATCAATCGGCCCCGCTTCCAGCGGCGGCAACTCCTCCCACATCAGGCCATAGCCCGTCACGTCCAGTTCACGACCATGCGACAGCGAGAAACTCATAAGGAGTATTGTAGGGGGTTGTTGGTTCGTGGTGAGTGGTTGTGGTGGCGCGGCCACCAACCCGGTCCGCCCACTTTGTTTCCATACCACTAACCGCCCACCACCCCCCTGCACATACAACTCACTTCGTGTATCATGTTCCCCCATCGACACTCACGGAGACAACCACGATGGGCCTACGCATCCTTTCGGTTACCCTGTTGACGTTGACGCTCGGCCTGCTGGCCGCCTGTGAATCGGGACAGTCGATGACGTACAACACGCAGCCCGTGCCCATTCTGGCGTCCCACGAGGGCAGCGATGCGAACCTCGCCGGCCCGGATGTCTACGTGGTCAACTCCGCTGAGCAACTGGCAGCGCTGGGCAGCCAGGACCTGGCGGGCAAGAACATCGACTTCTCCAATCGCTCGCTGGTGATCGTGACCCTGGGCCAGCGGCCGACCGCCGGCTACGCCGTTCGGATCACCGGCGTGCAGGTTGGCAGCGACACGCTCTACGTACAGGGTGTTGAAACCCGCCCCGCTGGGGATGCCATCACGGCCCAGGTGATCACCCATCCCTACGCCGCCGTTGAGGTGCCGAAACTGCCGACCGGCCTGACCGTGCAGCCGGAAATCGAGGAAGTCACCAGCGGCCGCTGAGATTTCAGCGGGTTCGGCGAGACGGTGGGACAGGGGGCCTGTCTGTCGTCTCGCTGCGGGGAAAAGCTGGGGCCAAAACGAATAAGCAGTACGCCATCATCAATTGGCAATGGTAAATGGCAAAGGCCTTTTACCACGGGGGGTGTTGCGCTTGGCCTATTCGTCGTGATGCCCGATAACGGCATTTACATATCGTCGACGAGGGTAGTCGGTCGATTCATCTACTTATGAGCGGGCCATCCTCAGCCGTGCGGCGGGTGCTGTTGCTCACGCATCGTGTGCCCTGGCCGCCCGACCGTGGCGATCGCATTCGCAGCTACAACCTGCTGCGGGTGCTGTCACGCCACTTTGCTGTCTCGCTGGCGTGCGTCAGCGATGAGCCGGTGACCGCCGCTCAGCAGCGTGAGCTGGAAAAGCTGACCCGGCAGCTCGCCATCGCGCAGGTCCCGGCCGCGCAGAGTCGCTGGCGCGGGGTGAAAGCGCTGCTCGCCGGTCAGGCGGCAACCCCGGCCGCGTTCTATGAACCGGTACTGGCGGACACGGTGGCAGAATGGCACCGGGCCGATCCCTTCGACGCGGTCATCGTTTTCTGCACGGGTATGTGGCGGTATCTGGGGGCGCTTACCCCCCCGCCGCGCGTGCGGATTCTGGACATGGTCGACGTCGACAGCCTCAAGTGGGCCGCCTACGCCGACGCGACACGCTCGCCCATGCGCTGGGTCTATCGCACCGAGGCGCAGCGGCTGCGCGAGATTGAGATTCGCGCTGCCCATAACGTCAACGCGATCACGCTCATCAGCGACGCGGAGGTGCGGGCCTACCATCAGCATGTGCTGGGCCGGCGCACCACGCGCGCGAAGATTCTGGCCGCGGGCAACGGTGTGGACCTGCGTTACTTCCACCCCCTGTCCGACCCGGATCAGTCCGTCATCGGTTTCGTGGGTGTCCTGGACTATCCACCCAACGAGCGCGGCATCTGCTGGTTCGCACGGGAAGTACTTCCAAAGCTGCGCCAGCATGTGCCCGAGGCGAAGCTGCTCATCGTCGGCCGCAACCCGACGCGACAGGTATTACGACTGGCCGGCACGCCCGGCGTCGAGGTGGTCGGCCCGGTCGATGATGTTCGCCATGCGATCGCGCGCTGCAGCGTCATGATTGCCCCCCTGCCCATTGCTCGTGGTGTGCAGAACAAGGTGCTCGAAGCGATGGCGTGCAGCCGGGCCGTGGTTGCCAGCCCGCAGGCGTTCGAGGGCATCCGCGCCGAACCCAACCGCCACCTGCTCGTCGCCGACACCCCCGACCAGTGGACCACCGCCCTGACGAAGCTACTGACCGACTTGAAGGCCCGCCACACCCTCGCCACCGCCGCGCGAGAACAGATTGAGCAGCACTACCACTGGTCCGCCACCCTGCAGCCCCTGCTGGATGTGCTCACGGATGAGTCAAACACCGGGGAAAAACGTCAAGCGACCAAGAGCTACGCCAAGGCCGCCAGGGTGTGAGCAAGGTTGAGATCATTAAACCCCTTCTCCCTCCAGGAGAGGGGCGGGGTGAGGGTTCGAACGTTCCGTAACCATTGCTACGTGAATATGTTGCGAGAACGTTCAACCTCCCGTATGCAGCCGAAACGCCCCCTTCGTTCCCTCACCCAGCTTTGGTTTCCTCGTTCCTTGGCGTTTCTGGCGTACGTTCTCATGCGCGCCAGCCGCCCATCGGGTCGGTCTTGCGGCGGGCGAAGATGGTGAGCAGGGCGATGCCCAGCGCGACGACGCCGAGGCTCAGCCACTGGCCGCGAGTGAGGCCAAGCAGGTCGTAGCCGATGTGGGCATCAGGTTCGCGGAACTGTTCGCCGAGGATGCGCATGATGGCGTAGCTCAACGCGGCTGACCCCGCGACGACGCCGGGCTTGCGCGGTTTCGCCCAGACGATCAGCAGCACGATGAAGACGATCAGTCCCTCAAAAAGCGCCTGGTACAACTGTGATGGGTGTCGTGGTGTGAGGATCGGCTCGACCAGCGCGATCACATCGGCATTGCCCCGCTGCACGAGATCCACCAGCGCATAAAGCGGCCCGATGCCCGCGTCGTAATACGGCTGCAGCAGCCCCAGCGACTCGGCTTTGGTGATGGCGGCATCGGTGCCGGCGGGCAATGGGCTTTCCAACAGCTCCTTGGGGAACTTCACCGCGAGGGGAAAATCGGGCGACGCGGCCCGACCATACAGTTCGCCGTTGATGAAGTTGGCAATGCGACCGAAGAAGACGCCCAGCGGCGCGGCGAAGGCGAAAAGATCGAGCACGTGGGGCCAGGAATGACCGTGGCGTTTGGCGTAATAGAAGGTGGCGAGGATGGCGCCAATGATGCCACCGTGACTCGCCATACCGCCGTGATGCAGCGCCAGCAGGTTCCACCACGGGAAGCTGGGGCTGAAGGTGACGAAGAGTTCGGGGTTGTAGAAAGCCGCGTAGCCGATGCGGCCGCCTGCGACGATGCCGATCGCCAGCGTCACCACCATATCGCCCACTTCCGTCGGCTTGATGGTCGTTCGGCCGACCGCGGCGATGCGGCGGATGAGCAGATACCCGATGAAGAACCCCAGCAGATAGCTCAGCCCGTACCAGCGGATGCCCTCGATGGGAAAACCCGCGGAAAACTTGATCGCGAAAGGGTCGATGCGATGCAGATAGACAGCGGCGCTGAGCATGACGGGATTGTAGAGAAAGCAACGGATTAATCCCGCCCTTGGTTCCGCTCAGGACGGGCGTTGAGCGAGCGGTTACAACCGGCAGACATCTCCGATGTAGTGAATCTGCAGCTTGTTGGTGATTCCGCTGATACCCAGCGTCTCACCCATGACGTAGACGGCCGCATCGCCCGGGTTAGCCCACGCGCGATCGAGGATCACCTGATCCATCAGTGCGATGAACTGCTCGGCATCGGCGGGCGGCTTCAGCGCGATGGGGCACACGCCGAACATCAGGCACATGTGCCGCAGTGCCGCCGGGTTCGAGCTGGCTGCGATGATCGGCACGTGCAGCCGGTTCTGCGACAGATAGCGTGCTCCGCCTGCATTCTGCGACCAGGTGATGACCAGCTTCGCATCCAGATCGCGCACCACCACGCTCACGCCATGCGCCAGCGCCGCGGTGCGATAGCGCGTCTCCTGCAGCTTTCGCGGCGGCCGATCCCAGTCGCTCGAGTTGGCGCGCATGTCCGCCTCGGTGGCAACGGCGATGCGAGCCATCGTGTGCACCGCCTGCACGGGGTATTTGCCCACAGCCGTCTCACCGCTGAGCATCACCGCATCGGCGCCGTCATAGATCGCGTTGGCGACGTCGCTCACCTCTGCCCGCGTGGGCGTCGGGGCGTCGATCATCGACTGAAGCATCTGCGTCGCCACGATCACCGGCTTGCCGTAGTCGTGCGCCAGCCGAATGATCTGCTTCTGGATGATCGGCACCTGCGCCAGGTCCATCTCCACGCCCAAATCGCCGCGCGCCACCATCACGCCGTCCGCTTCGCGCACAATCGCCTCCAGATGGCGAATCGCCTGGGGCATCTCGATCTTGGCGATGACGGGAATCGCCCGGCCGTCCGCCTTGCGATTGGCGTGCAGGTAACGCTTCAGCTCGTTCACGTCCGACGCCTGCCGCACGAACGACAACGCCAGATAGTCCACCTCGTTCTCGATCGCCCAGGCGGCACACTGCCAGTCGTAATCGGTGATGCTCGGGACATTCAGGTCAGTATCGGGCAGGTTGATGCCCTTGCGCGTGGTGACCAGCCCGCCGACGGTAACGGAGCAGACCAGCTTGCGGTCCTCACCCTCGCCGACGTGGTCGAGGACCAACATGCGTACGTTGCCATCGTCCACCAGCAATCGCTGACCTGGCTGCACATCGTCAATGAGCGGTGGGAACGTTGTTGAGAAGACCACCGGCTCGGTCGGATCGGAAACAGGCTGGGCGACGATGTCCTGCCGCTGAAAGACGACGTGCTGGCCCGGTTGCAGTTCGATGCCGCCTTCCGCCACTTTGCCGACGCGAATCTTCGGGCCGCACAGATCACCCAGCACCGCCACGGGCTGGCCCACCGCCTCCTCCGCCTTGCGGATGTTGGCGAGCATGGCTGCGAAACTCTCGAAGCTGCCGTGCGAGAAGTTGAGGCGAAAGACGCGAACACCTTCTTCAATCAGTCGTTCAAGGACCTCAACGCTCTGACTGGAAGGCCCGACCGTTGCCAGAATCTTGGTGAAGATGAAGGTCTGCGAGATCACGGGCGGATTGTACCGGAACACAACGCGACAAGTCGCGTCGCTTCATAATTCCCTTCACGCCCCTACCCAATCACCACATCACCAAATCACTTCCCCCTGCCCATTCGCCGCACGATGCGAAAATGCTCCGGCTCAACCGGCTGCACGCTCAGGCGCTGCCCGCGACGCGTCACGAGCATCCCCTCCAGACCCGGTTCCGCCTTCAGTTCGGCCAGCGTCACCACGCGCGGGAACTTCTCCACGAACGCGATATCGACCATGTACCAGATCGGATTGTCCGCAGTCGCCTTTGGGTCGAAGTACTTGCTCTTGCGGTCCAGAGCCGTGTGGTCGGGGTAGCCTTCCTTCACGACCTTGGCGATGCCGACGACGCCCGGTTCACCCGGGGCGGGCACGTTGGAGTGGTAGTAGAGCACCTCGTCGCCGACCTTCATCTGGTCGCGCATGAAGTTGCGGGCCTGGTAATTGCGTACGCCGTTCCAGAAGGTGGTGCCGTCGCGTGCCAGGTCATCGATCGAGTAGACGTCCGGTTCGCTTTTGACCAGCCAGTACTGCTTTGCCATGGCGATGGAGTCCCCGCGCTGCCGCCGTACCCGGAGGATGCTCCGCCGGGCCGTCGCTTGATGTGATAGGGTGGAGCCAGCCCGCTGCAGCCCTTACCGATCGCTGGCGGCCTGTTCGCCGGCCGGCATCTTCAGTTCGGGAAAGTTCATGTTGAAGGGCGCTGCACGGAAGGTCGCCCGCAGCGCGATCACACGCAGCCGGGCCTCGGGCAGGTTGTTTTCAGGGATCGGCGCGAGGCTGACCAGTTCGGTCGCCGACGGATTAAGCTGTTCCGCCGCCCACCGGGAGGCGAAATCACCCAGGCGGATCATCTCGCGATGCTCGCGCTGCCGCTGCGGCGACAGGGTGATCCGTCCCTTTTCATGCGCTTCGAGAATTACCACGCTCGCTTCCATGGAGCGGAAGGCCACATCCAGCAACCGCCGCAGTTGCGCCGGGTCGGACTTGACGTTGGGGCTGACCATGCGGCGATAGACGCGCTGAAGGGCCTCGACCTCAGCCTGCACCCGTGCGTTGGGATGACGCAGCCGCTCGGTCGGCCGCTCCGCCAGCGCCTCCAGCAGTGCCGGGGCGACCACGTCCGGCTTCACGTCCAGCAACTGACTCACGCCCTGGAAGGTTTCCTCCAGCACCCGGCCGTAGGTCTCTTCCTTCTGGCTGGCCAGCAGCGTCTCCAACAGTTCGTCCACCGCCTTGCTCCAGGCGGGGTTCTCGTGCAGCGATTGTTCGCGCACCCGGTTGGCCAGGCTGCTCAGGCCGCGCGCCGCCGGCAGCCGCACCGCTTCATGCGGGTCCTTCATCGCCAGCTTGAGCAGCGACACGGCCCGCGGGTCGTTCACCGCCCCGGCCACAAGGGCGCAGTTGATCCGCACCAGTTCCCGCTGGCTGGGGTCCAGACCCTTGGGAATCGCTGCGACCACCGCATTGAGGGTCTGAGCATCGGGAGGTGTCGGAGCGCGGAGAATTCGCACCAGTTCCTGCCTGGCGGCCGCGACCGCCTGATCGTCCTCGCTGCTGACCAGCGCCTGCAGCAGGGTCTGGGTCCGGTCCTGAGCCACCGCCGCCTGCGTGGTCCACAAGAGGGCGACCACGATCGCGCCCATCAGCGCTCGGCTACTGATCATCTATCCATCTCCGGGAGAGCGAATCAGCGGCGAGACAACGCCTGATCCGAAAAAGCACGCTCGCACAAACGGGCAAACTTATCAGCGACCCCCAGTGATGTCAAACAGAAATCGCCCAAAGACTTAGAAGTCCCCAAGCCCCTGCCGCCGCACGTCTTTGGTGTCGCGAACCAAAATCTCCTGTCCCCCGGAGAGGGTCGAAGTGATAACGCGAACGCCCCACGATATGCCAGTCCGCGCAAGAAGAAGCCCTGACCATTAAGGATCAGGGCTTTGGGAATGGGCCCGGGAAGATTCGAACTTCCGACCTCACCCTTATCAGGGGTGCGCTCTGACCAACTGAGCTACGAGCCCGTGTGGCATACACGCCGGGCCGATGAGGTTAGGTCAAGGGCGGGCGGCAGTCAAGTGGGCAGGTCGATCCGGGGTGTTGAGCGACGACTGTCCCCTCCTCGTGGGCGGCTGCATCGGGATCCTGGCCCTGCTTCGACCGTCCCCCGGCCTTCGGAGGGAACGGAGGAATGTACGCGTGCCGTCCAGCCAATTCTTTCTCATGCGTGTCGTGCGGGGTGGGGAAACTGGGTGAAGTGGGCGAGCGTATGTACTCGTACTCAGGGTGATTTGCATATGATTTCTTCTGGACAGAACGGCTCGAATGCGGTTCAATAAGGAACACGGGCATCCTCGGCCCGGGAATCGTCACCCCCGTCAGGAGCATCACTATGCCGGGACTAGGTTTTGGTTTTGGCTTTGCTGGAATCAATGCCGGCCAGCCGGGTCCGCAATTGCCGGGGCAGGAGGTCCTGGTCGAACAGTATGCCGACGAGGATGACACGCGGCGTGAGGTGAATGCGGTACTGACGGACGTTGTGCCGTGGCTGGTGTCGCTGTTCTTTCACCTTGCAATTGTGATCCTGGCCTTTTTCACTGTCTGGGCGACGATCCAGGTGGTGGATGAGGAAAAGATCGTGATCCCGGTGGCGACGTTGAGCGACACGCCGGGGGTGCCGCTGAGCCTGGTGACGCCACAGATCACACAGCAGGAGGCCTCATCGTCCCGCCGGGCGGTGACGCAGAACCTGGTTCGGCCGACCTCGGCGGTGAAGAGCGAAGTGCGAACACCGACGCGGGAGTTCGGGGTTGCCGGCAGCCAGGAGGCGATCGCCAGCCCGTTCGGTACGGGGCCGCGCCCGGGTGAAGGATTGGGCGTCGGATTCTTCGGCACAGGGGGCAATGCGCGGTCGATCGTCTACATCATTGACGCGGGCGGCATGATGATCGACACCATGCCGTTCGTGCTGGACGAACTGAAGCGGTCGATCAACAGCCTGAGTGAGCAGCAGAAGTTCAACGTGATCTTCTTCCCCGGTGGCAAGGCGTTTGAGGTGCCGGTGCCCAGCCGTGGATTGAAGGAAGCGACGCCGGCTGCCAAGCAGGCGGTGATCGAGTGGATCGACCTGAGCGCGGGCAACGTGCGGCCGCAGGGGCAGCCCAACCCGATCGAGGCGATCCAGATGGGCCTGCGGTATCAGCCGGAGCTGGTGTACCTGCTTTCGGCCGATTTCACGCGACGCGGCAAGTACGCGATCCACCCGGATGACCTTTTGAAGGCTGTCCGCGAAGCCAATAAGAAGCCGAGCAAGATCAACACGATTCAGTTTGTGTATCCTGATCCGCTGGTACCCTTGGGCCGCAAGGCCACGATGCAGCAGATCAGCGAGGAGACCGGGGGGGTATACAAGTTTGTGGATGGACGGGAGCTGGGCGGCCGATGACCGCAGCGGCGCTGGCGGTGGGGGCCGCTGGACAGGCGGGCGATCATTCGGTTCAATAGATGGCTTGGCAAGCGGCCCCATTCGGGAGCCGTGCCGGCCTGCCTTTAATAGTTCAGCGACATGGACGTTCACGGGAGGCGTCGTTTGCACGACGCTGTAACGCATGGTTGGCGCAGGCGCCGTGCAAGGCGGCCCTGACCGGGAGCGCTGACCAGCTTCACTGCCTGGGATCGCGTGCGATATGGCCCACACCCCAAGCCTTCAGCGCCAACGAACGAAATCGCGAATGATTGCAACAAAATCGCCCGTCAATGGTGTTTGGGTCGGCCGGCTGTGTCGGTGGTCGCGCGTGTCGGCTGCGGGCCTTTGTCTCGCCCTGGCTGGTCTAGCGCAGGCCGACGCCATCCGAATCGAAGGGTTTGAGATCCCCAACATCCGTGTGGAGGAGATCGCCAACGGGCAACTGCTCTACACGACCGCCACGGGTGCGGAAGTGCGTCAACCGCTGGACCGCATCCAATCGCTGAAGCTCGATGCCCACCCGCAGCTTGAGCGGGCGATCGCGCTGCAGGCCGAAGGCAAGCACAAGGAGGCCCTGCAGCAACTGCGCGACATCCGTACGCCTGTGCAGTGGGTGCGACACTGGGTGAACGCCCGGATCGTGGAGACCGCAACTGCGGCGGGTGATTCCGAAGCGGCGATCACCGCTTACCTGGATCTGATTCAGACGCGTGCCGACGCCATCTACCTGCAGAACGTGCCGGTGCAGGCGCTGGCCAAGGCGGATGATCAAACCCGGGCACGGCTGGTTAACCGTATTCAGGCGTCGCTGGATGCCCAGCCGGCCCGCAGCCCCGCCATCCCCCTGCTGCGCCAGTTGCTCGATACCGCCAAGGTCGATGCGGCAGAGTTAAAGGAGATGGCTGAGGAAAAGCCCCCGGCCGTGACCCTGCCCACCAACATGCGCAAGACCGAGCCGGCGGCCCGGCTGCTGGAACAGGGCGCCTTCGAGGAGGCGCTCAAGGCGACCGAGGAATCGCTGCGGGTGCCCGGCGGCACGGACATGAAGCTGTATCTGCGCGGGCTGGCCCAGTTGAAGCTGGCCGAGCAGGCCGAGGCAGACCAGGGGCTGGAAGCCTCGCAGAAGCTTTACAAGGATGCCGGTCTGAGTTTCATGCGGACTGTCATCTATTTCCCGCGTTCGCCCTATGTGGGGCCCGCGCTGATCGAGGCGGGGTACGTACATGCCAAGATCGGCCGACCCGACATCGCGTCGAAGCTATATGACGAAGCATTGCCGCTGATCGATGAGGAAACCAACCCCGGTCTCGCCCAGCGGCTGGACGAGTTCCGCAAGCAGTTGAGCGCCACCCAGGGATAAACATCCCCTTATACGATGCCCCTTCGAGGAGAAGTTATGCCCGTTCACAGCCTCGTTCGCCGTTCCGTTCCCGTGATGTTCGCGTCAGCCGTGCTCCTGACCTTCGCTGCGCCCGCCATGGCGCAGGAGGCGCAACAGGGTGCGGTCATGCGCTTCTTCAACATGTTCTTCTATGACAGCGAATGGGACTGGATCGGCACGCTGATCGTGTGGCTGCTGTTCCTGCTGTCGATTGTGTGCATGGGGTTCGCGATGAACCTGATCATGCGCTTCCGCCGGTCGATGGTGCTGCCGGATGAAACCTACGCCCAGGTGCAGCAGATGCTCGAGGGCAAGCAGTACCGCGAAGCGATTGAGTTCGTCGAGAACGAGGAAAGCTACCTTGGCCAGCTCGTCAGCGCGGCTCTGAATGAGGCGAGCAACGGCTACTCGGCGATGGAACGGGCGATCGAGGAGACCGGCGACCTGCTCACGACACGCTATCTGCGTCCGCTGGAGTACCTGAACATCGTCGCCAACGTCAGCCCCATGCTTGGGCTGTTCGGCACTGTGTACGGCATGATCGTGGCGTTCCAGTCGCTGGTGGAATCGGGCGGCCGACCCGACCCTGCTGAACTGGCGGGCGGTATCTCCACCGCGCTGGTCACCACCTTTTGGGGGCTGGTCGTCGCCATCCCGACGATGGCCGCCTACGCCATGATCCGCAACAAGATCGATGCACTGACGGCCGAGGGCCTGATCCAGGCGGAAGAGCTGATCTCGCCCTTTAAGCCCTCGGGCAAGAAGCGCTCCGGCTCTGGTTCAGGTTCCTCCTCCAGCAGCAGCGCTGGCAGCAGCACGGCGTCGGAGCGCCCCAAGGCGGTGCCCCGACCTCAATGAGGCGGCAGCCGAGCCGCAGCCAATTCGCGGCGGCTGATTGATGATGGGCGTGTGGTCGCCATGAGCGGCCTTTGCCGTATGAGTACAGGGGCAACCAACCCGAATCGAGCAACGTTATGGCCAAGTCCAAGGTCCACAAACGCGGGCCCGCCAAGGCGGCGATGAACATCACTCCACTGATCGATGTCACATTCCAGCTGATCATGTTCTTCATGCTGGTGAACAACATCGCTGCGGACGAGGCGATTCGTCTGAAGGTGCCGGCCCTGGAGGATCCCAAGACACGCGAACTGGGCGATGTGAACCGTATCATCATCAGTGTGACCTCATCGGACGATTACGACGATAAGGCGCGTGAGGCCAACCCGCTGGCGTTCGACCCAAGGGCACGGATCATCTCGGTGGGGTTCCGCTCATGGGACCTGAACCAGATAACGATGGATGATGCCATGAAGGAGCTGGCCGAAATCCTCGAGCAGGAGAAGGCGCGCGACCCTGATGTGCAGGTGCTGTTGCGCGGCGACGCGGCACTGCACTATCAGGAGATCGAGCCGATCATGGCGACGATCACAGGCGCGAAGATTGGAACAGTGAACCTGGTGGCTGAACTGCCGCAGGACTAAGCCGGCAACGGCGCCCGCGCGAAGCGCGGTGCAATTCTCCGGCAGACAGGAAGAACGATCATGTCGAGCATGAGTGCATCCCGCGGCGGTGACGTGGGCGACTTCGTCGGCAGGAACATCGAGCTGGTCGAGCACGATGACTCGCGGCGCAAGCGCGAACTTGAGCCGCCTGAGATGGTGTTGAACCTCACGCCGATGATCGACGTGATCTTTCAGCTTCTGATCTACTTCGTGGTAACGGCCAGCTTCGCGGTCGGTGAAGGTGTGATCGTGGCAAAGATGCCCGAGGGCAGCGGCGTCGAGCCCTCCCCCCTGGATCCTCCCAAGACGCGGTTGATCGTGCAGGTGAACAGCGTGGGCGCCGACCCGACCGGGTACATGATCACCGTGCAGGGCCGGCCCGAGCGACCGACCAACTTCCGCGAGCTGGCGGAGGTGCTGCGACAGATGCGCGGCGTGGCGGCCAAGGAAGACGACCCGGTCGTCATCCAGCCTGATGGCCAGGTGCGCTGGCAGCACGCGGTCAACGCGTTCAATGCCGCCATCGCGGCACGCTACACGGATGTGCGTTTCGGACAGTCCGCCTCGGATTGAGCCGTGATGCGGATGGGTTCACGCATCGGTGTGATTCGCCCCGCGTGTGCGCGGCGGCACGCGGACCTCGACACATGACGCCGGCCAACTGCGACCGGCACAGGACGGCTTTCTTCCTTTGAACTGTCTCGGTTTGCCATGAAGCGACGTTTTTCGATTCTTACTGTGGGTGTGCTGATGTGGGCGGGCTGGTCGACGCCGGCCTGGGCGCAATCGCACCTGGACCCGGGCACCCTGATCGACGGGCTGGCGCGGCGAAACATGAGCGAGCTGCTGGGCCACCTCGTCGAGACCGAGCCCAATCGCGACCCTGTCGTCAACGCCCAGATTGAGATCGCCCGGCTGACGATGCGCGCCAACGATGATGCCCTGACGCGCGAGGAACGTATTGCCGCGGTCGATCAGGCGATCACCGTCACGCTCAAGCTCATCAACGACCATCCCGATCATGAGCAGCGGCCGATCTGGCAGACCGATCTGGCGGAGCGCTACTACGGCAAGCTGCGGTTCGCGGGAATTTACGCGGCTGAGTTCCACGAGTTTGGTGTCTGCACCCCCGATCAGCGTCGAGCGGTCGAAGGGCTGGTCGCGGAAGTGTTCGCGCATCTGGCACAGGCGGATGTGCGTTTCCGCCAACTGGAGGATTCGCTGTCGCGCGATGCGGATCGCCGGCGGGAACTGGACAACTCCGGCCAGTGGCAGCGTATGTTCGATTACTACTGGCGCAATTCGACGCAGTTCTATCTGGCACAGGCGGCCTATCACACCGCGCTGCTGGACGATTCGCATCCCTACTTCAAAAACCTGGGCGATGCGCGCATCCCGCTGCAGCGGCAAAACCCGGCCGATGAACGTAAGCGCCTTTTCGAACTGGCGGCCCGGACGCTGGAGCCGATCGTTGACCGCAGTAATGCGAACATCAGCGAGGAAGGGCGGCTGCTGGCGATGTCGCTGCAGGGCCGCGCGCTGGCGCAGGCTGGACAGTTCGATCAGGCGATGCAGGTGTTTCAGGAAGTGCACAACGCCCGCCACACCAACATGACCGATCTGCTGACCGGACTTGGCCGGGCAATGGCACTGCACCTCAGTGGGCAGACCGGGTCGGCTGAGGAAGTGCTGCTCAGCCTCGACAAGCACCCCTTCGCTTACAGCGACCCGGCGTTGCGGCTGCTGGTGAAGGATGCGTTGCATCGGCTGTACATGGATGTGGCGAAGAAGGCGCCCGAAGCGCAGCGCGCCAATGCTGTCGCTCAGGCTTACGAACCCTACTTCGACCTGCTCAACGATATGCGCCGGCAGAACGATCCGGAGATGGCGCTGCGGGCGACGCAACTGGAGAACTACATCTACCTGCGCTGGCAAAACAACCTGGACCCGGCGGTGTCGCTGGACACGATGCCAGCCGCGGTGGTGATGGGTATTGGCACGGCCGCCCGCGCTGAGGGCGAAGCGCTGGTGCGTCAGTCGATGGACGCCTACGCCGCCGGTCAGCCGCAGCGCGCCACACAACTTGAGCGCGATGCCAGGGCGAAGCTGCAGCGAGCGGTTGATGTGCTCGAACCGCTGCTGCGCCGCGAAGGGTTGCTGCCTGGTGTTCGTTCGCGTGCGATGTTCAATCTGGGGCTGGCGATCTACTGGCTCAACCCCAACGATGTGGCAGGCGTGTTGCGTGCGGCCCAGATGTGGATCGACCTGGCCAACGAACTGCCCGAACAGGCTGAATCGGAATCTGGCATCGAGTTCGCCGTGAAGGAGCTGGCCCGCATCTACTTCGTCGCACCGGGCACGCCGGGCTACGAGGAAGCGTTCAATCGCGGGCTGGGAATTCTCTTTGAAAAGTTCCCGACCACGGCGTTCGCCGACGATTTCCGCCTGTCGTATGTGACACAGGTGCTCATGCCGGCCGATCGTTATGAGGAGGCGGCACGGATCGCGGCGGGTGTGCCCTTCCTGCACAACACCTACTACGAAGCACGCCGCGAAATGCTCTATTCCCTGCTGGAGGTTTATCGCCGCAAGCCCGAGGGCGACGAGCGAGTCAAGGCACGGCAGGAACTTCTCACCGCGGCTGAAACACTGCTGGATGAGGCCCAGGCCCAGGTGGCTGAACTGACCGCACAGCAACTGGCGGCTGCAGTCGCCAGCCTCAGCGATCCCGATGCCGATGGCGCGCTGCGGCGTCTGGGCGGGGCGTTCAACACGGCCGGTCACACCCGGCTCATCCTCGCGCAGCTCGCCGAGGAGGATGGACAGTTCGACAAGGCGCTGGACCTGCTCAAGGATTTCGAGCAGGTTTTCGCCGCCGATCGCGCTCTGGCGGTAGAGGGCTTCAGCCGTCGCATCAGTGTGCTGGTGAATGCCAACCGCATCGATGACGCCGGCCGCGAAGCGCAGCGCATGATTCAGCTCTATCCCGACGATGCCGGCGCCGCGGTCAACAACGTGGTGGCCACGCTTGAACGGCAGATCGACCAGTTGCGCCAGCAGGCAAACAATGAACTGGCTGAACGCCGCAAGCGCGAACTCAACGACCGGGCGCAGGCGATGGCGAAGGTGCTCGTTACACTGTCACAGAACCTGGTCGACTGGGCGCTGCGCCAGCAATACACCTCTGATGAAATGCTGCCCTTCCGTCTGGTCTATGTGAAGGCGCTGTGTCTGTCCGGCGATGGCGATCTGGCGGTCAAGACGCTGGAGCCGATCGTTCGCGATTACTCCAACGATGCGCTGGTGATCCACTACATGGGTGAAGCACTGTACACCCGTGGCATGGCGAAAAACAATCAGCAGGATTTGATCGCCGCGGTGCAGCGCTTCGACACGCTGATCAACGGGCTTCAGAACCAGTACGACGAGCAGGGCAGGCTGTCGGAACTCTTCTGGCACGCGTGGATGCGTCGTTTGCAGGTGATGGACAAACTCAATCACGCCACCGCCGACATCCCCATCCGCGTCAACGGCCTGGAAGGCATCGATCGCGGCCTCGGCGGCGAACCCTATCGCAGCACCCTGCGAGCACTGCGCGAGAAACACCGGAAATGAGGTAATGTGAGTGGTTCGTGGTGTGTGATGGTGGATCGTGAAACAGCTTAATCCCCCCTCTCCCTTCGGGAAGAGGTGAGGGACCGAACCACCGCAAACACCACATCACCACACACGCACCGCGCGGATCTCTTCACGCAAACAACGTCATTGAACGTGCGCCCTCATCAACCTCTCCCAGAGAGAGAGGAAATAAAGATTGCGGGCTTTCGGGCGTCGTGTGTCTGGATCACACGTCGCAGATTTTCGCTGCTTCGGCGAGGGACTTGAGGGCGTCGCGACGAGGGAGGAATTCCTGGCCGACGAAGCCGGTGTAGCCGGTCTTGACGATCTCGCGCATGATCGCGGGATAATACAGTTCCTGCGTGTCGTCGATTTCATTGCGGCCGGGGTTTCCCGCGGTGTGATAGTGGCCGATGTACTGGTGATAATTCCGGATCGAGCGAATCACATCACCTTCATTCACCTGCGCGTGATAGATGTCATAGAGCAGCTTGAAGCGGTCTGACTTCACACGCTTGCACAGCTCAACGCCCCAGGCGATGTTGTCGAACATGTAGTCCTTGTGATCCACCTTGCTGTTGAGCAGTTCCATGATGATGGTGACCTGCTTCTCCTCAGCGTAAGGCGTGATCTTGGCCAGCGCCTCGGCGCAGTTGGCAAGTCCGACATCATCAGGCATGCCACCACGATTACCCGAGAAGGTGATCACATTCGGGCATTCGTATTTCACGGCGATGTCGATCGCCTTACGGATTGCTTCGAGGCACTGTTCGTGGTTTTCGGTGCGATTGAGACCGTTGTTGATGCCGTGGCTGTTGACGATGGCGCAGGTGAGGCCGTGCTCCTTCACCTTGCGAATCTCTGGTTCGTTGAGCAGTTCGATGGACTCATAGCCCATGCGTTTGGCTTCGACGCACATACGTTCCAGGCTCACGCCGCCGAAGCACCACATGCAGACGGACTGGCGGATGCGCTTGTTGACGATGACGGGGCCTTCGGCATTGTCCTGTGTGGCGGCCAGCGCGGTGGTATGCGCGGTGGGCATAGCCGCTGCTGCCAGTCCTGCCGCTGTGCCCGCCAGCATCCCCCGACGTGTCAGGCTGTTGCTCAATCGCTTCATCGTTGCGCCTCCGCAAGGTTTCTGTCGTCAGTTGATGCCGTTGTGCCGTCGTGGTCGCCGGGTTATCACACCGGCCGGACACACCAAGGTACCGTGAATCACCCGACCCGGTCCAGCGCCAATTCGTGCGCCTCGTGATAGCGCTTGCCCAGATTGTGCCAGTCGAAATGCTCGGAAAAGCTTTCTACCTGGTTTCGCAGGGCGATACGTTCGCGTCGGCCGAGCCGCACGAAGCGGAACATCTGTTCGCAAAGTTCATCAGCGGACTCGTGGAAACTGCGGTGCGCCCGGCGCAGCACGTACAGCCCGCGTTCCTCATGGTCGGGCAGCAGTTGGATGAGATATGACCCGAAGCCCGACAAATCACTGGTGATGGCCGGCACACCCAGCGCGATCGATTCCAGCGGCGTGTAGCCCCACGGCTCGTAGTAGCTGGGGAACACGCCCAGATGGCAGCCGCGCACGAACTGATCGTACTCCATGCCAAAGAGCGGACTCATCGGCGTGATGAAGTCGGGGTGGAACACCACCTTTACCGGGTCGTGCCGATCGTTCCACAGCCGACAGGCGCGAAGCTGATTGAGCACCGGGTCATTTGCATCGTCGACCAGATCGTGCGTGACGATAGACGGCAGCGATTCACGTCGCCAGGCGTGCATCGTGCGCCGTAGCCGCAGACGCCAGTAGTCATCCATGAGCGTGTTCAGATCAGGGAATCGACCGGCAGTCACCGCGTAGAACATTCGCTCGCCGATCTGATCCTTGATCGCGTTTACACCCTCGCGGAACTCTTCCAGCATCGCCCGCGACTGCAGCGCCTGGACGTTGATCGACCTGAATGGCGTCTTGCTGATGATGAACGCGACGACGGTGATGTCGCTGCCCGTGATGCGCAGGCGATGATTCAGTCGGGCGAGCGCTTCGATCGTCAGGTCCATGCCCTTGTTGCGATATTCGTATCGCCCCGATGTGAACAGGTACAGCGTCTTGTCCAGATCGAAGCTGTAGCTGGGGAAAAAGTGCCCGATCGTGAACTCGTGGATCTTTTCCTTGTAGATGCGGTGCAGGTTCTGGAATTCGTGGATTGCGGCAAAACGCTGGATGTTCAGCCCGTTGGGCAGGAGGATATCGGGGTTGCGACCCAGCAGGCTGCGGCATTCCTGTGCGGTGACATCCGACACTGTGGTGAAGACATGCGCGCCGTGAGCTGCGGCCCGCTCGATGCGATGCTGCGGCTGAATGTTGAAGTGAGCAGCTTCGTGTTCAGCGTCGAAAAGTGACAGGTGATCGTAAAACCCCGGATCATTCATCGCCAGATATCGGCCCAGCAGTGTCGCATGGGTGGTGAAGACGATGGCGCCGGGCCAGTTTTCGCGGCGCAGTGAGGGAATGGCCGCCCCTGCCATCCATTCATGAAAGTGCGCGATGATCTGTCGTCGGCTCGATTCCTTTTGCGCCAGCAGCGAAAGGAACAGCCTTGCCACCTCGCCGAATGCCACGACGTTGTTGATGAGCGGATCATCGGCCGGCGTTTCGATGCCGTGATCCTTCCATAGGCGATACTTGATCTCGTGCAGTCGGCTGAACACGCTCAGATAGTCGATCAGCACGACGTGCGGCCGCCCGGTGACCAGCCACCTGCCGAAGTAGGCGTTGATGCCCATCTCGCGCAGTTGTTTCACCGCGGTGCCAATGGGGCCGGTGAGCGGGCCCTCGTCGAACTCCACCGCGGCCGATGTCGCATGGTAAGGCCCCAGCAGGCAGTAGCGACTGCCCCATCGGTCGATCATGCTGGGCACCTTCGAGCGAATGACCGTGTAGATGCCGCCGACCTGGTTGCACACCTCCCAGGCGCATTCGATCAGCAGCGGCTCACCCCGCCGGGCGCGTGACGGTCGCGGCTCGCTGACGCGCTGGTCGATCACCTCAGCGTGTTCATTGGTGGCGTTGGAACCTGTGCCGGTCACGGTGTCACTGGCGCTGACGCTGTTTTCGCCCACTGGACGGGATTGCAGTCTGATGGGCGTCACGGGCGGAGGCGGCTGAATCGTCTTCGCCGAAGGCGTCGCTGTGCGGCGGGACCGTCGGGCAGTGTCTGAAGACCGCGCTTTTGTCATGGCAGAACCATCGGTGAGTCGCGAGGGTGAGATGAGTATCCCCCCTCACCCGGGGTATCAACACCCCGGAAACAACCATCAGCGTTTATCGTCGCAGGTGGCGCGCCACGCACGCGCGCAACAGCCGCGCGGACGATCTCACCTCCCCCGCCGACGAGGATGCGAACGATCGCCGGTCAGGCGCTCAGCTCCTTGCGCACGCGCTCCAGCAACTGCTTGGTCAGCTTGATGCCGTCCTGTTCGCTGTGCTTACCGCCCTCGTATTCGATGCCGACGTAACCGCGATAACCCGCGTCGACGACGATCTTCATCATGCGGCGGTAGTCGGTGTGGACTTCATCCCCCGCTTCGTTGAACTCGTGCGACTTGGCGCTGACCGCCTTGGCATAGGGCATCAGCTCGGTGACACCCTTGTAGCGGTCATACCACTGCCCGCCGCCGAGGTTGAAGTTACCGAAGTCCGGCAGCGTGCCGCAGCGCGGGTGATTGACCTTCGCGATGGTGCCCGCCAGCCACGCGCCGTTGGAGGACAGCCCGCCGTGGTTCTCCACGATGACGTTGATCTCGTATGGGGCGGCGAACTCGGTGAGCTTTCGCAGGCCATCCGCCGCACGCTGCATCTGCTCTTCGTAGCTGCCGCTGCTCTGAGCGTTGACGCGGATTGAATGGCACCCCAGGAACTTGGCCGCCTCCACCCAGCGGTAGTGATTCTCGACCGCCTTTTGACGTTCAGCGTCATTGGCATGGCCCAGTGCGCCTTCGCCATCGACCATGATGAGCAGGCTTTTGACACCCAGGTCGTCGCAGCGCTTCTTCAGCTCCGTCAGGTAGGCCTGGTCCTTTGCCTTGTCCTTGAAGAAGGAGTTCACGTACTCGATCGCGTCGATGCCGAACTCCTCCTTCGCCACGCGTGGAAAGTCCAGGTTCGTCATCTTTCCCGCCCCGAGGGTCCGGTGCAGCGACCATTCCGCCAGCGAAATGCGGTAGAGCGGCTCGGCTGCTTTCGCACGCTGTGGCATCAGCATGGCCCCGACTCCCAACGCCGCCCCAACCTGCATCGAACGACTGATGAACTGCCGACGGTTCAAATGGTACACCACGGGACACCTCCTGGGGTTAATCTTATATCGATCATGATACCGGAAGCAGGGCAAGGTCTCACCCAAGGGGGGGGAGGTTCAGGTGCGTTGGATGGACTATGGTGTGGATCGCTGAAGCGACCACGCCGAAGGGCGGTTAGTTCAGCAGGGCTCGGTAGTTGTCACGCAGGAGCAGCGCGACGTCGCGTTGAATCTGTGCGGGGGTGACAGCGAAGCCTGCCCGGGCAAGGTCCTGGTACCTGTCTGCCAGCACGCGGGCGATGATGGCACGGGAGTGCTGCCACTTATAGATGAGCTGGTCGAGGATGCGGGCATCGGAGTGCTGGGGGACAAAGCTCGTGCCCAGCATTTCCAGCCGCATCCGCGTGATCTCCTCAATGAGCGAGGGGTTATTAAGGAACCACCAGCAGCCGAACACCATGAGGTTGGCGAACTTGCGGGCGGCGACGCACAGTTCGTGCTGGTTCTCACGCGACAGCATGGTGATGAGGAATCGCTGCCCTGGGTTCCGGACGCAGAGGTTGCAAACCGCCTGCACATCCATCCTGCCGACACCGTCGCCCGCATCGCGCAGGGCGGGATTGATGGCGCGCCGGCAGCCAATCATCAGCGCCAGGGGCAGGTTCGCCTCGGCCAGATCGGGCAGGACGACCTGATCGAGGATCGCATCGGGGGTGGGGATCGCGGCTGAGGCGGGACCATCTGACGGGTAGTGGAAATCGGGCGGCAGGCTCACGGCGACATAGTCGGGCCTCATGCGGGCGATCCAGTCGCGCAGGAATTGCCGCGCCTGATCGATGGTGGCGCGATTCAGTTCACCGCCGACCTCATAACCGAGCTGCGACAACACCCGGCAGGCCCGGGGCCAGTCCAGCAACAGGGTGTCGATCCGCAGTACCGGCCGGAACCGGCCGTCACGTCGCATCGCTTCAGGGTCGCGCAGCCAGAGGCTCCGTTCATGGTCGGCGAAGACCTCGTTGGTCATGGTAATGCGATCGACGTTCGCCAGTTCCATGACCCGGTCAACATAGGCGTCCGGGTCCTGCTGAGCGAACCAGCGGCGGTAGGGTTCGAGTGATTTTTCGTTGGGATCGAGTCCAAGAGCAGTAAGCGTGGTGATGACGCCGCGGCAGGCTTCGCTGATCGGGGTGCGATCGACGAAAAGGCATTTCCAGATGTGGTCCGCCTGCTCGGCACGTGGGAGGGACCAGAACTTGTCGTATGGCAGGATGTCGGGCCCCACCACGCGGTAAGCCTCAGCGATCAGGTAGTGGTACGTGACCAGTTCGTCGATGCCCCAGAGCATCAGCCCCTGAGGGTCGGGTGAGCAGCCGAAGGCCGGGGCGAAGACATGCGTGTGCATGTCGGTGACGGGTTGTCGCTGAACAGCCGATTCGACAGCGGCGGGAATCTGGTCGATGGCGAGTGAGGTTTTCGTTGACATGATGCGTCCGCAGGCAGTGGCTGGGCTGGCCGCGTGACGATAAGTGGTTAGTCGCGCGGAGCAGGTGGAATTCATCACGGTCGCGGGGCTGGACGGATACTATAAAGGATATGACGATCGGCTGGACGGGTGCCCAGTATTCGTTGGCGCGTGTGCTTCTGGGCACATTCGTGGCCGTACAGGCGTGGTCGGCGGTGGACGAGTCGACGGCCATGCTCGTGGGGGCAGCCCTTGCGACGGTTCTGGCATTGCTGCTGGCGATCGGCTGGCACGACCGCATCGCGGCGATCGCACTGCTGCCTCTGGTGGGGTATCACATCTGGCAAAAAACACAGGGGATGACGGCCTGGGCCGGCCCCGCGCTGCATGATTTTGTGGGACCGGGAGTTACCGCCCTGCTGCTGGTGGCGCATGCCTGTCAGCTGCCCCGGCCGTATGGCGCCTGGTCGATGCGAGGCCGACCGGACCCTGGTGGGGGCTGGCGTATACGGCCGGGCGTGTTCGCCGGGCTGTGGACCGTCATGGCGTTGGGATACACCGCCGCAGGGGTGACGATGCTGGCGGCGCCCAGTCAGGCGTGGCGCATGGGTGATGCGCTGGGGGATATGGCCCGGCAGGAGGGGTGGCGGGTTGTCACCCCGCAGCTTTTCAGTGCAGCAACATGGACGGTGCTGGCCCTGCATCTGGCGTACGCACCGCTGGCGCTGGTGCGACGGCTGCGGCCGTGGATCTGGACGGCGATGGTGGTGGTGAACATCGGGCTGGCGCTCGCCTTCACCGGACAGGTGTTCCGTGCGGAACTATTGATGCTGCATGTCTTTACGTTCAATCCGGCGTGGATACCCCCCCTGCCGCGACGACGCGAGGAAGGCCCCGCCTGGGTAACTCAACAGCAGCATCCGGAAACGATCTTCTACGATGGCTACTGCGGGCTTTGCCACCGCTGGGTGCGGTTCGCGCTGGCGGAGGATCCGGCCGGCCGGGCGTTTCAGTTCGCCCCGCTGCAGAGTCCGGCATTCGAGCGGGCGGTGCCAGCTGACCGACGGGCGGAACTGCCCGACAGCGTGATCGTGATGACCGAGGACCGCCAACTGCTCAGCCGATCAGATGCGGTGGCGCACATCATGCGCCGCCTGGGGGGCATCTGGCGATTGCTGGGAGCGTTGCTGGCGATGCTGCCGCGTTTCATCCGTGACGGCGGATACAACGCCGTGGCGCGCATTCGGCACCGGTTGTTCAAAAAGCCGAGCGACGCCTGCCCGATGCTGCCACCGGACCTGAGGACACGGTTTGTGTTCGAATCGGTGGAAGCGGGAAGGTAAAACGCCAAGACACAAGAACGAGAGTGATTTAGATGGGTCTTGGCTTGTTCTTGGCCCCTTGGCGTTGGTCCGTGGTACACTTCGCCGCCATGAGTAGTGCCAAACCCTGGGAACATGCCAAAGCGGGGGCGGGGTCGGCCAGTGATCCACTGGCGGCCCGGTTCGTCGAATCGATCAGTTATGACCGGCGGATGTACAAGCACGACATTGCCGGTTCCATCGCCCACGCCCGCATGTTGGAAAAGGTCGGCCTCATCACCACCGAGGAACTGACTGCCATCGAACGCGGGCTGAACGAGATTCAGGCGGAGATCGAGGCAGACTTCGACGGCTGGCCCGGCTGGAAGGTCGAGCTGGAAGACGTGCACATGTGCGTCGAGGCTGCGCTGATCGAAAAGATCGGTGACCCGGGCCGCAAGCTGCACACCGGCCGCAGCCGTAACGATCAGGTCGCGCTGGATTTGCGTATGTGGGCGCACTCGGCTGCAAAGGAGATTGCAGGCCGACACATCGACCTGTGCAAAGCGTTCGTCGAGCTGGCGAAGCGTGATGGCCAGATTGTGATGCCCTCCTACACGCACCTGCAGCGTGCCCAGCCCATCGTCGCCGGTGGCGAGCTTCTGGCGTGGGCCGAGGCGTTCGATCGCTGCCGGACGCGTGTGACGGCGCTGCTGAGTATCAACGCCGACAGCCCGCTGGGATCGGGCGCGATTGCCGGCAGCAGCCTGCCCCTGGATCGGGCGACGGTACTCGGTGGGGTTGGTCTGCCCGAAGTGTCGCGCAACTCGATTGAATCAACTGCCTCGCGCGATGTCGCCATCGACTTCGTCTACGCCCTTTCCATGACGGCCATGTGGCTGTCGCGCTGGGCGGAGCAGTGGATCATCTACGCCTCCACCGAGTTTTCCTTTATCAAGCTGGATGAACGCTACACCACCGGCTCCTCGATGATGCCGCAGAAGCGCAACCCGGACATGCTCGAATTGATCCGTGGGCGCTGCGGCAATGTCTATGGCAGCCTCATCGCCCTGCTCACCATGTGCAAGGGGATCACGATCGGCTACAACCGTGATCTGCAGGAGGACAAGCGTCACCTCTTCGCCGCGTACGACGTCGTGAACGACTGCCTGGAGATGGCTGCCCGCATTGTCAGTACCACGAAGTTCAACGGGGAAAAGATCGCCGTCACACTCGATCGCGGTTTCCTCGATGCGACGAGCCTGGCGGACTATCTCGTGACCAAGGGCGTGCCCTTCCGCACAGGCCATCAGATCGTCGGGGCGCTGGTGCGGTTGTGTGAGGAGCGAGGCCTGACACAGCTCTCGCAGCTTGCCGTGGAGGATTTCAACGCGGCTTGTACGCAGGCGGGCCAGCAGGCGGTCTGCGGACAGGATGTCTACGACTGGCTGGGGGCCGTCAACGTGGTGAAGCGTTACCGCACGGCGGGCAACGCGGGGCTGACCGGCCTGCAGGAGCAGCTCATGGCATGGGACAAGCGGCTGCAGGAACGTTGAAAATCACCGGGTTTTTCTGCTCAGGGTGGCATGATACGCTCTTGTCCGCGTGACAGGTGAGGCCGATATAATCAGCGACGACCCAGGAGTTTGAGCGTTGCTGATTCTGACTGTGCTGCAGGGGCCGGAAAAGGGCCGGCGGTTTGAACTGCCCGACAACGAGCCGCAGATGATCGGCCGGTCGAGCGAGTCGCTGCCGCTGCGCGATCAGACCATCTCCCGTCGGCACGCCGAACTCACCCCCGACGATGGCAAGTGGTACATCAAGGACCTGGACTCGACCAACGGCACGTTCGTCAACGGCCTGCGCGTGGATGGGCGTCGTGTGCTGCTCAAGCATGGCGACCAGATCCGTACCGGATCAACGCTGTTGATGTTCGGTGAGGCACCGGACACCCGTCGGGCCAACATGCTCATGGTCGATCGCGACCATAGCGATGTGAACTTCTCGGGGGAGGTGCCCAGCAACGAAGACTCGATGATCATGGCGGTGCCCGAGCCGCGCGAGGCTGCGCAGTTTCAGCTCAAGGTGCTGTATGAGCTGACGCAGTTGATCGGTTCGACGACCGACCGCGATGAACTGCTGGACCGCGTGATGGACGTGGTGTTCGCCTACTTCGAGGCAGACCACGGGGCGATCCTGCTGGCGGAAAACCCCAACGACAAGCCCGACCCGCGCGTGGTGCGACACCGACATGTGCCCAAGGATGTCAAGGCGCCGCCCCTGGCGGTGAGCCAGACCATCATCAAGTACGCGATGGACAGGCAGGTGGGTGTGCTGTCGAGCAACGCGATGAGCGACCAGCGGTTCTCCAGTGGTGAGAGCGTGCATTCGCTGGGCATCCGCTCGGTGTTGTGTGTGCCCATCAAGTTCAAGGAACGGCTGTTCGGCGTCATCTACCTTGACAGCCACGTCGCCAACTACACTTACACCGACGATCAGCTTCACCTGCTTACCGCGATCGGCGTGCAGACGGGGCTGGCGCTGGCCAACGCGGCACTCTACGATGAGCGACTGCAGCGCGAGCGACTGGCGGTGGTGGGCCAGACCGTCGCGACGCTGTCGCACTCGGTCAAGAACATCCTTCAGGGGCTGCGAGGCGGAGCGGACCTCGTCGAACTGGGCCTGCGCAAGCAGAACATCAAGCTCATCAACGGCGGGTGGGAGATCGTCGCCCGCAACCTCGACCGCATCTATGAACTGACGATGAACATGCTCGCGTTCTCGAAACAGCGCAAGGCTGAACGCGAGATGATCAACCTGCCCCGGTTGCTGGAGGAGATCGTCGAGCTGGTGCAGAAGCAGTATGACCAGAAGAAGGTCGCGCTGCTGATGGATTTCGCGGAGGACATGCCGCCGGTGCCGCTGGATGCGTCGGGGATTCACCAGGCGGTGCTGAACCTGTTGAGCAACGCGCTGGATGCGGTGGAGCCGGAGACCGGCGCGGTGGTGCTGAGCTGCAGCTACGACGCCGCGGAGAACTTCGTGCGCATCGGCGTGAGCGATAATGGTGTAGGCATCCCGCCTGAATCGATGAAGAGGCTGTTCGAGCCGTTCCACTCGACCAAGGGCCTGCGCGGCACGGGGCTGGGGCTGGCGGTAACGAAGAAGCTCGTCGAGGAGCATGGCGGCGACATCGACGTCGACTCCGCACCGGGCCACGGCACCACCATCATCATCACCCTCCCCTGCGGCGCCGAGCACGAAGAAACCAGCGGCGACACGCTCGACCCCGAGTCTCCCATTACGACGTGATGGTTGGAACCACGAAGAACACGAGGAAAACAGGAGGGTTTGTTTTGGTACCAAGGGGCCAAGAGGCGAGGAGCCAGGAAGGATTTAAGGAAAGAAAGAAGAATAGTGAGTTTATGTGTTTGACGTTGTGGAATTGAACTGCCGCGTACATTCCGAGGTGTTGCCTCAGTTCCTTTCCCACTTTTTATCTCAATCTCAATCCAATCCTGGCTTCCTGGTTCCTTGGCTTCCTGGCGCGGAATCTGATTCTCTTTCTGCCTTTCCTGTCCTTGGTGGTATGAACGAACTACTCACAATCCGCGACATCCCCGCCCCCCCCAAGCGTCCGGAGGATGCGCACAAGGGCACGTTCGGCACAGTCATTGTCGTGGGCGGTACGGTGACGATGCCGGGGGCGGCGGCTTTGTGTGCGGCTTCGGCACTGCGAGCCGGGGCGGGGCTGGTAAAGATCGCGTCCACCCGCGAGGTGCTGGCGGTGGCAATCGCGATCGAACCGAGCGCGACGGGCATTCTGCTGCGCGAAGGCGAGGATGATGCGGCCGGGATCGACGCAGCGGATGAGCGTGGCTCAGCTGTGCTGGCGGTCGGGCCGGGTATGGGTGGCAGCGATGCGGCACAGCGCCTGGTGATGCAGCTTCTGCGTGGGCAGCGGGCAATGGTGTTGGATGCGGACGGGCTGAACCTGCTGGCCCGACATGGTCGACCGCGACCTGCAGGCGGACCTACGCTGGTGATGACGCCGCACCCGGGTGAGTTCGCCCGGCTGGCGAAACCGCTGGGAATTGAGGAATCGCCGACAGATCCCACCACGCGACCGCTCGCCGCTGCGCGACTGGCGCAGGCACATCACGCGGTCGTGCTTCTCAAGGGCCGACACACCGTCGTGAGTGACGGCAG
>Ga0207864_1001238_pt1 | contig 29390 bp, 15 predicted proteins | sample HigsolmetaAR202D_FD_184834 | JGI IMG/M metagenome (GOLD analysis project Ga0207864, IMG submission 184834) | Ionic liquid and high solid enriched microbial communities from the Joint BioEnergy Institute, USA - AR20-2-D (SPAdes) (version 2) ... | reverse complement strand
CGAATGGATCGAGATCGTCTACAACCGGCAGCGTCGTCACTCGAAACTGGGCTATCGTTCACCCGCCCAGTTCGAGCAGCTGGCTAATGCCGCTTAGCTACGTGTCCGAAGAAACGGGGGAAGCCCACCCTTTTCCCCCCTTCGCTAGAGCGCGCGATTGACCTTCATCCAATACTTCCCGATCGCGCCGACCTGGTCGGTGAACTCGCGGAAATCGACCGGCTTGACGATGTAGCTGTTCGCATAACGCGCATAGCTGCGCTGCATATCGGAGGGCTGGTCGGACGAGGACATGATGACGATGGGAATGGAACGGGTTTGGGCGTCGGCTTTGATGCGCTCGAGCACATCGAGGCCGTCGATCTTCGGCATGTGCAGATCGAGCAGCATGAGACGCGGGTGGCGCGGCGCACGCTGCGCATAGGGACCGGTGCGAAACACGAAGTGCAGCGCCGTCTCGCCGTCCTGGACCCAGACGACGGTTTTACTCACGCCGCCGACTTCGAGCGCACGTGCCGTCAATTCGGCATCGGTCGAGTTGTCGTCGGCGAGCAAGACGAAATCGCCGTTGAGCGCTGCGAGCTCTTCGAGCACGGATTCGGAGGGCGTTGCCTGAAGTGACACGAGAGAAGCGGACATATGACTCCGTAAACATTTTGCGCAGCACTCAAGCACGCATTGAGGGGGACAACAATCCTTCGACGAGCCCGATGACGAACGCGTATTCGCGCGCGATCTCGCGCAAGTGCTCGTAACGGCCGGACTTGCCGCCGTGACCCGCTTCGAGATTCGTGTGCAGGAGTATGACGTTCTGGCCGGCATTGAGGTCGCGCAGCTTGGCGACCCACTTTGCCGGCTCGAAATACTGTACCTGACTGTCCCAATATCCGGCGGTTACGAGCACTGGCGGATAAGCCTGCTCGCGCACGTTGTCGTACGGAGAGTACGACAGCATGTACTCGTAGTACTGCGGATCGTTGGGGTTGCCCCATTCGTCGTATTCGAGCGTCGTGAGCGGAATGGTCTCATCGAGCATCGTCGTCACACAATCGACGAACGGCACGTTCGCGACGACGCCCGCATATTTCTCGGGCGCCGTATTGAGCACGACACCCATCAACAACCCGCCGGCGCTGCCGCCGGATGCGAACACCTTCGTGCGATGGCCGTAACCGCGCTCGACCAGAAAGTCGGTGACGTCGATGAAGTCGTTGAACGTGTTCCATTTCTTGAGGAGTCGTCCGGCGTCGTACCAACGCCGGCCGAGCTCCTGGCCGCCGCGCACGTGCGCGATGGCGTAGACGAAGCCGCGGTCGAGCAGCGATAGCCTCGTCGAGCTGAACGTCGGATCGATACAGATCCCGTACGAGCCGTAACCATACAAGAACAGCGGCGCGGTACCGTCGATCGGCACGTCCTTGCGATAGACGATCGAGACCGGAATGCGCTCGCCGTCTCGCGCCGTGGCCCAAACGAACTCGCTTCGATAACGCTTCGGATCGAAGTCGCCGAGCACGGGTTCGCGCTTGAGCAGCGTGTCGCGCTGCGTCGTCGTGTCGTGCGCATACACGGTCGTCGGCGTCGTAAGCGAGCTGTATGTATAACGCAGCACCCGCGTATCCATTTCGGGATTCGCCGCGAGATGCATCGTGTAGGCGGGATCCTCCGCAGCGATGTGATACGAACGGCCTTGCCACTCGCGAATCAGAATCTTGCGCAAGCCGCCGGAGCGCTCGCTGACCGCCAGGAATTCGTTGAAGATCTCGAAGTCGTGAATGAAGACTTCCGGATCGTGGGGAACGACGTCCCGCCAGCGGCTTCGGTCCTGCTCTTCGCCGATCGGCACGGACATGATGCGAAAGTTCTCGGCCTGCCAGTTCGTGCGCACGATGAACTCGTCGCCGACATGCTCGATCTCGTATTCGTGATCGGGTGATCGAGGAAGGAACACCTTGAAATCGAGCCGCGAGGCGTCCGCGGGCGCATAGAGCCATTCCGAGCTCGTCGTGCTCTCTGCGCCGATGTACAGAAAGCGTTCCGACTTGCTGCGTTCGACGACCAGATCGAAGCTCTCGTCGGGCTCCTCGTAAATCAGCTCATCGGCGACGGCCTCGGTGCCGAGGCGGTGTACGCGCACGCGCCGTCCGAGCAATGTCACCGGGTCCTTCTCGACGTACAGAATGCGAAGGTCATCGGTCCACGCCACGCCGGGCTCGATGTTCTCGATCGAATCCGGCAACAGCTCGCCGGTGACCAGATTCAAAACGCGCAAGGCGTATTGGCGACGACCGACCGTGTCGACCGTATACGCGAGCAACCGGTTGTCGGGGCTCACCTCGTAGCTGCCGAGTTGAAAGAACGCATAGCCCGCTGCCAACACGTTGCAGTCGAGCAGGAGCTGCGCATCCGGACCCGGCATGCCGTGCACATCGACCCGTCGCGTGTAGATCGGGTATTGCTTTCCCGGCTCGTAATGCGACTGATACCAATAGCCGCGATGACGCACGGGAACGCTCGCGTCGTCCTGTTTCAGGCGGCCGAGCATCTCCGCGTAAAGCGTGTCCATGAGCGGCTGCACGGGGGCCAGCACGGCCTCCGTATAGGCGTTCTCTGCGTGCAGATGCGCGCGCACTTCGGCGTCGCTCCGCGAATCGTCGCGCAGCCAGTAGTAGGGATCCTCGCGCGTGCCTCCTGGCGCTTGCACGAAATGCGTGCGCTTTGCTGGGCGCGGCGGATTCGGGATCGACGATCGGTGCAACGGCGCGTCCACAGGGATCGGAATTTGATGCAGTGCGCAAAATTAGGCGGCTTATACCCGCCGTTGAACCGTGCGTAAATCCGCAGCGGCGCAGCTTGGATCCCGCATCGCACCAGTTTTGCTAGGGAATAGACGCTGTTTTACGTTTGCGTGCAGTAGGATCGCTCCGGCGGTTCGATGCGCGATCCGACATCGGCAGCGCAGCGCGCACGCCGGGGGCGATTTGGGGGGCAGTTCACGCGAAAAGTCAGCCAAAGCCAGATCCAGTTCTCAGTAGGAATCTGGCGCATAAGTAGTATTGGTCAGACAAACGATGAAAAACCCCAGGAGTGGGTCCATGGCCAACGCGCACAACATTCGTTCCGTGTCGAGCCCGAGCGACGAGGTCAACCTGGAGATCGACGATACGGCCGCCGTCCGTGCGCTCGAGGACGACGCGCATCACCCCCCGCTGCTCGTGCTCAGCCGCGATGCCAATCTCGTCGAGACGGTTCGCAAGGCGGCTCCGCGCGGCACACCCGTGACACACAGCCCCGATCTGGATCACATCGCAGATCGATTGCCGTCGCTCAAACCTGGCGTGCTGCTCGTCGACACGGCCTCCACCGCGGACGTCGCTGCGATGGTGGCCCAGCTCACGCAGCATTTTCCCGAGCTCGTCGTGGTCGTCGCCGGTAAGCGCGAGGACAGCGCGGCGCTGATGCAGCTGACGGCTGCCGGCCGGATCTTCCGTTTCCTGTTGACGCCGCTTTCGCACGGCCAGACGCGCCTTGCGTTGGAAGCGGCCATCGCGCAGCACGAGGAACTGAAGGCCTCGGGCCAGCGCCTCGTCGCCGGCGGAAGCACGGGCGGCGAAAGCAAGAACTATGTGGTGACCTACGGTGCGTTGGCGGCCGGCTTGCTGCTCGTGATCGGCGGCATCTGGTTCGGCGTGACGAAGCTGACCGGCGACTCGACCCCGCCGCCAGTTGCGCAATCAAACGGTCCGGGCACCCAATCGACCCTGGCTGAGCGGCCCGATCCGGTCCAGGCCGAGCTCGCGTTTGCGAAAGAGGCCTTCGACCAAGGCAAGCTGCTCGAGCCCGCGGGCGAGAGCGCACTCGACTTCTACCGCAGCGCGCTCGCGCTCGATCCGAACAGCGAAGCGGCGAAGGCCGGTATCCGCGCCGTCGCCGACAAGATCCTCGAGCGCGCCGAGGCCGCCCTCACGGCAGAGCGTCTCGAAGAGGCGATCCGCAACATCGAGACGGCGCGCGACATCGACGCGTCGCATCCCCGTCTGGCGTTTCTGGATACGCAGATTGCGCGCGAACGCGAGCGCTTGAAGCTCACGCAGGCGCAAGAAGTGGTCCGCCGCGTCAACCAGCTCCTCGTGCAGGCGAACGATCGCATGGCGAGCGGCCGGCTGATCGGCCCGGGCCCCAATGCGCGCGATGCCCTGATCGAAGCGCGCCGGCTCGATCCGACGGATCCCGGCGTTGCGCAAGCCATTCGCGAGTTGAGCAATCAGCTTGCAGATGCAGCGCGTAAGTCGCTCGCGGCAGGCAACACCGACGAAGCTCAGAACTACGTGAATGCGGCACGTTCGCTCGGTTCGGCGGGCGCTGCCTTGACTCAGGTCGAACGCGCCATCGCCGATGCGACACGTTCGTCGAGCGCTCCGTCGGCTGCGACGACTGCTTCTGCAGCGCCGGCACGCCGCGCGCCGCAACAGACGGCTCCCACACCTGCTCCGTCGGCCGAACCGAACGTCGATCCGCTGATCGCGGACATTCGCCAGCGCATCAGCGAAGGCAAGCTGATCGATCCTCCGGGCAGCAGCGCCAAAGACGGCATCGCAAGCTTGCAGGCTCAGGCACCGAATCATCCGGCAGTCGAAGAGCTGTCGCGCGCGCTCACGACTCGCTTGCTCGACGTGAGCAAGCAAGCGATGAACGCGAAAGCCTACGATCGTGCGGCTCAGCTCATTGCGGGTGCACGTGCAGTCGGTGCGCGTTACAACGAAGCGGCGATTGCCCAGGCCGAACGCGATCTCGCAGCAGCTCGCGAAGCATCGAACATCGTCTCTGCTGCGACGTTGAAGCGAGTCAAGATGACTCCGCCACAGTATCCGGAATCCGCCCGCAAGCGCGGCATCGAAGGCTGGGTCGAAGTCGTCTTCACGGTCACGCCGAGCGGCAGCGTGGAGGACGTCGAAGTGCGCAATGCGAGCCCGACCGGCGTCTTCGAAGATGCTGCGATTCGCGCTGTGCGTCAGTGGCGATTCGAGCCTGTCGTTCGCAATGGCGAAAAGGTCTCGCAACGTGCGATGATCCGCCTCAAGTTCGCCAAGGAGAACTGATCGAGTTTGGGGATGGCCACCGGCTCGGATCGCGGCAGCAGGCACTGCCAAAGAAGCGGATCGAGCATCGAGCCAAAGCGGCAGGTCGGATCAACCGGCCTGCCGCTTTTCGTTTGAGGCGTTCTTTCGAGGAAGAGGGACGATCGCGCTGCGAAGGGGATCTCGCGCGACCGTACCCCGCTAATTCGCCCTGAGCCCGACGGCGACGAGCTTGGCGATCTCGCCGGCGATGTGCTTGCGTGCCGACTCGTCGGTGGGCACGTCCTCTTTGACGAGCCAGCTCAGCAGGCCGGGCAAGACCAGCACGCGGGCTTCGACGTCGATGTCGGGTGCGATGCTGCCTTCCGACATGCCCGCGCGTAGCGTGTCGTGATAGCCCTTCGCGAGCTCGAGCGAGTGCTGCATGAACTTCTCTTGGGCCACAGGCGAAAGCGCATAGAACCCGACGAGCGGCGACAACGGCGACAGATCCTCGCGCGGATACGCAACCGCCAGCGCATACATCGCGGAGGCGACGGCCGACAGGCGCGTGCCCGGATGTGCGCACATCGCATCTTTGATGTACAGGAAGATCTTGAATGCACGGTCGTAGCAGGCGCCGACCAGATCCTGCTTGCTGCCGAGATGACGGTGCAGCGTTCGCTTCGTCGCGCCGACCTGCGCTGCGATTTCTTCGAGCGAGGTGGCGTCGATGCCCTTGCGATTGAACAAACGCGACGCGACTGCAACCAACGTTTCGCGCTTTGCTTCCGAGATCGCATCGCGGTCGAACACCGCGCTGTTGCGCATACAGAGCGGCGATAGATCGAACTGCACGAACTCCGGAGCGTTTCGCTCGCGGCCGAGACCGTCGAAGATCGTCGCAAGCACGGCCGATCGCAACGCGTCGTTAGTTACAGTCTCGCCGTTCCATGCCCAGTGCCGTGCGAGCGGCGCCCAAGTGACGAGACTCAGAATGATGCGCGCATTCACCTCGACGTCGCACGGGCGGATCAGGCCTTCGCTCTGACCCGTCGCGAGCAGATGAGCGACGCGCGAAGCGATGGCGTCGTACAACCCTTGAATCGTGTCGCGCTGCGCTTGCGTCATCATCGCGATCTCTGCGCGTGCCGCGAGCTCGGGCTCGTTCGGATCGAGCATCCGCGTGACGAAGCGCGTGATCATCTCGATCGCCGTGCCGGGATCCCGCGTCGCTTCGTTCAGATGACGCGCGGTGATCTCGCACGAACGCCGATAGCACTGAAAGACCAGATCCTCTCGATCTTCGACGTAGTAGTACATCGCTGCGCGCGAGATCCCGAGTTTTTCGGCGATCTCGGTCAACGAAGTCAGAGAGACGCCCTTGGCATTGAGTTGGCGTGCTGCCTCGTCGAGTACACGTTCGTGTCTGCGCCCGACAGGTGCTGAAGATGTTGAAAGCTCGTGTTGCTGTAACGGGGTTGACATGTACGTGCTCGACCTTCTTGCGGATCTACGACGATTCGTCGCGCAAACGCCGCGTTGCGCAAGCGCCCGCCAACGAAAGATAACCTTGCCCGCGTCCGATACGACCCAAGATCGTCCGGCGACTGGAGCAAAGAAATCTAAACCGATTGTATGCAGTCAGCTTTCGCGTAGACCACTCAATCGCGCCTAGGGGAAGCCCCGAGTCGCAATTGGTAGGAGGGGATCATTGCAAATACAGGGACCGACTTGCGCGTCTTCGCAAGAATGAGTTGAGAGTTGGCAGCGGATAGTTTCAAGCGGGGGAGAGGGTGAGGCCTTGATCCGTGATTCGCCGAATGCGCGGACGCGACTCGCTCGGCGGCCGCGAGCGAAGGATACGGAAGAAGGGGCTCCGACAGGGCAAGAGGCGGGATACGCGCGAACGAGAAGGAGGAGGGGAAGGCTCCAAGACCGACTTCGAATCACGGATCGCGGATCACGAGTCGAAGCCCCTCTCCGACCCTCCCCCGCTCGATCGCAGGGGAGGGATCGCGCCTTTCCCCTTTCCCCTTTCCCTTTCCTAATCCCGGGGCACTCGGAAACTATCGTGGCAGTTCTTGCATGCACCGCCGAGCTTGCCGACCTGAGCCTTGATGCCGCCCAAATCGTTCGCGGCAGCGAGCTGCTGCAGTTTCGGCGCCTCTTCCTGGAACAGCTTCACGGCCTGTTCGAAGCGTGCAGGATCCGCCCAGATCTCGGGTTTGGCGTCGGTCTTGACCTTCGATTCCGGACCGCTGCCCTTCGGGAACCAGCTCGGCAGTTGCGTCGCAAGGCTCGCAATCTGATCCGACGAAGTCTTGATTTGCGCCATATCGGGCTGCGACTTGCGAAGCTGATCGCGGACCTCCTTGAATGCGGCGCCAAGATCCTTCAAATGCGTTTGCCGCGTCTTGATCGTCTCCTCGACGGCGCTGGCGAACGCGACGCCAGTTGCAACGCTCACGATCGCGGCGATGCCGGCCAAGTAAAGCTTTTTCGAGGTCTTGCGATGAACCATAGCGATCGATCTCTCCTGTGACGAAAAAATAACCAGAAGCTGGAGCCGACATCGGCCGACGACTTGTTACCGTTTTACTTGACCAGCTCGCAGTCGTCCACGTGCGCTGAGATGTAAAGAATCGAAAACGCAGCGCCGGCAATTATCGAAATTCTGCCTGCTCGGTAGATGCAGGAAGGCTCGGCGATGGGCAAACTTGTCTCTCGATGCGACTCTGCGAGCGAGCGGATGAATAGCGAATGAATAGCGAGCCTTCACGTACCGTAGTCGTTTGGGACTGGCCTGTCCGCCTCGTGCACTGGCTGTTCGTGCTCTGCGTAGCGATCTCCTGGTGGTCCGCCGAGGAGCACAAGATGGACGTGCATCGCTACAGCGGATATGCGCTGCTCGGGCTCGTTCTCTTCAGGATCTACTGGGGATTTGCCGGCAGCACCACTGCGCGTTTCGCTCAGTTCGTGCGCGGACCGAAGGCGGTCGCCGACTATTTGCGCAATCCGCCCGTTCCGCCGCCGCCGGGCCACAATCCGCTCGGCGGTTGGAGCGTCGTCGTGCTGCTCGCGCTGCTCGCGACGCAGGTGACATTGGGTTTGTTCGTGACCGACATCGACGGCCTGGAATCCGGCCCGCTGTCGTATCTCGTGAGCTTCGAAACCAGTCGCGTGCTGGCCGATGTGCACGAAGTCGTGTTCAACGTGCTGCTCGGCTTCATCGCTCTGCACATTGCCGCCGTGCTTTTTTATCTGCTCGTTCGAAAGAACAATTTGATCGGCGCAATGTTCACCGGTCGCCGCCCGGCCGATGCAGTCGCCGCCGCCACCAAGCTCGTGTCGATGTGGCGAGTTCTCCCCGGCGCAGCCATCGCTGCACTCATTGTTTGGTATGTGAGTCGTGAGTAGTGAGTGGTGAGTAATGAGTGGTGAGTAGCCGGCGAGCGGCTCACCACTCACCCTCCTTTCCCTTTTCTCCTTTCCCTTTTCCCTTTTCCCTTTTTCCCTTCCCCAATCACCACACACGACTCACAGCCGCGCGCCGTCCCATGGCTCGCGTCTGTCGGCCTTGCTTGAGATCTCTGTGAAACCCATTCGTTGGGTAGTAGTTGAGCGCGCTCATCTTCCGTTCGAGCAAGGCGGCTTGCTCGGGATCGGGTGTCACGCGTAGACGCACGAACGACGGATCAGTCGATTTCCATCTGAAGAACATGGCGTACCCCTAACGGTCCTTATCTTGTGTGCTCGTCCGCGCGCGCTCTGTCGCGTCCGCGGTCCAAGCGGCGTCGATAACGCCCGAGCCCTCGATACGGATCCGCCGACTGCCATGCTCGCGAGCCGCTTCACGTACGCGCCCTAAGTGCCGATGACACGTGCCGTTACTGCCACGTTACTCGTCCCAACGAGTCCCTTCCTCATCATTTCCAGACATTCGCGTTTTCCGCAAAGCCCGCACGTTGTACGCGCACAACGCAAAAACGCTGTCCCGTCGGGGCCTCCATCACCCACCACGTGTGAACTTTCTGAACGCGTTTGGCGCCGAGCGACTCGAGCCGCGCAACTTCGGCTTCGATGTCGTCGGCTTCGATGTCGAGATGGACTCGGCTTTCGTGCGAAACCTTCTGCACTTCGATGTGCAGCCCCGTCGGACCGGTATCGAATTGGCGATACATGGAGCTCGGTTCCATCGCCGGATCTTTGAGCGGATATCCGAGCGCCGCGCTCCAGAATTGCGCCGCGCTTTCCAAGTCGTCGGTACGACAGTCGATGATGAAGCCGGCCAAGCGGGATTTGTGCATGGTGTGTGTCCTCGTGATTCGTGATTCGTGATTCGGAGAGCGAAGAAGCCTGCTAGCCCCAAGAAGCGCGTGACGGAGTCACACACGAATCACGGATCACGATAGACACCAAATGTGTCAGCAGTTGTCGCGGTTTCAGCGAGGGCTGACTTTCTCGATCAGGCGTTGGGATTGATGCCGCGACGTGCGGTGTTCATCGCGGCGAGAATGTCTCTCACGTCCGCGCGCGCGAAGATCTCGGCCGTTTCGAGTGCAACTTTGCGCTGCCAATTCGCGTGCTCCTGATCGGTGCCCGGCACATTGACCGCGTCGGTCATACCGATCAAATCCTCGATTTGCACCATGGCGATATTGGCGTTCGACAGGCCGAGATAGGCGTGGATCGCCCGCGATAGCGCCGGCGAGTACTCCGGCAACGGTTCGTTCGGCGGCCAGTACCAGAGTCGTTGCTCGTGCAGCGCCTGCATCATGCTCACGCGCTCGCCGATACGGCTCTCGTGCACTTCTGCCTTGATCTCTTCGCTCGGATAAAGATTCAAGCGGTCGCGCAGCTCGATGTCGCAGCTCTCCCACCAACCGCGCAGCGTCGGCAGGTCGTGCGTGGTCACCGTGGCGAGCGCGTTTCTGACATAGGCATTCGGCGGCTTGAAACGCCCATCGAATTCCCGCTCGAAGAACAGCACCTTGTAGTGATAGATGCCGTATCGCTCCATCGCGAGACGCACTTCGTCGGGCACCGTACCCAGATCCTCGCCGATCACGACGCACTCGTTGCGGTGGCTTTCGAGGGCAAGAATCGCGATCAAGTCGTCGAGCGGATAGTGAACGTATGCGCCTTCCGCCGAGCTCATGCCGCGCGGCACCCACCACAGCCGAAACAGCGTCATGGCATGATCGAGGCGCAATGCTGCGACCGGCCGCATGTTATTGCGAATCATGACGATGAACGGTTCGTAGCGCTGTGCGCGCAGCTCGTCGGGATGCTGGGGAGGGACACCCCAGTCCTGTCCTTTCAGCGCAAGCTTGTCCGGCGGTGCGCCGACGGACGCGTCTTGAACGTACAGACGACGATTCGACCACGTCTCGGATCCCGCAGGATTCGCACCGACGGCCACATCGCCGTAAAGCCCGATCGGCATGCCGAGCTCTCGTGCAAGCCGCTGTACCGCCATGAGCTGCTCTTCGGCGATCCATTGCAGATATGCGTAGTACTCGACATCCTGCGCGCGCTCGCGCGCAAAGCGATTGACGGCGAGCGAAGTCGGATCGCGATATTCCTCGGGCCAGCTCGGCCATCCCCAATATTGCGGACCTTGCAACCGCCAATGGGCATCGAGCGCATCGAACAATGCATGCCGCATCAACGGTTCGCCGCGCTCGTCGAGGTAGTGCCTAAACGCCTGCGCGCGCGCCGTGTCGTTCGCCAAATGGTGCGAGCGGAAGTGCTCGTAGAGCAGCGGCAGCACCGCAAACTTCGCAGCGGCGACCTGCACGTAATCGACGTTGTCGGTCGCGCGCAGCTTCCGTAGCGTCGCCTGGAATTCTTCGCTCGCGACGAGCTCGCGCGCCGGCGCGCACTCGGCGAATTCCGGCACGTCTTCCACGGCGATGTACAGAACGTTCAAGAACTCGCGATTCGACGGACTATACGGGCTAATGTGTGCCGGATTCGCCGGCATCAGCGCGTGCAATGGATTGACGCCGACGATGCCGCAACCGAGCGGTGCAGCGAGCTCGACGAGCTCGCGCAGATCGCGGAAATCGCCCATTCCCCAATTGCGCGACGAACGCAGCGAGTAGAGCTGCACGGCAATGCCCCACACGCGCTCGCCGCGTTGGATGGCTTCAGGCTCGAAGGCTCGTTCCGGTGCGACGATCAAACGCGCCTCGCCGGCAAGTCCCGTATCGAGCGTGACTTCGAGCGCGTGATATCCGAGCGGCAAGTCGGCAGGCAGCTCGAGCTGAACGCGCGCGAACTCGCGTTGATCGAGCGCGCCGCGCTCTTGTATGGCAAGGGTCTCGATATCGACCGAGCCCGAGCGAGATGCGCCATACTCGAGGGCGATCGTCCAGCTGGCGCGCTTGGCGCCGAGCGCAAGCGGAATCGAGATCGGAACGGCGACCTGTGCCCCGACGGTAGCGACGACCGTTGGCGGCAACATCCGCATCCAATGCACGGTTTCGCGCTGCGCGATCGCGGCATCGACGGCTGCATCGTCGTTCGCATCGACGCCCAATGCCGCGAGAATCGCCGCCTTGCTCGGCTGCGCGATATGTTTCAGCTCGCCTTTGAAATCGAAATACGAGGCGCCGATCCCGTTGAGAGCCGCGAGACGCTCGAACCTATCTGAAGCGGCGTTCGGCGTTTGCTGCTCGCGGCTCATGGATTGCAACGGGAGATCTTGGGCTCAGGCAGTTTCGGAGGGTTTCTCGCGCGGCTGACCGGTCCATCCGGCGCGCACACTGAGCGGCGCATCGTCGTCGACGAGCAGCACGCAACTGTGCTCGGCCACCAGGCAGGTCTCGCCTGCCGCCATGTGCGCACCGAGATCGTTGGCGCGCCAACGCGCGGTATCGAAAACGTACTGCCACACGGCATTCGACGTCGGCGCCGGCAGACGGAACTCGACCGGTTGGTCGCTCGCGTTGCAAAGAAATAGCAGGTGACCCCGCGGAGTTCCGTAAGGGTCGCGAAACGCCTGACCGATCAACACGCCGAGCGCGCGAGAGTTGCTGTCGTGCCAGTCCGAGGCGGTCATTTCATGACCGGCGGGATGACGCCAACTGACATCTTTGTGCTCGCCGTCGACCTGACGCGCACCCTTCAAGAAGGTGTCGCGCCTGAGCCCCGGCGCCACCTTGCGCAGGATCAGCAACTGTCTGACGAACGTCGTCAGCCATTTGCGCTGCTCGGCGAGATTCCAATCGATCCAACTGATTTCGTTGTCCTGACAGTACGCATTGTTGTTGCCGCGCTGAGTGCGGCCGAATTCATCTCCGGCGAGCAGCATCGGCACGCCTTGCGACAACAGAAGTGTCGCCAGGAGATTGCGCATCTGACGTTCGCGCAGCTCGTTCACGCGCGGATCGTCGGTCGGACCCTCGACGCCGCAGTTCCAGCTCAGATTGTGGTTGTGACCGTCCTGGTTGCCCTCGAGATTCGCTTCGTTGTGTTTGTGCTCGTAAGCAGTCGCGTCGTAGAGCGTGAAGCCGTCGTGACAGGCGATGTAGTTGATGCTCGACGTCGGTCGCCGACCGCTTGCACGAAACAGGTCGCTCGAGCCGGCGAATCGCTCGGCGAAGTTGCCGATGATGCCCGGATTGCCGCGCCAGAAGCCTCGCATGGTGTCGCGATACAGATCGTTCCATTCGGCCCATGCAGGCGGGAAATGCCCGAGCTGATAGCCCTCGACACCGATGTCCCAAGGCTCGGCGATCAGCTTCACGTAACGCAGGGTCGGCTCTGCAGCGACGGCCTTGAAAAAACCCGCATCGGGACGGAAGCGGCCGTTCTCGCGGCCGAGCACGGCCGCCAGATCGAAGCGAAAACCGTCGACGTGCATCTCTTCGACCCAGTATTTCATGCAGTCGATGATGAGCTTGCGTACGGCGAAGTGACCGATGGCAATCGTGTTGCCCGTGCCGGTTCGGTTGATGTAGTGGCGCAAGTTCGCCGGGTCGAGCTTGTAGTACGCCGCATTGTCGAGCCCGCGAAAGCTCAACGTCGGGCCGAGCTCGTTGCCTTCGACCGTGTGATTGAACACGACGTCGATGATCACCTCGATGCCCGCGGCGTGCAGCGCCTTGACCATGGTCTTGAACTCGTTGACCGGATCGGCGACCGCGTACTCGCGTGCGGGCGCAAACCACGCCAGCGTGCTGTAGCCCCAATAGTTGACGAGCCCTTTCTCGACCAGAAACCGCTCGGGCACGAACGCTTGAACGGGCAGCAGCTCGACCGAAGTGATGCCGAGATATTTCAGATACTCGATCGCGGCCGGATGCGCGAGTCCGAGATAGGTGCCGCGAATGTGTTCCGGAATTTTCGGATGGAGCTTCGTGAAGCCTTTGACGTGAAGCTCGTAGATGACCGTATCGCGCCAAGGCACTGCGGGCGGTCGATCTTCGCCCCAATCGAACCGCCCGTCGATCACGCGGGATTTATAAGTAAACGGCGCGCTGTCCCGCGGATCCGGATGATCGTCGCCCTGCTCTTTGTCGTAGCCGAGCAATGCATCGTCCCACGTGAACCTGCCCGCCAGATCGCGCGCATACGGATCGATGAGCAGCTTGTTCGGGTTGTAGCGCAGACCGTAGGTCGGATCGTACGGACCGTGCACACGAAATCCGTAAACGAGACCCGGAATGCCGTAGGGCGCCGGCAAGAAGCCATACCAAATGTTCTCGCGACGCTCGGTGAGCGGCAGACGCCGGAGCTCGCGCTCGCCGCTCGGATCGAACAGACACAGCTCGACTTTCTGCGCGCCGCTCGAATACACGGCGAAGTTCACGCCCTCGCCAGTCCAGGTCGCGCCGAGCGGAAACGGCGACCCTGGCTGCAGCGCCGCATTGCTGAAATCGGTCATCAAAGGCTCGATGGCTGTCATTGGTAAAGTGTGCGGTCTTCCGTTCCGGATGTCTGCTGTACGTCAGTGGCTCTGATGCTCCCATACGACCATCGCGAGCGGCGGCAGATTCACGCGGATACGCGCCGGAAAATCGCGCCAGCCGTGCTCTTCGGTATGAACTTCGACTTGAGGCGCATAGCCGGAACCGCCGAACGCGGGGTCGTCGCTGTCGAGAATCTTCCGATACCGTCCGTGCCGCAACACGCCGAGAACGTAGCCGTCGCGCGGCACGGGCGTCGCGTTGAACGCGACGATGAGGTGCGTGCCGCCTTCGTTCGGCAACCGCTGGCGCAGAAAGGCGAACACGCTTTCGTCACGATTGTCCGCATCGATCCAGCGGAATCCTTCCCACGAATCGTCGCTCGCATGCAATTCCGGATATTGGCGGTACAGGAGATTCAACGCGCGATTCCAATCCTGCAATTGACGATGAGACGGATGCTCCAACGAGGCCCAGGCCAAATCCTCATAGTCGCGCCATTCGTGCCACTGGCCGAACTCGCCGCCCATGAACAGGAGCTTCTTGCCCGGATGCGTCATCATGTAACCGAGCAGCAAGCGGTAGTTCGCCCGCTTTCTCCATTCGTCGCCCGGCATCTTGTCGAGCAACGACCGTTTTCCGTGCACGACTTCGTCGTGCGACAGCGGCAGGATGAAATGCTCAGAGAAGGCATAAACGAGCGAGAAGGTGATCAAGCCGTGATGATGGCGGCGATGCACCGGATCGGTGGACATGTACCGCAACGTGTCGTTCATCCAGCCCATGTTCCACTTGAAATGAAAGCCGAGGCCACCCAGGTGCACCGGCCGGCTCACGCCGGGAAATGCCGTCGATTCCTCGGCCATCATCAGCGCGCCGGGAAAGTAGTGTCCGACCGTCCAGTTCAATTGTTTGAGAAATTCGATCGCTTCCAGATTCTCGCGGCCGCCGTACTTGTTCGGCACCCACTCGCCTGGTTTGCGGGCGTAATCGAGATAGAGCATCGAGGCCACGGCATCCACGCGTAGCCCATCGATGTGATATTGCTCGAGCCAAAAGAGCGCATTCGCGACGAGGAAATTGCGCACCTCGTGACGGCCGTAATTGAAGATCTTCGTGCCCCACTCGCTGTGCTCGCCGAGCCGCGGATCTTCGTGCTCGTAGAGCGCCGTTCCATCGAACTCGCGTAGTCCGTGTGCATCTTTCGGAAAGTGCGCCGGCACCCAATCCATGAACACCCCGATGCCCGCCTGGTGCATGCGATCGACGAAGCGCATGAAATCTTTCGGCGTGCCGTGACGCGCCGTCGGCGCGTAGTGTCCGAGCACTTGATAGCCCCACGATCCGTCGAAGGGATGCTCGGCGACGCCGATGAGCTCGATGTGGGTGTAGCCGAGATCGTGCACATACGGAATCAATTGATCCGCTAGCTCGTCCCAAGTGAGGAACGCCGGCTTGCGATGCCATGAACGCCGCCACGATCCCGGATGCACTTCGTAGATCGAGATCGGTGCGCGAAGCGGATCCCAATGACGCCGCCGCTCCATCCACTCGCCGTCGCCCCATTCGTAACCGTCGAGCTCGGCAACGATCGAGGCGTTGTCCGGCCGCAGCTGCATCTGAAATCCGTACGGATCCGCCTTCAACATCAGGCCGCCGTGCTCCGTGAGAATCTCGTATTTGTACAGCGCACCGACGCCGACGCCCGGAATGAACAGCTCCCAAATGCCGGAGCTGCCCAGCAGATGCATCGGATGGCGCCGTCCGTCCCAGAAATTGAAATCGCCGACGACGCTCACGCGCTTTGCATTCGGTGCCCACACTGCAAAGCGAGTGCCGGCGAGCCCGTCGCGCGTCATCGGATGCGCGCCGAGCTTGCGATAGATCTGATGATGATTGCCTTCGCCGAACAGGTGCAGGTCGTATTCGGTGAGCTGCGGCGCAAAGTAGTAGGGATCGTACTTCGTGGCTTCGGCGCCGTTGCGGTATTTGATGTGCAAGCGGTACGGCACGATCGGCCGGCGAAAATCGATCGTGCCTTCGAACACGCCGCTCGGATGACGCATCGTCAAAGGCCGCGCCTGCTCCGGCGACTCGTCCTCCCAATACACCGCGACGGATTCTGCATCGGGCTCGAGCACGCGGACCGCGCACTCGGGCGTCTCGCTCTCGCGCGGAAACTCGTGATAGCCCAGCACGGAACGCGGTGCAGGGTGCGTCGCCGAAATCAGCGCAGCGATATCGCGATCCGATAATCGAGACATGCACGCCCTCGAGCAATTCCCTCAGAAACAATGCGCCGCATTGGTGCGATGAACCCCTCGAGCGCGCCGAAGATGAGCAGCAAGGCCGTACACCGTTCGGCACATGAGGAATGAGAAGAGAGTGTAAAGGTTCCGGGCGCGCGGTGCGCGCCGGGCGAGGCTGAAGGCTGAAGACTGAAGACCGCAGGCTGAAGGCTGAAAGAAGATGCGCGCGGCGCGCGTTTGCCTCTCCCAGCGGGAAAAGCAGCGAGAGCGAATGCGTCGCGGTGAGGGAGTGAGGAGCGGGAGAAGGGAAGCGCCGGCGCCTTACCACTCACCGCTCACTACTCTGACTCGTCAGATGACAGGATTTATTCCCCAGATCTTCTCCGCATACTCGCGGATGCTGCGATCGCTCGAGAACGGTCCCATGCTGAGTGCATTGATCACCGCCTTGCGCGACCACTCTTCTTGATTACGAAACAGCGCGTCGACGCGATCCTGCGCTTGCGCATAAGAGGTGAAATCCGCGAGCACGAGGAAGTGCTCGCCGTCGCTCATCAAACGATCGACGACGACTTGCGAATCGGAAATGTTCTCCGGTGTGAACAAACCCGACTCGATGGCCTCGATCGCGCGCTTGAGCTCCGGGTTCTCGCGCACGTACGCCGCCGGCGAGTAGCCGGACGCGCGCAATGCAGTCACTTCCTGCGCCGTGAGACCGAAAATGAAGATGTTGTCGGCGCCCACCGCTTCCTTGATCTCGATGTTCGCGCCGTCGAGCGTGCCGATCGTGAGCGCGCCGTTGAGCGCAAGCTTCATGTTGCCGGTGCCGGACGCCTCCATGCCCGCCGTCGAAATCTGTTGCGACAAATCGGCAGCAGGCATGATCTCCTGCGCGAGCGAGACGTCGTAATCCGGCAGGAACACGACTTTGAGCTTGTCGCCGACCCGCGGATCGTTGTTCACGACGCGCGCGACGTTGTTGATGAGCTTGATGATCGATTTCGCCATCCAGTAGCCGGGCGCCGCCTTGCCCGCGAAGATCACGACGCGCGGCACGACGTCGGCGTTCGGATTGTCGAGAATGCGCAAGTAGCGCACGACGACGTACAGCAGATTCAAGAGCTGACGCTTGTACTCGTGGATGCGCTTGACTTGCACGTCGAACATCGCATCCACATCGACCTTCGTGTTGAGCAAGTGTTCGATCGTGTTCGCGAGCCGTACTTTGTTCGCGCGTTTGACTTCGCGAAACCGTCGACGGAACTCCGGGTCCTCGACCGCCCATTTCAGACGCTCCAGGTCCTCGAGATCGTTTTCCCACGCAAAGCCCAGGCGCTCGGTGATGAGTTGCGCCAGGCCGGGGTTCGCTTGTTTCAACCAACGCCGCACGGCGATGCCGTTCGTGACGTTCGTGAATCGATCCGGCCAGAGCTCGGCGAAATCCGCGAAGATCGTTTCGCGCATGAGCTGCGAATGGAGCTTCGCGACGCCATTCACGCGATGGCTGCCAACCACCGACAGATACGCCATGCGCACGCGCCGGTCGCCTTCCTCGTGGATCAGCGACATGCGGCGACGGCGATCCATGTCGCCCGGATACTTCGCGCTGACCTCTTCGAGAAAATCGCGGTTGATCTGATAAATGATCTGCAAGTGACGCGGCAGGTAGCGCTCGAAGTACGACACCGGCCAGGTCTCGAGCGCCTCGGGCAACAGCGTGTGATTCGTGTAGCCGCACATCGCGCGCGTCATGTTCCACGCCTCGCCCCACTCCAATCCATGCTCGTCGAGCAACAGACGCATCAGCTCGACGATCGTGAGCGCCGGATGCGTATCGTTGAGCTGAATGGCGATGGCGTTGGGCAGCTCCGACAGGTCGCGTCCTTCGGCAAGATGCTCCGCGAGAATGTCCTGAAGCGATGCGCTCACGAAGAAATATTGCTGACGGAAACGCAGCTCCTTGCCCTGCGGCGTCGAATCGTCGGGATACAGCACGCGCGACAGGTTCTTCGCATCGATTTGTTCGGCGACGGCCGCGGCATAGTTGCCTTCGTTGAACGCCTCGATCTTGAAGGGCGTGATCGCACGTCCCGACCACAAGCGCAGATGGTTCACGGTCGGGCTACGATTGCCGGGAATCAGCAAGTCATAAGCGACCGCCCACACATCCTGAGTGTCGTACCACTCGTAGCGCACGCGGCCTGAAGCGTCGCGCGTCGAGCGCACGTGTCCGCCGAAACGCACGCGATAGCGCACACCGCCGTTGCCGCTCTCCCAGAAGTTGTGGAATCGCAGCCAGGAGCTCGCGACTTCGCGCTGCGCGCCCGATTGATCGATGATCTGCGTGAAAATGCCGTAGTCGTAACGAATGCCGTAGCCGGTCGCGGCATACCCGAGCGTTGCCAGCGAATCGAGGAAGCACGCCGCCAACCGACCGAGGCCGCCGTTACCGAGCCCTGGGTCTTCTTCCTCCGCTGCGACTTTCTCCAGGTCGTAACCGAAATCCTGCAGCGTCTCGCGGACTTCGTCGATCAGCCCATCGTCGAACGATGACAACGCATTGACCAAGCTACGTCCGAGCAGAAACTCCATCGACAGATAACACACGCGCTTGACGCGCGCATGCGCGACGCGATTGCACGTCGCCACCCAGCGTTCCGAAAGCTCTTCGCGCACCGCGATCGACAATGCGTCGTAGAAATCGCGGCAAGTGGCGTCCTCCACCGACTTGCCGAGCGTGCGTTGCAAGCGATCGATGATCGCCTCGCGCACAGCGCCACGGCGCAATGCGATGGAAGGAGAAATGGCGGTTGTACGAGCGAGCATGGACTTACGTTCGTGACTGGTGACTCGTGATTCGCACCTTACCCCACCCTACAACCATTCAAGATCCGTGCTACCTGACCTCGACGACCTTCTCTTCAACGATGCGCCAGGAGCCTGCTTCGCGGATGAGCACGAGCTCCCTTTGCACCACATTTGTGCCGAAGCGCTGTTTGAAGGTCGCGATGCGGCGGTCGGGGCCATCGGGCTCGATACTCAATTCCTCGACGCGCGAGGCGGGTACCGGTCCGACGGCGACTTGCTCGCGACGCTGCTCCAACCATGCGGCGCTACCGGCCGAATCCGTCGGTGCCACGAACTTCGCCGAATACAACGCCATCACGCCTTCGGCTTCGCGATTCGCCCATGCCTGCGCCCAACTTGCGATCACTTCTTCGGGCGAACGCGCGACGGTACCCGAGGATTGGAAATAAGACGGCGGATCTGCGAGGCACCCGCCGGAGCGGCGTTCGGTCGAAATCTGATTCTCGGACGGGATGGGCAGCGCCGACGAACGGTCAGGCGAGGTCATCCCTTCGGGAATCGTGAGCGGCGGATTGTTGCGTGCACTCAGATAAGGCTGCTGCGAGTCCTCGCAGATACGGTCCGCACCGCCGCAAGCGGCGAGGCCCAAGCACAGCCCGATCGGCAAGATACGGGTCAAGAATTTCGCTTGAATCATTCGTTCGAGGTTTCGACTGACAACGCGGAGTAAGCCCGCAGACTGCCCGTTCGGTAACCGCGGTTCAAGTCGCCGCTGGGTCCAGGCTGGCTGTAGGCTGAAGACTGAAGACTGAAGGCTGGAGGCTGTAGGCTGAAGGCTGAAGGCCGAAGGGGGCCACGGCGCATTGCGCAGCATTACTGTCCCGTAGGCGTTTGGCATCCTGCTCATGGCATGCGCAAGCCTATGTGCCAAAAGCCGAAAGGGCGCGACCGCGCTTACTTCAGTTTTCAGCCTTCAGTCTTCAGCCTCCAGCCTCACAGCCTACAGCCTAGGTTCAGCGCACTTCGCCACAATTCCGCCCCACAACCGGCACAATTGTCAGCAAATCTACACCTCGAATCCCCGCGAAGAGCTGAGCTCGCACGCCCGGCTCCCGCGCTAGGCTCGTGCATATCGTTTGGACGTCCGCAGAATGATGACCTCACCTCGCTCAACGCTTGCACGACTCCGTACGGCGCTCGGTTCGCTCGCGCGCGCGGTATTCGGCGAGATCGACTGGCGCCCGCCCGCCTGGGCCGTGCGCAGCACCGCTTTCGTGCGGGATCGCGGCTCGCGCACCGCTCGAGCGCTGCGCTCGAATCCGAAAGCCGCCGGTGTCGCCATCGTCGCCTTGCTCGTGCTCGGTATCGCTGCCTGGCAAGGCTGGGCCTGGTACCAGCGCCAACCGAAACCGGTCGAGGTTGCCTACACGATCGAGCCGCCGCCCATTACGTGTTACGCGTGCGATCCGCCGCAGCCGCCCTATCCGTTGATCGTCAGATTCGACGGCTCAGCCGCGCCGCTCGAGCTCGTCGGAAGCGAGCTGGATCCGAATCAAACACTCATCTCGCTCTCGCCCGCCTTCGACGGCACGTGGTCATGGATCGACGACAAGACGCTGCAATTCCAGCCGGCACAGGACTGGCCGATCGGCGAGACGATGAAGTTGAAATTCGCGCGCAAAGGCGCAGTCGCCTCGCATGTGCGCTTGAGCAGCTATAGCGCGGAATTTGCGACACCCGCCTTCACCGCCCAGATCGCCGCGACCGAGTTTCATCAGGATCCCGTCGTTGCCGCGAACAAGAAAGTCGTTGCGACGATTTCGTTCACTCATCCGGTCGACAGCGAGAGTTTCGAGCGCCGTGTGCGTCTGAAGATGTTCGATCGGCTCACCGATACACGCGAGAAAGAGCTCGCCGCACCGAAATTCACGATCGTCTACGACAAGCCGAAGCTCAACGCGCACATCCACACGGAATCGCTCGAAGTTCCGCAGAAATCCGGACGCTTGCAGATCACGATCGAGCCCGGCGTACGTGCTACGCGCGCAGGCAAGGCAACCGAGACGACGCTGCAGGCGGACGTCGAGATTCCGGGCATCAACAGTCTGCGCATTGCCTCCGTGACGCTCGATGTCGCAAGCGACGAGCGCAACGAGCCGAACCAAGTGCTGCTGGTGCAAAGCTCGTTCTCGGTCCGCGAAAGCGAGATGCCGCCGAAAGTGCATGCTTGGCTGTTGCCGCTCCAGCATCCCGACGCACGATTGCAGCAGCCGTATGGCTCGCAACCGTTTCCTTGGTCGAACACCACTGTGCGGCCGGAAATGCTCACGGAGGCGAACCGACTCGAGCTCACGCCCATTCCGGGCGAGCGCGACCACTATGAGCTGCACAGCTTCCGTTATCGCGCCGAGCCAGGCCGTCGTTTGTACGTCAAGATCGATGCCGGTCTGACTTCGTTCGGCGGCTATGTGCTCGATCAATCGGTCGAGCGCGTGCTCGCCGTGCCGGAATTTCCGCGCGAGCTTCGTATCTTGTCCGAAGGCGCGCTGCTCTCGCTGTCGGGCGACAAGACGCTGTCGCTGTTCGCCCGCAATGTGCCCGCCATACGCGTCGAGGTCGGACGGCTCCTGCCTCGGCAACTGCATCACCTCGTCACACAGACGGGCGACAGATTCGACGTACCGCACTTCAACTCGTGGAGCTTCGAGGCGTCGAACATCACCGAGCGGTTCGAGAAGATCGTGCGTCTGCAGACGAGCGCAGGCGCAAATTCTGCGGAGGCTCATTACGAAGCGCTCGATTTGAGCGAGTATTTGACGCGAGATGCCAGCGGCGAACGGCGCGGCGTGTTCATGCTGCGCGTGCAGGCATGGGATCCGCAGAACAACCGTCCGATCATCGACATAGGCGATCACTGGAATTCGGCGCGCGGACAGCTGAGCGATGCGCGGCTCATCGTCATCACCGATCTCGGCTTACTCGTGAAGCGCTCGGTCGACGGCACGCAAGATGTGTTCGTGCAATCGATCGCCACAGGTTCGCCGGTCGCCGGCGTGACGGTCGATGTCGTCGGCCGCAACGGTCTGCCCGTGCTGACGGCCACGACGGATGCGAACGGCCACGTGCGCTTCCCCGATCTGAAAGGTTTCGAGAGCGAGCGCTATCCGGTGCTCTACTCAGCGCGCCTGGGTGCGGACAGCTCCTTCCTGCCGATCGACAGATACGACCGCCTGCTCGATATGTCGCGGTTCGATGTCGGCGGCGTCTACAGCAATGCGGATCGCGGCGCAACGGCGGCGTATTTGTTCTCGGACCGCGGCCTGTACCGTCCCGGAGAGGAAATCCGTGCGGCAGCCATCGTGCGCAGTCAGGATTGGTCGCGCAGTTTCGCCGGTGTACCGCTGCGGCTCGAAATCATCGATCCGCGCGGCACGGTCGTCCGTCGCGAAAACTTCACGCCGGGTGCGGGCGGCTTCGGCGAAATCCGCCATCAAACGCATGTGACGTCGCCGACCGGCACGTACACGCTCGCGCTGTCGATCGTTCGCAACGAGCGGCGCGCCGACTTGATCGGTGCGACGACGGTGCAAGTACGCGACTTCCTGCCCGATCGCTTGCGCATGCAAGTGCGGTTCTCGGCGCAGTCCGCCGAAGGTTGGGTATCGCCGGATCAACTTGCCGCACACGTTCAATTGGACAACCTGACGGGCACACCTGCAGAGAATCGGCGAGTCACGGCGCAGATGACGCTGAGCCCGGCGATTCCGTCGTTCCGCACATTCCCCGATTACACGTTCCACGATCCGCAATACGCACGCGAGGGCTTCAACGAAACGCTGCCCGAAACGCGTACCGATGCAGAAGGAAGAGCAACGCTGCCGCTCAACCTGCAACGCTTCGAGCGTGCGACTTATCGTGTGCACGTCATCGCGCAAGGATTCGAAGCGGATGGCGGCCGCGGTGTTACGGCAGAAGCGGCGCAGCTCGTGTCGAACATGCCTTACCTCATCGGCTACAAGCCCGACGGCGACTTGTCGTTCGTGTCGCGTAACTCGCCGCGCCAAGTGCACGTGATCGCCATCGATCCCGCCGCGCAGCGCACGGAGGTTCGCGACCTCACGTTGGTCCGCATGGAGGCGCGCTACGTTTCGGTGCTCATGCGCCAACCGAACGGCACATATAAATATGAGTCGAGGCGCAAGGAGACGCCGGTCGAAGAAGCGCCGCTGACCATCGGCGCCGACGGCTACATGCTGCGGCTTGCCACCGACCAGCCGGGCAACTTCGTCTACGTCGTGCGCGATCGTAGCGGCGAATCGTTGACGCGCATCGAGTACCAAGTGGCCGGAGAGGGCAATGTCACGCGCCAGCTCGAAAAGAACGCCGAGCTCGAGCTGGTGCTCGATAAGAAGGATTACGCGCCCGGCGAGGAGATCGAGATTTCCATTCGCGCACCGTATGCCGGTGCCGGTCTGATCGCCATCGAGCGCGAGCGCGTGTACGCCACGCAGTGGTTCAAGACCACGACGACGAGCTCGATTCAACGCATCAAGGTGCCCGCAGGTCTCGAGGGACACGCGTACGTCACCGTGACGTTCGTTCGCGATCCGGGCTCGTCCGAGATTTACATGAGCCCGCTGTCCTACGGCGTGCAGCCGTTTGCGATCGACATTGCGGCACGGCGCAATGCGCTGACCGTTTCCACACCGAGCCGCGTGAAGCCCGGCGAAACGCTCAAGCTCGAATATCGCACCGAGCGTCCTGCGCGCATCGTCCTGTTCGCGATCGACGAGGGCATTCTGCAAGTGGCGGGCTATCGCACGCCCGACCCGCTCGGCTTCTTCTTCCAGAAACGCGCGCTCGAAGTCTCGACGATGCAGATCCTCGATCTGATCCTGCCGGAGTTCAAACATCTCGGACTCGGCGCCGCACCGGGCGGCGATGCCGAAGGGCTGCTCGGCAAACACTTGAATCCGTTCCGCCGCAAGGGCGAGCCTCCGGTCGCATTCTGGTCCGGCATCGTCGATGCGGATGCGACGCCGCGCACCGTCGAATACACGGTGCCCGATTACTTCAACGGCACGCTGCGCGTCATGGCCGTGGCGGTGAACGACGAGCGCATTGGCGTGTTCGAGGGCCGTACGTTCGTGCGCGGCGACTTCGTGTTGTCGCCGAACGTGCCGACGACGGTCACGCCGGGCGACGAATTCGATGTGAGCGTCGGCGTCGCGAACAATGTCGAAGGCTCGGGCAGCAATGCCCAAGTCGTCGTCGCACTTGCAACGGATCGCGCACTCGAGATCGTCGGTCCGGCGCAGCAGCAGCTCGCGATCGGCGAAGGGCGCGAAGGCGTGGCACGGTTCCGACTGCGAGCACGCGATGTGCTCGGCGCGAGCGATCTCACGTTCTCGGCGCGGACGGGTAACGGCTCGGCGCAGCGCAAGACCGATCTGAGCATTCGTCCCGCAACGCCGTACATGACGCAACTCAAGGCCGGCGTCGTCGATCGCGGCGAAACGACGGTTGCGATCGACCGCACGCTGTATCCGCATCATCGCAAGCTCGAAGCCGGTATCTCGGTGCTACCGCTGCAGCTTGCGCACGGCTTCGTGAGCTATCTCGAGAACTATCCGTACGCGTGCACGGAACAAATCGTGAGCCAGGCGATGCCGGCCGTGATGCTCGGCGCACGCCCCGAGTTCGGTCAAGTGAAAAGCCAGAACGGTGCGGATCTCAACGTGCTCATCGGCGAGCTGCGTGCCCGCCAGAACGATGCCGGTGCGTACAAGCTCTGGCCGGGCGGCGATGAAGTCGTGGAGTTCGTTTCGGTGTACGCACAGCACTTGCTGATCGAAGCCGGCGAGCGCGGTTATCCGATCGCAGGCGATGTGCTCGCGAACGGCAATCGGTTTCTACAACAGCTTGCCGTGCGCGATGGCAACAACCTCACCGAGGAGCGGCAGACGGCCTATGCGATTTATCTCTTGACGCGTCAGGGTCAGCGCACGACTGCAGAGATCGCACGACAACGCGCTCGTTTGAACGAGCGCTATCGCGGCGTTTGGGAGCAGGACCTGACGGCCGCATGGCTCGCCGCGGCACACAAGCTCATGCGCCAGGCACAGGATGCCGAGCTGCTGATTCGTAACGTGCGTTTCGGCGTCGAGACGGACGAGCTCTACAACGATGCGATGACGCGCGATGCCTTCTTGCTGTTCATCAATGCGCGTCATTTCCCAGAGCGGTTGGGCTCGCTGCCGCCCACGGTGCTGACGACGATGGCCGACCGGATCACGCGCGGCTCCTATCATTCCTTGTCCGCAGGAACGACGTTGCTTGCGCTCGAAACCTATGCGGGCGCCACGACGGGTGCCGAGGCGGCGCTAGGCATCGCCGAAGTTCTACGCGACCGCAGCGTTCGAGCATTGACGCTGCCGAGCGGTTTGTTGCCGAAGACGGAGTTCAGCGAACAAGCCACCGCGTTGCGTTTCACGAATCGCAGCGAGCTCAATGCGTACTATCTCATCGAAGTTTCCGGCTTCGACCGCAATCCGCCGACCGCGGCGATCAAGAACGGCATCGAAGTGACGCGCGACTACCTCGATGCGAGCGGCAAGCCCATCACACGCATCGGCATGGGCGATGAAATTCAAGTGCGCGTGAAATTGCGCTCCCTGCAACGCGATTTCATTCCGAGCGTCGCGCTCGTCGACCTCTTGCCCGGCGGCTTCGAGCTCGTCGTTCCGCAAGCGACGACCGAGGACCAATTGATCGAAGCCAGCGAATCGAGCCGAGGCATGGGCGCACGCGGTGCTTATCGAGGCTGGGAATGCACGTGGTGCGTCAGAACCAACGCGTCGCTCCAGTACGCCGACCTGCGCGAAGACCGAGTCGTGTTCTACGTGAACGCAACGAAGGAAGCCGCCGAGATCGTCTACCGCATCAAGGCCACGAACGCCGGCACATATGTCATTCCGCCCGCTTACGGCGAGGCGATGTACGACCGCAGCATCGTGGGACGGTCGGCGGCAGGACAGATTGAAGTGGCCGCACGTTAGCGGAGCTGACGCAGACCGCAGGCGACGGGACAAAGGACGCGACAGCGAACAAATATTCGCCTCTCCTTGGGAAGAGGCTGGCAGAGCGGAGCGTGCCGGTGAGGGGCTGTGCGCGGCAGCGAACAAACATTCGCCTCTCCTCGGGGAGAGGCTGGCAGAGCGAATGCGTGCCGGTGAGGGGCTGTGCGCGGCAGCGAACAAACATTCGCCTCTCCTCGGGGAGAGGCTGGCAGAGCGGAGCGTGCCGGTGAGGGGCTGTGCGCGGCAGCGGACAAACATTCGCCTCTCCTCGGGGAGAGGCTGGCAGAGCGGAGCGTGCCTGTGAGGAGCTGTGCAAGAGCCGAGCGCCCAGAGTCCAGTACCCACAGTAAATGACGCAACCGCGAGCACACCAAACGACAAGTCGACGCGCCCGCACCCTGCGGCGCGTCGGAATGCTCGGCGCTCTACTGCTCGCTCTCATTATTTCCGCTGTCGCATTCCGTTACTGGCCGCGCGAGCCGCTGCGCGCGAAAATCCCTTCTTCGACCGCCGTCTTCGATCGCCACGAACGCCTCTTGCGGCTCACGCTCGCCAGCGACGAGCAATATCGACTCTGGACGAATCTCGAAGACGTCTCGCCGGAGCTCGTCGAAGCGCTGCTGCTACACGAAGACCGGCATTTCTATCGGCACCTCGGCTTCAATCCGCTCGCCTTCATCCGCGCCGCCTTCTCCACCTACCTCGGCGGCACGCGCGTCGGCGGTTCGACGCTGACGATGCAGCTCGCGCGGCTCAAGTACGGCCTGAACACCCGCACGATCCCGGGCAAGCTCGAGCAAATCGCTCGCGCAATCCAGCTCGAGCTGATGTACTCGAAGCGCGAGCTGCTCGAAGCGCATCTCAACCTCATGCCCTTCGGCGGCAACGTGCAAGGCGTCGGCACCGCGAGTCTCATCTACTTCGGCAAGCGCGCCGATCAGCTCGATCTTGCGGAAGCGCTCGCGCTCGTTGTCATTCCGCAATCGCCAACACGGCGTGCGCCGAACGGCACCGAGCCGGACACGTTGCGTTCGGCACGGCTGCGGCTGTTCGAGCGATGGGTGATGGAACACCCGCAAGCCGAAACCTGGCGCGAGTCCGTCGAGCAGCCGCTCACGTTTGCTCGCGTCGCCGACCTGCCCTTCGCCGCGCCGCATTTCGTTGAGCACATTCTGCGTGCCCAGCGCACGAATCACTGGGCCGATGCGGTCCAGCAGCGGGTCGTCACTTCGCTCGATCTTTCGCTGCAACAACTCGCAGAGCGCGTACTGCGCCAGTACGTGCGCGAGCGCGCAGACATCGGCATTCGTAATGCAAGCGTCTTGCTCGTGGACTTTCGCGACATGACCGTGCGGGCGATGGTCGGCTCCGCCGATTTTCATTCGAGAGAGATTCACGGGCAGGTCAACGGCACGCTCGCGAAACGCTCGCCCGGCTCGGCGCTCAAGCCCTTCATCTACGCGCTCGCGATCGATCAAGGACTGATCCATCCGCTGACCGTGCTCAAGGACGCTCCGGCGTCGTTCGGCCCGTTCAGCCCCGAGAATTTCGACGGACGCTTCGTCGGACCGATTTCGGCCACCGAAGCGCTCACCCGCTCGCGCAACGTGCCGGCCGTGAGCTTGTCGTCGCAGCTCGCACAGCCGAATTTGTATCAGTTCCTGAAAACCGCGGGCGTCGCGAACCTGGCGAGCGAGCGCCATTACGGCCTTGCGCTTGCGCTCGGCGGCGGCGAAGTGACGATGGAAGAGCTTGCGCTGCTCTACGGTGTGCTCGCGAATCGCGGCGCGGCCAAACCGGTGCGCTATTTCGACGGACATGACGAACCGCGCACGCGGTTACTGTCGGAAGAAGCCGCCTTCATGACGCTCGAGATGCTGAAGAGCGCGCCGCGTCCGGAAGATCCGTTCACTCGCAAACAAGATCGTGTGCGCGTGGCGTGGAAGACCGGCACGTCGTGGGGATTTCGCGATGCGTGGACGGCCGGCGTGTTCGGACCCTATGTGCTCGTCGTGTGGATCGGGAATTTCGACGGCCGAGGCAATCCGGCGTTCGTCGGCGTACAAGCCGCCGCGCCGCTATTCTTCCGGCTCATCGATGCGATCGTCGCGCAAGACCGTTCGCTCACTGAGCCGATTTTCCGTCAGCCGCCGAACCTCGCGCGGGTCGAAGTGTGCGCAGCATCGGGCGATTTGCCGAACGCCGAATGTCCGCAAACCGCCTTGACCTGGTACATCCCGGGCGTATCGCCCATCAAAGTGAGCGACGTCCATCGGCGCGTGTGGATCGATATTCGGACGGGCGAACAGGCGTGCCCGCCCTACGATCCTCGGTACACGCGCAGCGAAGTCTTCGAATTCTGGCCGAGCGAGCTCATGCAGCTCTTCGCACAAGCCGGCATGCCGCGCCGTCAACCGCCCGAACCGGCCGCATGTTCGACTGCAGCCGCCAATCTCGCGCCGCCGCGTATCACCTCGCCGCTGACATCCGTGACTTACACGCTGCGCGCAGCGCGGCTCGGCGAGGAAATCATCCCGCTGTCGGCCAACACCAGCGGCGAAGTCCGCCGCGTGCATTGGTTCGTCGACGACATCTATGTCGGCAGCTCCGCGCCGGGCACGACCATCGGTTGGACGCCGACTCGCACGGGACGTTATCTGGTGCGCGCCGTCGACGACCGCGGCGGCGTCGATGTGCGCGATCTGGAAATCGCGGTCGTGCAATAGCGCTTCGCTGCTGCGCGATTCTTTGCCGCGGCGACTCGCGCAGCTGTAGCATCCTCGCAGATGCACGGATCGCACCGCATGCGAGGATTCCTGCAATTGCGAGCCTCGCTGCGGCGGTCGCTCACCAGGCGATGAAAGCAAGGCATTTTCTGCGGAGGAAGACGATGAAGCGCACCTGGACGATCATCGGCGTCGCAGACGTGGCCAAGAGCTTCAACTGGTATCGAGCCCTGTTCGGCCAACCGCCCTCCGCACCCGCGCACGACTTCTTCGGTCAGATCCTCGACGACGACGGCACGGTCCTGCTGTGCCTGCATCGATGGGGCGATCACGAACACCCGCCGTTGGCGAGCCCCGAGCGCGCCGAGCCCGGCAACGGCCTGCTGCTCTTCTTCCGCATCGACGATTTCGATGCCGCGCTCGAACGCGCAAGAACGCTCGTCGAACGCCTTGAAGAAGAACCGACCATCAATCCTTCCACCGGAACCCGCGAATTCGCGCTACGCGATCCTGATGGTTACTACGTCATGGTGAGCGAATTGAGTTGACGGCA
>Ga0207864_1001235_pt1 | contig 29445 bp, 26 predicted proteins | sample HigsolmetaAR202D_FD_184834 | JGI IMG/M metagenome (GOLD analysis project Ga0207864, IMG submission 184834) | Ionic liquid and high solid enriched microbial communities from the Joint BioEnergy Institute, USA - AR20-2-D (SPAdes) (version 2) ... | reverse complement strand
GGCAGGGCGACGGTCTCAATTTCCTGCGCTTTCAGTGAAATCTCTGCCGTCATTCCAGCCGGAATGCGGCCCTCGGGGTTCGGCACCGCCACCTCGATACGGTAGGTCCGCGTCTGCGGCGAGGCCGCGCGGCTGATGTAACGGATCTTACCCGTGAGCCGCTCGTCATTGACGAGGCGCACCTCGGCCTCCTGGCCGACCTTAACCGTGCCGATGTCATGCTCGCCGATCTCGCCCACGGCGAGGATCGGGTCCAGCTTCAGAAGCGTGGCGACTTCCGCGCCCTGCATCACGGCCGCGCCCTTCTCGACCGCAACCTCGTCGACAACGCCGGCAAATGGGGCACGCACCACCGTGCGGTCGAGCTCGGCCTGCGCCAGCTCCAGCGCCGAACGGGCGCTTGCGAGCGCCGCGCGCGCGGCGTCAAGCTGGAGGCTAGCCATGTTACCGCTCTTGGCCAGCCGCTCGGCGGCGGCCGCTTCGGCCTCGCGCTGAGCAAGGGCCTGGCGCGCCGACTCCACGGCGGCCTCCTTGCCTTCGGCTTCGAGACGCAGGATGAGCTCCCCTTCTTCCACCTGCGTGCCCTCCGTCACCGGCAGTTCGGCGACAATGCCAGAAGTACGCGCGGCAAGCGTGGTCCTCTTGTCCGACTGCGTGTGGCCGGAAATGTGGATGGTGCGGGCGTGTTCCACCACCGGAGGCACCGCCACGGTCACGGTCCTCAGGGCAGCAGCCGGTTGTTCGGCTTCCGCTTCCGCCGCTTCCTGAACAGGCTCGGTTTCCTGGCGCGCGCTTCCAACCGACGAAAATTCGCCAGTGAGAATCCATGCCCCCGTCACGATCAGTACGGCAATAGCCGCGATCTTGTGGAACCTAAACTTCGCCATGACTATTTCCAATATGCTGAAAAGCGGCCGCCGGGCGACCGAATCCGGGCCGATATGGTGTCGGCGTGCAGCCTATTCAATCGCACCGGAAGAATGCGCCAGCCGATCGTCCCCTATCGCGTGATTGCGCTGCAAATAAGTCACAGTGCCTTTCGCTCCTGACAACGTATTGTCATTATGAAGGTCGTGGTGGCTAAGCGCGTCCCTGCGAAGGACGAATAGCTGTTCGCGCGGCCGACACATTGACAAAATCTGTTATTTTGTCAACAAGAGATGTTGTGGTGGCAGTGAGTACATTGAGCGAGCAAAAAACGGACGACTCCAAGCGGGCGCGGATCCTCGAAGGTGCTAAGCAGGTTTTCCTCGCCTATGGCTTCTCTCGCACGACGATGGACGACATCGCCCGCGCAGTGGAGATCTCACGGCCAGCCCTTTATCTGCTCTTCCGCAACAAAGCGGATATCTTCCGTGCCGTTGGTCAGTGTTTCCTCGACCGTTCGCTGGCAAATGCCCGCCGCGCCCTGCAGCTGGATGGCTCGCTTGATGAGCGGTTGATGAAAGCGCTTGACTGCGCGCTCTTCCAGCTTTTCCGCGTGATCGAGAATTCTCCGCACGGCCAGGAAATCATCGACGTCGAAAACCGTATTGCCTCGGATATTGTGGCCGACTGGCGGCAGCGGCTCATCGATGCTTTTGAAGAGGCGATTGGCGAAGAGGCCCGCAAGCGAAGCGTTCGCCTGGAGGACCACAACCTTTCCGCCCGCGCATTGGCGGAGATGCTGTTCGACGTGTTTGACGGGCTGAAGACGCGCGGCCTGTGTCGCTCGCTTGCCGAACAGCGCGCGCGGCAATTCGTCGCGCTCGTGGAGATCGCCCTCGGCAGCAAATGAAACCGGGAGGGCCGCCCCCGTCAGCGCCGCATCAAAAGGCTGGCCGCGCAGCCGAGCACAATCACGCCAGCGGCCGCGATGGCTGCTGTCGTGGCCGGATGGGCCTCGGCGGATTTCTGCAGCCGGTGGGCGCTGTGGCGCAGATCCGGCAGGGAGCCATAGTAGTCCCGCAGCATCTCAGCAATGTCCTCGCCTATATGGCGCGACTCGCGATAGGAGCTCCGGCCATGCCGTGCCACCTGCTTCCTTAGCCTCGTCACTTCCTGGCTCAGGCTTGCGAGCTGCTCGCGCAGATCGTCCCGAATGTCGTTTCCATGGGTATGGTGCATGGCGCTGAACCCCTTGTATCTGGTCGGGGCTTTAACCCACGCATGCGCCTCGCGGTTCCATTCCGAATCGAAGCGAGGCAACCACGAGACCTCCATCCATCGCGGCTTGAAAGCGGAACACGGATGCCGCTAGGTTCGCTTCCTGCATCCCGTCATCCGAAGCATTTTGAGGGCGGCGGGTGAACGGTCATGCTACGGTAATGCGGCGCGGCTATGAGATCGCGACCTGTTGACATTTGCGTTGACTTTTGCGCGCCGCTTCGCCACCTCACGGCCAACAGCTCGACGGAAGGCACAGATCCGATGACTGCGGAGACCGTCTCCGGCTATTTTTCCTCTCCCTTCCCGCGGCGACGTTCCGTCGGCGTCGATGTTGGCGGCGTCATGGTGGGGGGCGATGCGCCGGTCGTCGTTCAGTCGATGACCAACACCGACACGGCTGATGTGGATGCGACAGTGGCGCAGGTGGCCGCGTTGCACCGTGCGGGTTCCGAGATCGTGCGTGTGACGGTGGACCGGGATGAATCCGCGGCTGCCGTGCCGAAGATCCGGGAACGGCTGGAGCGTCTGGGCCTGAATGTGCCGCTTGTCGGTGACTTCCACTATATCGGCCACAAGCTTCTGGCCGACCATCCGGCCTGCGCCGAGGCGCTGGCGAAATACCGCATCAATCCCGGCAATGTGGGCTTCAGGGAAAAGCGAGACCGGCAGTTCGCCGCCATCGTCGAGACGGCGATAAGGTACAATAAGCCGGTGCGCATTGGCGTGAACTGGGGCTCGCTCGATCAGGAACTTCTCACGAGGCTCATGGATGAGAACCAGGCGAAGGGCTCTCCGCTCACTGCCCAGCAGGTGACGCGCGAGGCGATTGTCCAGTCGGCGCTGCTTTCCGCGGAGCTCGCGGAAGAAATCGGCCTGCCCAGAAGCAGGATCATCCTTTCGGCTAAGGTCAGCCAGGTGCAGGACCTGATTGCTGTCTATACCGAGCTTGCGCGCCGCTCGGACCATGCGTTGCATCTTGGGCTTACCGAGGCGGGCATGGGTACGAAAGGCATCGTCGCTTCATCGGCCGCCATGGGCATCCTGCTGCAGCAGGGGATTGGCGACACCATCCGGATTTCGCTGACACCCGAACCTGGCGGCGACAGGACCCGCGAGGTGCAGGTTGCGCAGGAGCTGCTTCAGACCATGGGCTTCCGGCAGTTCGTGCCGGTGGTCGCGGCATGCCCCGGCTGCGGGCGCACCACCTCCACTGTCTTCCAGGAGTTGGCGCAGAAGATTCAGGAAGACATTCGCCGCAACATGCCGGTCTGGCGCGAGAAGTATCCGGGCGTGGAGACGCTCCAGGTAGCCGTCATGGGCTGCATCGTGAACGGTCCCGGCGAATCCAAGCATGCCGACATCGGCATCTCGCTGCCCGGAACGGGTGAGACGCCGGCGGCCCCCGTCTTCATCGACGGCAAGAAGGCCGCCACATTGCGCGGGCCGAACATCGCCGCCGACTTCGAGAAGATGGTGGCCGACTATATCGAGCGCAGGTTCGGTCAGGGGCGCGCCGCGGCGGAATAGGCGTTTCAAACGCTGTCTTTTGAGGTGCTCTCTTGGCGCCGTGACTGCAGCGCTGGACCGATCACCTCAATGCGATTGGTCCAGATATAGCCGTCGAAGCTTTCCGGCACTCTTGCAAGATCTTCGATGGTATCGATGCCTGCGGTTCCCGGGTCCCCCTTCGAGTAGGGGCCGATGAGGATGATCTCGCTGCCCACGGATGCCATCCGCGCATGGAAGCGATCCGGCCAGCCCCAAACCGCCCAGGCGAAATTGAGCGGCACCATGACATAGGTCTTTCTGCACGCGTCTGGCACATAGCCGCTCCAGCCAAGCGCCAGATAGCGTATCAGGCATTCCTTCATCGCAGCCGCACCCATGCCTTTCAGATCGTCAATCAGAGACACGGCTCGCGCAGTGGGTTCATCGCCGCCATAGACACCCCAGACCCGCTCGCGCCATTCGGGATGCTTGGCAAGCAGGTCGGCCAGCATGTCGCCTTCGCGCTCTTCCCGGCTCTTGTAATTGATCAGAAAGCGTCCCTCAGGAAACGTAGCCAGCACCTCGTCAAGCGGGGGCAGCATGCCGACGCCCCTGCCACGCAGGGGATAGGTCTTGCCGCCATCGGCGGTGTAGCCGTAGCCGACGTCGAGTGTCTTCAGTAAAGCCATATCGTGGTCGCGCGTCACTCCTTTGCCATCGGTCCTGCAATCGAGCGTCCAGTCGTGGATGACGGCGAACTTGCCATCGGTCGTGGGATGCACGTCGATCTCGACCACCCCCGCACCCGCCTCAAACGCCGCTCGCATGGAGGGAATCGTGTTTTCGATGAAGTCATGAGCCGGCGGAAGGATGCGTTTGGCCGTGCAGGTATTCGCGTCTATGTTGGTGCGGTCGAATGTCTGGTGCACGCCGCGATGGGCGATCAGCCGGATGCGCGGATTCTCGGGAGCGGACGCAAGCCAGGATGCGTTCCAGAGATAGAGTGTGGCAACGAAGGCCAGGATGGCTAGGGCAATCCTCTTCATCTTGAATCTCCCTGCGGCGAGGCGAGGGGAGCTTGCCGCCATCTGTGGTCAAATTGTGGTTCCCGCGTCTTGACACAGCCACAATCCTCAAGCTGACTTGAGCTTCAGGATGGGACTTTCATGACGGATATCGATACTCCGTGTAAGGCCTCGCAGAACATCCCGCGCGAGCTGAGCGTGGGCGAGGTGGCCCGGCGCAGCGGCGTTGCCGTCTCTGCGCTGCATTTCTATGAGTCCAAAGGCTTGATCAAGAGCCACCGCACCGGTGGCAACCAGCGCCGCTACGGGCGGGACGTTCTGCGCCGTGTAGCAGTGATCAAGGTGGCGCAGCGGCTGGGAATTCCTCTGGCCACTATTGGCGCAGCGCTTAGGACATTGCCCGAGGGGCGTACGCCCACCGCAGCCGACTGGCGCCGGCTGTCGGAGCACTGGCGCGCAGATCTCGATGCGCGCATAGCCAAGCTGACGCGGCTTCGCGACAGCCTCGATCAATGCATAGGCTGCGGCTGCCTTTCGGTCGAAACCTGCCCTTTGCGCAACCCCGCCGACGCGCTTGGCGAAGCGGGGTCGGGTCCACGCCTCCTTGACCCAGAGGAACGTTAGCCCACGAAGGCCCGCTCGACGACGAAATCGGCAGGCTCCGCATTGGAGCCTTCCTTGAGTCCCGCCTTCTCCGCTAGCGCCTTCACGTCCTTCAGCATTGCCATCGAGCCGCAGATCATCACCCGGTCATTGACGGGATCGAAGGGCTCGGTACCGAGCGTCCTGAACAGCTCGCCATTCTCGATCAGGGTCGTAATGCGCCCCATATGCGGGGAAGGCTCACGCGTGGTCGAGGCGAAGTGGAGGAGCCGCCCTTCCGTGAGTTCCCCGATCAGCGGGTCGTTCCGGGTAGCTTCGATCAGCTCCTCTCCATATGTCAGCTCCGCCCGGTCTCGGCAGGTATGGGTGAGGATGATCTGCTCGAACTTTTCATAGGTCTCCGGGTCGCGCACGAGGCTGGCGAAAGGAGCAATACCCGTTCCTGTCGAAATCATGTAGAGTCGCCTGGCGGGCGTCAGCGCGTCGAGCACCAGTGTGCCCGTGGCCTTCTGGCGCATGAGAACGATGTCGCCCGGCTTGATCTTCTGCAGGTGCTGCGTCAGCGGCCCATCCGGCACCTTGATGGAGAAGAATTCCAGCTCCTCGTCCCAGTTCGGGCTGGCGATGGAGTAGGCGCGGAAGATCGGCTTTTCCGCATTCGGCAAGCCGATCATGACGAACTCGCCGGAACGGAACCGGAAGCTTTGCGGCCGCGTGATGCGGAAGGAAAAGAGGCGGTCCGTATAGTGCTTCACGCTGACCACACGCTCGGCATAGACGCCGGCGGGAATGGGGAACTCCAGCCTGTCGGCGGCCTCGATGTTGCGCAGCGCGGCGGTATTCATCCCGTTTCTTCCTCGTTCTGGTTCGGCTCCCGGTCCTGCCCGGCAAGGCCTTCGCGGGAAAGATCATGCGGCAGGCTGGATGTTCCGGCGGACGCCCAAAGACCTATTTCAAAATGCCGAGCGGCAAAAGGTTTGGTGTTTCGCTTTTCACGTGCGGGTGAGAAAAGCGGCTCTTTTTCTGGTCATGTCGTAGCAGGAGCCGGCTTTTGCAAGTCCGTCTTCCCGCAGGCCCGTTTCCCGCCTAGGCAGGTGAGGAGGGCGGCGCCCACGGCTCTCAGGCGCGGGCATGTGCCATGGTTAAGCTCACGATTCAATCTTTCTTGGTAATTTCCCGTTAGCTGTGCAGGCGGGGCTGGCGGCGGCTTTCATGCGGGCGCGCCATTGCTCAGTTTGCGTTCTGGATAGTGAGTCGCCATGCGTCGCTCGAGCCTGCCAGCAATCCTGTGCGCCGTGATGGTGCTGGCCGGTTGCGCCAGGTCCGGCAATATCGAAATCGAGGATCTTCTAACCCCGACATCGGCCGAGGTCACGGGGGCAATCCCCGCGCCCTCCACTCCTGTTCCGCCTTCCAAGGTCGGCCTGGGGTCTGAGTCGGAGGGCATGCCGCAGCAGCCCTTGGCGCTGATGCCGCCGGAGCCTGTGCCCGACGCTCTCGCGCCGGTGGTCAGGACCGCCGGAATGCCCTTGCCGTCGATCAACCCGAAAAAGCTCGCCGCACCAGCGCCCGGGCACCCGGTCGTCAAGCACCGCTTCGGTGATGCCAAGCCGGTGAATTTCGGGCGCGCCTCGCCTCACGCGCTCGCCGTCCACGGCGTGGATGTCTCGCGCTGGCAGGGCGAGATCGACTGGGCGGATCTGCGCATGCACGGCGCGAATTTCGCCTTCATCAAGGCGACCGATGGAGGCGACCATCTGGACCCGATGTTCCACAGGAACTGGCGCGCTGCGGCGGCCGCAGGCGTGAAGCGCGGCGCCTATCATTTCTTCTACTGGTGCCGCAGCGCGAGCGAACAGGCCGACTGGTTCATCCGCAACGTTCCGAAGGAGCCTGGTGCCCTGCCGCCGGTGCTCGATGTCGAGTGGAACGGCTATTCGAGCTGCAAGAAGCGGCCTTCGCGCGAGGTCGTTCTGGAGAAGATGCGGGTGTTCCTGACCAAGCTGGAAAAGCACTACGGTCAGCGCCCAATCATCTATACCGCGCCTGATTTCTACCGCGACAATCTGCAGGGCGAGTTCCTGGACTATCCGTTCTGGCTGCGCTCCGTGGCGGCCCATCCGTCAGAGGTCTATCCCGGCCGGAATTGGCTCTTCTGGCAGTATTCCGGCTCCGGCCTTTCAAAGGGCGTGGATGGCAGGATCGACCTCAATGTCTTCTATGGCGGTGTGGAGGATTGGCACCGCTGGATTGCCGCCAATACGGGCTGACATTGCCCGCGATACGGTCCTTGCGCGACGTCAATCGTTTACCGTGCGCGCGACCAGTTTCGCCAGGGAGGGGCCGAACAGGAGAACGAAGAGAAACCGCCCCATCTGCATAGCCATGATGAAGGACAGGTTCACGCCATCCGAGGCGGCGGCGATGATGGCGACCGAATCCATCCCTCCGGGGCTCGTTGCGAGATAGGCGGTGAGCATGTCGATTCCCAGGAGGCGGCTCAGGACATAGGCCGTTCCCGCGCAAAACAGGATGAGCGCAAAGATCGAGCCAAGCACCTGGGCAAATGCGCGTGCGGCGTGGCGAACGATCTCGCGGGTGAAATTCAGCCCGATGCTCCAGCCGATCACGCCATAGGCGAGCGAGAGCAGCCAGGGGGGGAGCTGGAAGGAAACGTCCGCGCCGAGATGAAGCGCGACGCCCAGGATCATCGTGCCGAGGAAGTAGGGGGACGGCAGCCGGAGAAGCCGGCCGATTCCGGCTCCGATCGAAGCCACCGCCACCGTGGCCAGGAAGGAAGGCCAGTGGAGGGCGGGAAACCATATCTGCGGCTGCGGATCGGGAATGGCTTCGTCTACGAATAATCCAGCAATGATGGCCGCGACGATCGCAACCACGATCACGCGCAGATACTGCATGAAGGCGACGAGACGATAGTCGGCGCCGAAGGCGTCCGCCATCAGAACCATGGCCGTGGCCGCGCCAGGGGCTGAGCCCCAAACCGCCGTCGTTCCAGGCAACACTTTCCAGCGGCTGATCTGCCAGCCGAGATAGCTGGACGCAGCCACTGTCGAGAGCACGCCGAACATGAACAGCGGCCAGTCACGCAGGAAGGCCGCCAGGATCGCCGGCTGGATAGAGCCTGCGATGAGAATGCCGATGATGGCCTGGCCGCCCGCGAAGACCGGCTTCGGCATGCGGACGGTGGCACCGTTCACGCCGGCAGTGACGCCCGCCAGCATCGGTCCGATCAGCGTTGCGGCGGGCAGGCCCGCATAGTCGATCGCCGTAGTGATGATCGCGGAGACGAGCAGGATCACCGCCCACTGAAGAATGGCGGGCAAGCGGGTCATGAACTGTGAACGCCGCTCATCGGCGACGGGAGAATCCATACTGTTTGCCTGCTCTCACGATGCTTGGGGCAGTCAGGGCTGAGGCGAAGGAGCCGCGCAGAGGATGAGCGGCCATTGCATCACTACAGGGGTTTAAGGCCCACCGCAAATCGGGCGAGGCTCGCGCTTCTTTGATATAAGCCGATGGCAGGCGTTCGCTGCAGCGCCGTGGAGGTATCGTTGTGTGCCCGTTTCCAGCTGGGAACTTCCGGTAGCCGTATGGAGCTGGGCCAAATCATATGTTCGACATCAAAGCACGCGAGGCGGATGGCTTCGCCTTTCAGAAAGCGGTGCTCATCCGCAGGTCGATTGGCCATGATGCAAATAGGCCATGGCAGATATCGCCATGGCCTAGGAATGCTTGGTGGAGCCGCTGAAATTGCCGAAACCAGCTCCCTCGCATCAGCGCCAGGAGCCCGTGAGGCGGAATGCCGCCTGCTTCTCAGGCAACGAGCCAGGCAGGACGCGAAATCCCGCCAATGGCGCGAGGCTTCAGCTTGCCGCTGCCTCGTCGGCAGCCGCGGCCTCGGCTGCAGCGGCCTTGGCCTCTTCCTCCGCCTGGCGGGCGGCGGCCAGACGCTCCTGAGCCTTCTTGCCTGGTTCGCCCTTCTTCGGATTGTTGCGGGCGGGACGCTTGGCGATGCCCGCCTGGTCGAGGAAGCGCAGCACGCGGTCGGTCGGCAGAGCGCCTTTCGACAGCCAGTGCTTGATGCGCTCCTCGTTGAGCTTCACGCGCTCGGCGTCCTTGGGCAGCATCGGGTTCCAGGAGCCGAGTTGCTCGATGAAGCGACCGTCGCGCGGCGCACGCACGTCGGCTACCACGATGTGGTAGTAGGGCCGCTTCTTGGAGCCCGCGCGGGCAAGGCGAATTTTCAGTGCCATATGTTCTTCCTTTCGATGATGGCTCTTCAAACCGGCAACCGATGCCGGAAACACAAGCGCGGTTGGCCGCGCAATGTGGCGGGTGGCAGGTGTGACGCACCCCACCGTTTCGCTACCGCCTGGGACGGCGGGTTCTTCTCCGCCGTCGAGGTGCAGGCGGGAAAGTCGTCCTTCCGCGAGACGCACGGAACAAGCCGTTCGCTCTCAACCGCCGGAACCATGTTCAGCCCTCTCCGCCTGCGGGCGCGGCGCTGTGCGCTTCCGCGATCGCCTCGTGATGGCGGATGACCTCGCGCGCGATGAAGGTCAAAAGCTTCTCGGCGAAATCGGGATCGAGATTGGATTCGTCGGCAAGGCGCCGCAGCCGCGCGATCTGCTGCTGTTCGCGCACCGGGTCCGCCGGGGGCATGTTGTTCTCGGCCTTGAGCTTACCCACGGCCTTGGTGCATCGGAAGCGCTCGGCCAGGATGTGAATCAGCGCCGCATCGAGATTGTCGATCGATGCACGCAGTTCCATAAGGCGCGCCCGGGCAAGCTCCGCATTCGTGGTCATGGCCATTCCCCTCACTTCTTTCGCGGCAGGCCGGGCAGCCCGCTGCCAGGCAGACCGGGCAGGCCGCCCGGCAATCCGCCGCCGGGAAGGCCGGGCAGCCCTTTCGGCAGTCCTCCCGGCAGGCTGGCGCCCATCTGCTTCTGCAGGGCCTCAAGCTGCTTGGGGTCCAGCTTGGACGGATCGGGCAAGCCGCCAGTCCTGCCGAGCCCCATCTTCTGCGCCATGCCGCCCATAAGGCCGCGTATCATGCCGCCCTTCTTGCCCTTGCCGCCCATTGCTTTCATCACGTCCGCCATCTGGCGGTGCATCTTCAGAAGCCGGTTGATCTGGGCGGCGTCAGTGCCGGAGCCCGCGGCGATGCGCTTCTTGCGGCTGTGTTTCAGAATGTCGGGATTGGCCCGCTCCTCGGGCGTCATCGACTGGATGATGGCGATCTGCCGGGCGAAGGTCTTGTCGTCGAGGCCGGCGGCGGCAAGCTGATCCTTCATCTTGCCCATGCCCGGCAGCAGCCCCATGATGCCGCCCATTCCGCCCATTTTCTGCATCTGGCGAAGCTGCTCGGCGAGGTCGTTCAGGTCGAACTTGCCGGCCTGCATCTTTCGCGCCATGGCGGCGGCTTTTTCCTGGTCGATCGTCTCGGCCGCTTTTTCGACCAAGCTGACGATGTCGCCCATGCCGAGGATGCGGTCGGCAATGCGTTTGGGATGAAACTCCTCCAGCGCATCCATCTTCTCGCCGGTACCGATGAGCTTGATCGGCTTGCCGGTAACCGCGCGCATGGACAGGGCCGCACCGCCGCGGCCGTCGCCGTCCATGCGAGTCAGCACCAGGCCGGTGATGCCCACGCGCTCGTCGAAATTCCTGGCGAGGTTCACCGCATCCTGACCGGTGAGCGAGTCGGCAACGAGCAGGATCTCGTGCGGGTTGGCGGCGCGCTTGATATCGGCCATCTCGGCCATCAGCGGCTCGTCGATATGCGTGCGGCCGGCCGTGTCGAGAATTACCACGTCATGCCCGCCGAGCTTGGCTGCTTGCACTGCGCGCCGGGCAATGTCCACCGGGCTCTGCCCGGCAATGATGGGCAGCGTGGCGATGCCTGTTTGCTCGCCGATCTGCTTCAGCTGCTCCTGAGCTGCCGGGCGGCGCGTATCGAGCGAGGCCATCAGCACTTTCTTGCCCTGGCGCTCGGAAAGCCGCTTGGCGATCTTGCCGGTGGTCGTGGTCTTGCCGGAGCCCTGCAGGCCCACCATCATGATGACGACGGGGGCGGGCGCGTTGAGGTCGATTGTCTCGCCTTCCGCGCCCAGCATCTCGACCAGCTCGTCATGGACGATCTTGACGACCATCTGGCCGGGCTTTACTGACTTCAGAACTTCCGCGCCGACGGCCTTCTGGCGCACGCGGTCGGTGAAGGAACGCACCACATCGAGCGCCACATCGGCCTCGATCAGCGCCCGGCGCACTTCGCGCAGCGCAGCCGAGACGTCGGCCTCCGACAGCGCGCCGCGCCCGGTGAGATTGTTCAGGATTGCGCCGAGGCGTTCCTGCAGGTTCTCGAACATCCGCGTTCCTCTTGCTCTCGCATCGCAGTTGACACGAGAGGTAATACATCCGCGCCCGCGCTTAAACCTCGCGCAAAGCCAAAAAGCACCCGGGGGCGCATCGCGCTGCCGGGTGTTGACCTCCGGGATCGGCTCTCGTGTCGAGACGTTCCGGTCGGCTGCTCGGAGTTTGCACTCGTCGCGGAAAGTGCGGGCGTCTAGCCTGAAAACGACGGGAGAGTCAAGTCTTGCGGCTGCCAGTGCCGAAGCGGCATCGATGAAGCACCCACTTGCGCCCCACCTGCCCCCGGCCTATCTTCACGGCGCTCTAACGGGGTGCCGACTGCAGGCAAGCAGCCGGCTGAGAGGCGTTGCAGCCAACCCGCTGAACCTGATCCGGCTCGTACCGGCGGAGGGATTAGACGCTGATGATGAAGCGCCTCTTTTCCCCCTGAAGGCAAGCAAGGAGGCGCCGAATGTACAAGTGGATTTCCAGCCTGACCATCGCTCTGGGATTTGCAGCGGCCATGCCGTCTCTCGCGGCGGCTCAGGAGAAGCTCACCGTCTACACCTATGAAAGCTTCACCGCTGAATGGGGCCCGGGCCCCGTTATCGAGGAGAAATTCGAGAAGACATGCGGCTGCGATCTCGAATTCGTGTCGGTGGCCGACGGGGTGGCGCTGCTCAATCGCGTGCGGTTGGAGGGTGAGGGGACCGAGGCTGACATCGTGCTTGGCCTCGACACGAACCTGCTTCACGAGGCGAAGGAGACGGGCCTTTTCGCGCCGCATGGCATCGATCTTGGCAATATCGACGTCCCCGCCGGCTTCAACGATGAGGTCTTCGTGCCCTACGACTACGGCTATTTTGCCTTTGTCTACGACAGCGAAGCCATCGAGACGCCGCCAGCGAGCCTCAAGGAGCTGGTGGAGGCCGGAAGCGATCTCAAGATCGTCATTCAGGACCCGCGCACATCCACGCCCGGCCTTGGCCTTCTCCTCTGGATGAAAGCCGTCTACGGCGATGAGGCGGCGGACGCCTGGGCGAAGCTTCAGGACAAGATCCTGACCGTCACTCCGGGCTGGAGCGAGGCCTACGGTCTCTTTACCAATGGCGAGGCGTCCATGGTGCTCTCCTACACCACCTCGCCAGCCTATCATATCATCGAGGAAGGGACGCACCGCAACCGTGCCGCCGCCTTTGCCGAAGGGCACTATCTGCAGATCGAGCTCGCCGCGCGCACCGTGAAAGCACGCGACAACGCGCTTGCTACCGAATTCCTCTCCTTCATGACCGGCCCCGGTTTTCAGGACGCGATCCCTGAGAAGAACTGGATGTTTCCGGCCGGAAAAACGTCCGGGCCGCTCCATCCGGCTTTCGAGCAGCTTGTGAAGCCTGCCAAGACATTGCTGCTTCCGCCGCAGGAGGTGGCCGAGAACCGCAAGGCCTGGGTTGACGAGTGGCTGTCCGTGATGAGCCGCTGACGCGCCCTGCGCAGACGGGGCGTGTGGCCGCCGGCGCCGCGGCGCTGGCGGCGATCGGCGTCCTTCTGGGTGGCGCTCTGCTCGGCCTTGTGCAGGAGGCCGCGCACGGATGGGAAAGCGCCGCCGCTGCCTTCGATCTCTATCTGCTGCGCGTTGCCCATTTCACGCTGTGGCAGGCGGCTCTTTCGACCCTGCTGTCGGTCGCGCCGGCGGTTCTTGTCGCCCGTGCGCTTGCCCGGCATCCGCGCTTTTTCGGGCGCGCCTTCATCCTGCAGCTCTTTGCCGTTCCACTGGCGCTGCCCGCCATCGTCGCTGCGCTCGGCGTGTTAGCGCTCTACGGGCGGGCGGGGTATTTCGCGCCTGTCTTCACCGCGCTCGCGGGCGAGCGCTGGCAGGGAATTTACGGCTTGCCCGGCATCCTCGTCACGCATGTGTTCTTCAATCTGCCGCTTGCCGTGCGCCTGCTTCTAGCCGCGCTCGAGACCGTACCGGCAGATCAGTGGCGGCTTTCCGCGCAGCTCGGCATGGGGCCGATCGCGTCCTTCCGCTTCATCGAATGGCCAGTGCTTAGGGCGGCGCTTCCGGGTGTTGCCGGTCTCGTCTTCATGTTGTGCGCGACCTCCTTCACCATCGTGCTCACCCTGGGCGGCGGCCCACGCGCCACGACACTCGAAGTCGCGATCTATCAGGCGCTACGCTTCGATTTCGATCCGGCCCGGGCCATCGTTCTAATGCTGGTTCAGGTGGCATTGACGGGGACGGTTGTCGCGATCCTTTCCCGCATGGGAGCGTCCATGACCGGGGATACGAGCCTGCCGGTTGCGCCGCGGCGCGCGCTCTTTCCCGGCCGCGGCGAGACCAGCCTGAATGCGGTCTTCATCCTTGCCGCTCTTGTCTTCGTGGCCGGGCCTATGGCGGCGGTTGTGGCGGCGGGGCTCGCCGCCGAGCTCTTGCGCTTGGCCGGAGAGCAAGCGGTGCAGGCGGCGACCGCTACCAGCCTCCTGCTTGCTATCCTTGCGGCAAGCCTTTGCCTCATCCTTTCGGCAGCGCTCGTTGTGGCGCGGCGCGCGCTTGAGCTTGCGCGCGGGGCCGCCAAACCGAGCCTTCTGGAAAGGGCGGCGGACACGGGCGCTGCCCTGGTGCTGATCGTTCCGCCGGTCGTCATCGGCGCAGGCTGGTTCATCCTTCTGCGGCATGTGGGCGATGTGTTCGCCTTCGCGCCCGTCATGGTGGTGACGGTGAATGCTGTCATGGCCATGCCGTTTGCCGTGCGCGCCCTTCGCCCTGCATATGACGCGGCGAGCGCGCGGCACGAGAGGTTGTGCGCGGCTTTGGGAATTGCGGGCTGGAACCGCCTTCGCTTCGTGGACTGGCCGGCGATGAAGCGCCCGGTGGCCACGGCCTTCGCCTTCGCCATGGCGCTTTCGCTGGGCGATCTCGGCGTCATCGCCCTGTTCGGCAGCGAGAGTGTGCAGACGCTGCCGTTCCTGCTCTTCCAGCGCATGGGCAGCTATCGCACGGACGATGCGGCGGGCCTGGCGCTTTTCCTCGGGGTTCTTTGCCTTGCCCTGATGTTCCTCGCCGCGCATTGGGGTAGGGAAGGACGATGAACAGGATCACCCGGTCAGGTGCCGGTCTGCGGCTGGAAGCAATCACCTTCGCCTATCCAGGCGGCGCCTCGATGCGTTTCGACCTGACGGTGGAGGCCTCGGACACCGTGGCGATCATGGGACCCAGCGGCTCGGGCAAGTCCACATTGCTGAGCCTGATTGCAGGCTTCGAGATGCCCGCCTCGGGGCGGATCGTGATCGGCGGGGAGGACGTGACGCTGCTGCCACCCCACCGGCGGCCCGTGTCGATGATCTTTCAGGAAAACAACCTTTTTGCTCACCTGACCGTGGCTCAGAATGTCGGGCTCGGCCGTTCGCCGTCGCTCAGGCTGACCGAAGAGGACCGGGCCGCGGTCGCCGACGCCATCGCGCACACCGGCCTTGCGGGCAAGGAGAAGCGCCTGCCGCAGGCCCTTTCTGGGGGCGAGCGCCAGCGGGTGGCCCTCGCGCGCGTTCTGGTGCGCGAGCGGCCTGTGCTGCTTCTTGATGAGCCCTTTGCCTCGCTGGGTCCCGCGCTTGCCGACGAGATGCTCGATCTCATTGCGGCACTCCATCGCGAGCAGGGGATGACGGTGCTTATGGCTACACATGATCCGCGAGATGCAGAGCGCCTTTCCCGCACGCTGGTATTCGTCGAGGGTGGGACGATTTCCGCCATCGGCCCGACACAGAAGTTCCTTTCCGGCCACGGACCTGCCGCATTCGACCGCTATCTGGGCGCGCACAGGGCTTTGCGATAAGCCGCGACGTTCCTATTTCAGGCGGGAAACCTTGCGCCACCATACTCGACGGCCGGTTTGCGTTCGAACGATCTTCAGGTGTGGCGCCGGGATCATTGTCATTGGCTGAAGACTGTGGCTTGGTCAGCGGTGGTTGACATGTTACCGGCCCTGCCGAAAGGATGCGCGCCCTGCCCGGACGTTTACACACAAGAGCGATGTCAGTCTTGAAGGGCGAATTCCGCCCCCCTCTTCGCGCGGCGTTTCTGGCAGGCCTGATATGCCTGGGGCTTGCGGGTTGCCAGCTTGCCGGTATGCAGGACACGGAGTTCAGGCCGTCGTCCAACCCCGTCACGGTGGACAATGTTACGCGCGGCGACCAGCTTGCTAACCTCGCTCGCCGCCAACACCCGAAGATTCTGCAGACCTACGGTGGAGAATATTCCGACCCCAAGCTGGAGCGCATGCTGGCGCGGGTCGTGGGCCGGCTGTCCCAGGACCCGGATATGCCGTCGCGCACCTATCAGATAACCATTCTCGATTCTCCGGCCGTCAACGCGTTCGCGCTGCCCGGCGGCTATCTCTACATCACGCGCGGCATTCTGGCGCTCGCCAATGACTCGTCGGAGATCGCGGCCGTTCTGGCGCATGAAATGGCGCACGTGACGGCCAATCACGGGCTGGAGCGGCAGAAGCGCGAAGCGGAGGCGACGCTTGCCTCACGCGTCGTCGAGGAGGTGGTGACGACGGATGTGAGCGCGCGGGCGGCGGTGTTGCGCGGTCAGCTGCAGCTCGCGCAGTTCTCCCGCAATCAGGAGCTGGAGGCCGATGCCATCGGCATTCGCACGCTCGGTCGTGTGGGCTACGACCCCTATGCGGCGGCCCGTTTCCTGCGGGCGATGGATGCCTATCAGAATTTCCACCGCGTGAGCGGCGACAGGGATTCAGGTCTCGATTTCCTCGCCAGCCACCCCAACGCGCCGCGGCGAATCGAGCTGGCGCAGCGGCACGCACGGCAGTTCGGCATGCCGGGAATCGGCTCACGCGACAGAGAGGCATATCTGGAAGGCATCGATAGGCTCATCTATGGCGACAAGGCCGACCAAGGTTATGTCCGGGGTCGAGACTTTCTTCATCCCACGCTCGGCGTCGCCTTCTCCGTGCCGGAAGGTTTTGTGATCAACAATTCGGCCGGGGAAGTGATTGCCGAGGGGCCGGGGGAGGTCGCTTTCCGGTTCGACGGCACGACGGTGCCCCGCACAACTCCACTCACAACCTACCTGCGTAGCGGCTGGTTGGGCGGCCTGCAGGCAGATTCGGTCCGCGCCCTCACTATCAACGGGCGCGAGGCCGCGACCGCCCGCGCACTTTCGGACAGATGGCAGTTTGATGCGACGGTGATCCGCGTCGGCGATCAGGTCTATCGTCTGCTGACGGCGGCGCCGATTGGCAGCAACGGTCTCGACAGCGTGGCCCGCTCCATCGCGCAAAGCTTCCGCGTCCTGAGCCCCGAGGAGGCCGCCGCGCTGAAGCCGCTGCGCATTCGCGTGGTGACGGTGCAGCCCGGGGATACGGTTGCTTCCTTCGCGAACCGCATGGTCGGTGTGGAAGACAAGCTCTATCTTTTCCGTCTACTGAACGGGCTTGGTGCGGGCTCAACCGTGTCGGTCGGGGACAAAGTGAAGATCGTCACGGACCGCTGATGCGCTGACCGGGCTATGCAGATGTGCGTGGAGAAACCCTAAGCCGCCAGTTCCGGATGACGCTTCACCAGCGCCATGCGCAGCTTTTCCAGCGCCCGCGATTCGATCTGGCGCACGCGCTCCTTGGAAATTCCGAGCGTGGCGCCCAGCGCTTCGAGCGTGGCGCCTTCCTCCGACAGGCGGCGTTCGCGCACAATGATAAGCTCCCGGCCATTGAGCGTACCGAGCGCTTGCTGCAGCCACTGCGCCCGGCGCTCGCCATCGATCGTTTCGCGGGCCAACTCGTCGGGCGAGGGGGCTTCGCAAACCAGAAAATCGATGCGCTCCGATGCCGGATCGTTGTCGCTTCTGAGCGGCGCGTTAAGTGAGGTATCGGCATTGGCAAGGCGCGCATCCATCAGCGCCACGTCGTTTTCCGAGACGTGGAGGGCGTGCGCGACCTCGCGGTAGATTTCCTGGCTGGGTGTGGCCCCGCCGGCGCGTTGCAGCTTTGTCCTGAGCCGCCGCAAATTGAAGAACAACGCCTTCTGGGCGGAGCTGGTACCCCCGCGCACGATGGACCAGTTGCGCAGGATATAGTCCTGCATGGAAGCGCGGATCCACCAGGTGGCATAGGTCGAAAAGCGCACCTCGCGCTGGGGATCGAACCGCGCGGCCGCCTCCAGAAGGCCTACATGCCCTTCCTGGATTAGATCGCTCATCGACAGGCCGAAATTGCGGAACCGCGCCGCCATGGCGATGACGAGCCGCATGTGGGCCATGGTCAGGCGGTGCAATGCGCGCTGATCCTGGTGCTCTTTCCAGCGGACCGCGAGCGCATGCTCTTCCTCGCGCTCCAGATAGGGCGCTTTCATTGCGGTCCTGATCAGCGTTCGCCTGGCATCTTCCTGCATCTTCGGCGCTCCCGGTTTCTCTTGCCGGACCTTTGTGGAGACCGGAAAGCCGGTCTTGCCGGCACAATAACCGGCATGCCGGATTAACAGGCTGGCGGCAGAAAGGTTCCACGAGAGGAAAGCCGCGACCGCAAAAAGACAGGAAGTCGGCAAAACAAAAGCCCGACCATGCAGCCGGGCGCGAGGTGAAGATAGTCTGTTTTTCTGCGGCAGTGGAAGATCGCTCGCAACCCCACCTCAAAATCCGCAAATGCGCACCAGTCTCTCAGGGGTGGACGTCCTGGCGGTTTGCGTGCCGGAAGTTCGGCAGAGATGATGGTTTAAGAGGATGATCGGGCGGCGCTCAGGCCGCTTCTTCCTTCTCCGCCTCATCCTGTTCGATCTTGGAACCGCGGCGCGGACCCTTGTTGAGGTTCATTTCGATCAGGCGGACAGCTTCTGTCTCCGACATGCGGTTGACTGCGGCGATCTCGCGCGCCATGCGGTCGAGAGCGGCCTCATAAAGCTGGCGCTCGGAATAGGATTGCTCCGGCTGGTTCTCCGCGCGGTACAGGTCGCGCACGACCTCGGAAATTGAGATGAGGTCGCCGGAATTGATCTTGGCGTCGTACTCCTGGGCACGGCGCGACCACATCGTGCGCTTCACGCGCGCGCGGCCCTGCACAACCTTCAGCGCGCGGTCCACATAATCGGTCTCCGACAGCTTGCGCATGCCGATGGAGGTCGCCTTCGCAACCGGCACTTTCAGCCGCATCTTGTCTTTCTGGAAATCGATAACGAACAGCTCCAGCTTGTGCCCGGCAACTTCCTGTTCCTCGATAGCGACGATCTGCCCTACGCCATGCGCCGGGTAGACGATAAACTCGCCCGTCTTGAAACCCTGCCGTTGTGCCGCCTTCTTCTGCTGGGTTGCCATACGCCCGTCACTCCTGTGTTTCTTAATTTAATGGGGCGGATTCCGCCTACCGCCCGGGTCGGCTGCCGGGTACTGTTCATGCGCAGGGTTCCGGGAGGCGAACGGCAGGCGCGACAAATGTCGTTTTGGCCCAAGTTCGCCTTGGTCCGGAAGAAAAAGGCCCCACCTTGCAGTGATTATTTCTGCGTCATCAACAGACGTTGTTCACCGGCATGTTCCGCATATATAGCGCAAAAAGCCGAAAGAATCAACAATTTGCCCGGGCCGCACGGGTCTGTAACGGCCCGTAAAGGCCGGTTTAGCAATGCGGCATTCCGACGCGGGCTTGCCGGCCCGCGCGCCTAATCGCCTTCACCAGGCTCCGGCGAGAAGTACTTCTCGAACTTGCCCGCCACGCCATCCCAATCCTTTGCGTCAGCGGGAGGTTCCTTCTTGGTGGTTATATTCGGCCACTTTTCCGCGTATTCAGCGTTGATCTGGAGCCAATTCTCCAGACCGGGCTCGGTATCGGGCTTGATGGCTTCGGCCGGGCACTCCGGCTCGCACACCCCGCAGTCGATGCACTCGTCCGGATGGATGACGAGCATGTTCTCACCCTCGTAGAAACAGTCGACCGGACAGACCTCGACGCAATCCATGTATTTGCACTTGATGCAGTTGTCGGTCACGACATAGGTCATCTCGGCGCTCTCGACTTCGGGTCACATGTCATCCGGCGGGTGAGGTAGACCCTTTGCAAGCCCATGACAAGAGTGCGAATTGCGCGAGTGAAGCCTGCCGGAGAACAGCTTTGCCAGAAGCGCGGGTCACAGCCGCCTGATCAGCCTTCACCGCGCCAGTTTTCCAGCGCGCGCCGTTCCTTTTTGGTCGGCCGTCCGGAGCCTGGCTTGCGGAACGGCGGTAACGCGGAAGGCTCGCCGGGCGGCGGGGCAGGCGGGGTCAGATCATCGTAAAGAAGCCGCGCTTCCTCGGCGGGGCCGCGCCGGCTACCGGGAGCCAGCACGCGATAGACAAGGATGCGATGGTCCAGCGTTATGGTGAGCACGTCACCCGGCCGGACCGCATGGGAGGCCTGGTCGATCTTGCTGCGGTTGACGCGCACCCTGCCTGCCTGCGCAAGCTTGGCGGCCAGGGAACGCGATTTGACCACCCGGGCGAAGAACAGCCACTTATCGATGCGCTGGCGTTCGTCGGAGGGCACCGCGTCTGTCCTATTTGCGCAGCTGGTCCCTGAGGGCAGCCAGCTTGGCGAAGGGCGAATCGGGGTCCACCTTCGGCGGCCGGTCATCGCGCCGAGGCCGGGTATTTGGCTGGCCCTCACGGCCCTTCGCTCTCGCCTTCCGCTCCGCGCCATCCTCGTTGCGGTGCCCTTGGCGGAATTTGCCCTTGGCATGCCGGTCGGCCCGGCCCTGCCTTTCGCCCGGGCGCCGCCGCTCGAAGCGGGCTGGACGCCAGATGAGCACCGGCTTGGGCGCCTCTTCAACTGCGGGCGGCTGTGCGGCTTCGCCGCCGCTCGCCTCTGCCTCCACCGCCTCGGCGGTCTGTGGCGTGTCAGCATCGGCGGGCTGGGCCGGGTCAAAGCCAGCGGCAAGGCCGTCCGCCTGCGGCGCTTCCTGGGGAGCGGCTTCGTCCGCCTGCTCGCTCGTTGCTTCGGCGGCGGGCATGGGTGCTGGCTCAGGGGCAGGGGCCTCTGTTTCTGCAGTAGCTTCAGCGGGCGCCTGCTCTGCGTCACCCGGTGCAGCCGCGGAGTCGCTGGCGGCTTCGGCTGCGGTCTCGGTGGCCGTCTCCGCAGCGGAAGCGGCTTGCCTTGCCGCCGCCTCTTCCTCGACGCGCCGGTCGAATTCCTTGAGCCGAGTGGCGACTTCTTCGCCGGGCTTTTCTTCCGCGCGATAGCCGAGGCCTTTCAATATGGCCTCCATATCTTCGGCCGTGGCTCCAAGAATAGACATCATTGCCGGCGTGACGATGAAAGCCCCGCCGTCATAGGCTCCGTCCGGGCGCTTTCCGTCGCCGGGCTTCCAGGCCAGCGCCGGACGGATCAGATCCGCGAGCCTTTCAAGAATATCGACGCGCACGGCCCGCCGCCCGAGGCTGCGAAAGCCCGCCAGCCGGTAGAAGGCGCGTTCGAACTGCGGGTCTGTCACGATGGAGGTGCGGCCGGCGGCAAGGGCAGCCACCACATCGCCATAACCGGGCCTGTCCATCGCATCGTGCTTCAGCGCCCAAAGAAGCGTGGCAAGGCCCGCCGGCGCCGGCTTCACGAGAGCCGGCACGAAGATATGATAGGCGCCGAAGCGGACGCCGAGGCGGCGCAGCGCCGCGCGTGCTTCCTGATCGAGCGAACGGACTTCCTCGGCAACGTCACGGCGATTGAGAAGCCCGAAATTCTCGACGAGCTGGAAGGCAAGCCCGCGCGCCAATCCCGAAAGCGATTCGGCGTTGCGCAGATCGATGAGCGGCTTGAGCAGGCTTTCGATCTGGAAGTTTACATAACGCTCGGCGCGGGCGGCCACCTTGTCGCGGGCCGGTCCTGTAAGCTGCTCGTCCGCCAGCAGCACCACGCGTGGTTTGAGCGCGTCCTCACCGGCAACAAGCTTGGCGACGGGCGCGCCGATCCAGCGCAGAACCCCGTCCGATCCGAGGGCGAAATCCCCGTTAGGTGCGGCCGCGAAGCGTTCCGCCCGCAATTCGAACTCGGCGGCCAGCGCTTTCTGCGCCGCGGCCCTGACGGCGCGGGCATCCTCACCTTCCGCGCTGCGGTCGGCGGTGAAGCGGAAACCCTGCATCTCGCCGACATGATGGCCTTCTACTAGGACTTCTCCCGCAGCACTGATTTCTGCTTCCGGCATTGCATTCTCTCTCAGGCGCTTCATGAGCACGGAAGTCCTGCGGTCAACGAAGCGTTTCGTCAATCTCTCATGAAGCGCATCGGACAGCCGGTCCTCGATCTCGCGCGTTTTTTCCTGCCAGTGTGTCGGATCGGACAACCATCCCGGGCGGTGGGAAACGAAGGTCCAGGTGCGAATCTGCGCGATGCGCGCTGAGAGCGTGTCGATCTCGCCCTCGGTCGAGGAGGCGCGGCGCACCTGCTCGGCCAGATAATCCTCGTCCACATGGCCGAGGCGCGCAAGGTCCGAGAAGATCGCGCCGACAATCTCCGCATGCTGGGCCGGCGCGATCTTGCGATAGTCGGGCAGGGCACAGGCGTCCCAGAGAAGCGCCACCTTTTCCCGCCCCACGGCAAGCGCGCGAATGGCCTCGTCCTTTGAAAGATATTCCAGCACTCGCAGGTCCGCCGCGGGCAGCGCCCGCGTGAGGCCTTCCACCGGTGGCGCGGCCTCCAGCGAGGCCTTGAGCGCATCGATGCTGGAGGTGTCGATATCCGCCGAGCGCCATTGCAGCATCTTCACCGGCTCGAACTGATGCGTCTCGATGCGCTCCACCAGCGCGTCCGGGAACGGGTCCACCTGACCCGTCACGCCGAAGGTGCCGTCCCGCACATGGCGGCCGGCGCGGCCCGCGATCTGGCCAAGCTCGGCGGCCGAGAGGTTGCGGTACTGAAATCCGTCGAACTTGCGGTTCTGGGCGAAGGCGACGTGATCGACGTCGAGATTGAGGCCCATGCCGATGGCATCGGTCGCCACCAGATAATCCACATCGCCTGACTGATAGAGCGCTACCTGCGCATTGCGCGTGCGCGGGGAGAGGGCGCCCAGCACGATGGCCGCGCCGCCGCGCTGGCGGCGGATCAGTTCGCCGATGGCATAGACCTCATCGGCTGAAAAGGCGACGACCGCCGTCCTGCGCGGCAGGCGCGTGATTTTCTTGGAGCCTGCATAGGTGAGCACCGACATGCGCGGCCGCGTGACGATGGAAATGCCGCGAAGCAGCTTTTCCAGGATGCCGCGCATGGTGGCCGCCCCTAGAAGAAGCGTCTCCTGCCGCCCGCGCAGATGGAGAATGCGGTCGGTAAAGATGTGCCCGCGTTCGAGATCGGCAGCAAGCTGCACCTCGTCAATGGCGACGAAAGCGGCATCGGTCTCGCGCGGCATGGCCTCGACGGTGCAGACGGAATAGCGCGCGCCGGGCGGAACGATCTTCTCCTCTCCGGTGATCAGCGCCACATTGGCTTCGCCCACCCGGGCCGCCACGCGCCCGTAAACCTCGCGCGCAAGCAGCCGCAGCGGGAGGCCGATGAGCCCGGATTCATGCGCCACCATGCGCTCGATGGCCAGATGCGTCTTACCCGTATTGGTGGGGCCCAGGACGGCTGTTACGCCCCGGCCGTCGAGAATGACGGCCCGGCTCTTCTCAAGCTGAACATTCATTCGCTGCATCTCGGTATGCTGTCACAGCAGCGTAAGCCCCGCCGCCGCAGACATATAGGATCACGTGGCGGAAGCGAAAGGCAAAAGTCTCCCCGTTAACCGCTGGAACGAGTCTGGAACGAATCGGCGACGAATCACTGACTCGGTCGGATTCACTCTTTGTTCGGCCCAACATATAGCGGTGATGCCGCCATGAGGCTCCACATGGTGAATCCGGTTTTTGCCGGAAGGCTGTTCTTTGCGGCTGTACGTTAACGATTGTGCCCCTCCCCCTCTGCAGGATTGCCTGCTGGGCCAGCAAATGCAAGTTTTTATTAGGCTTTCTGAACCATTGGTTAACCACGAAGCCGCCGCGCGACCCCTGAAGGTTAACATTGTGGCCAAAGCCGGAACGAATCGGCGACGAATCAGCGAGGTGGAAATGTTCCCACAATGTTCGCCACAAGATGTTGCGGTCTCCGCCATCTGTTGACCGAGGATTCACAGGATATCCACAGGGCGTGGCGGCGATCGGCGCGCATCCGTTAAGGTTCGTGTGCCATTTTGAAGCAGTCCGTCCCGTCAGGCGATGTACTGCCCGCCATTGGCTGCCAGGGTGGCCCCGGTGATGAAACCTGCCTCGTCGGATGCGAGGAAGACGACGCAGCGGGCGATCTCGGCTGCTGTGCCCAGCCGGCCTATGGGAATTTGCGCGACGATCTTCTCGCGCACCGGCGCAGCCAGTGCCGCGACCATGTCCGTGGCGGTGTAGCCGGGACAGACGGCATTGACCGTGATGCCGAAACGCGCACCCTCCTGGGCCAATGCCTTGGCAAAGCCAAGTTCGCCCGCCTTGGCGGCGGAATAGTTCACCTGCCCGGCCTGGCCTTTCTGGCCGTTGATGGAAGAGATGATGATGATGCGGCCGAACCTTCGCTCGCGCATGCCTGGCCAAACCGGATGGGTCATGTTGAAAATGCCGCAAAGATTGGTGTCGATGACTTCGCGCCACTGCGCCGGCGTCATGTTGTGAAACATGGCGTCGCGCGTGATTCCGGCATTGTTGACCAACACCTCCACGGGCCCGAGCTCCGCCTCCACCCGAGCGATACCCGCCGCACAGGCCTCGTAATCGGCAACCGACCAGCGGTAGGTGGGGATGCCGGTCTCGTCGGTAAAGCGGCGTGCCGCCTCTTCATTGCCCAGATAGTTGGCTGCCACGCGGTAGCCGGCCTGCTTCAACGCCACAGAAGTCGCGGCGCCGATGCCGCGCGTTCCACCCGTGACCAGTGCCAGCCGGGACATGGACCCCTCCTCAGAAACGGCGGAAAATGGACCCGATCATTTTCGTAGCCGAACACACCTGATTTTCGCAGTTCCGGACGGCGTCGGTAGCAGCTTCCTGCGGAACAGCTTGAGGGCCGCTAACGGCCCTCGCTTGATTACGCGGCTTCCACGCACATTGCTACGCCCATGCCGCCGCCGATGCACAGCGTGGCGAGCCCCTTCCGGGCGCCCCGGCGGCCCATTTCATAAAGAAGTGTGGTAAGGATGCGCGCTCCCGAAGCGCCGATCGGGTGGCCGATGGCGATCGCGCCGCCATTGACGTTCACGATGTCCGGATTCCAGCCCATGTCCCTGTTGACCGCGCAGGCCTGCGCGGCAAAGGCCTCATTGGCTTCCACAAGGTCGAGGTCGTCGGCACGCCAGCCGGCTTTCTCCAGCGCCTTGCGCGAGGCCGGGATCGGGCCGGTGCCCATCATGGCCGGGTCCACGCCCGCTGTTGCCCAAGAGGCGATGCGCGCGAGCGGCTTGATTCCTCGGCGCGCGGCTTCCCCCTCGCTCATCAGCACCAGGGCGGCCGCCCCGTCATTGATGCCGGAGGCATTACCCGCCGTCACCGTCCCGTCCGGGTCGAAGGCTGGACGCAACTTCTGCATGGCCTCCAGCGTGGCGCCGTGACGAATGTATTCGTCGTCGGCCACCACCTGATCGCCCTTGCGCGTCGTCACCGTTACCGGCGCGATTTCGTCGCGGAAGCGGCCGGACTTCTGCGCGGCCTCCGCCTTGTGCTGGGAGGCAAGCGCGAAGGCATCCTGCTCCTCCCGCGTGATCTGGAAAGCACGAGCGACGTTTTCCGCCGTGATCCCCATGTGGTAGCCGTTGAAGGCGTCCCACAGCCCGTCGCGGATCATGGTGTCGATCATGGCGTAGTCGCCCATCTTCACCCCGCCGCGCAGATGTGCGCAGTGAGGCGACATCGACATGGATTCCTGGCCGCCGGCAACCACGATCCGCGCATCGCCGCAGAGGATCTGCTGCATGCCGATGGCGGCGGCGCGCAAACCCGAGCCGCAAACCTGGTTCAGCCCCCAGGCGGTAGTTTCCCTGGGAAGGCCGGCGCCGATCGAAGCCTGACGCGCCGGATTCTGTCCCTGGCCGGCCGTTAGCACCTGGCCTAGGATGACTTCGTCCACTTCGCCGGGCTCCACGCCCGCGCGCTCCAGTGCGGCGCGGATGGCGACGGCGCCCAGCTTGTGCGCCGGCACCTGGGCGAAAGAGCCGTTGAAAGAGCCCACCGGCGTACGCGCCGCCCCGGCGATGACCACCGTGCTGGAAAAAGCCATGTCGAACCTCCATCTGGAACGCCCACGGCGCCGAGCCGCAGGAGACTGCTGCACCGCAATATGGACGTATCTGCACGCATTTCCCAGAGCCAATCAAGCAATTTGCGTGCTGCGGGGGGCGGGAGAGGCGAGGTTATGCGGCAGCGCAGCGAAAACAGCTTTCATTTGCACGACTCTTTCGCATATCCTGCATAAAAGGCAGGCAGCCCTTCTTGTGTGAAAAGCGGGAATGCGGGCAGTCTCGCCAAGTACGTCGCGTCAGGGAGCTTCCGTGATGCCCGCGAAAGACGACCCGGTGGTCATCAAGAAATATGCCAACCGCCGCCTCTACAATACCGGTACCAGCACCTATGTGACGCTGGAGGACCTTGCCGAGATGGTGAAGCGCGACGAGGAATTCGTCGTGCAGGATGCCAAGACGGGCGAAGACATCACCCACTCGGTGCTGACGCAGATCATCTTCGAGCTGGAAAACGCGAAGACGGGGCAGAACATGCTGCCCATTTCCTTCCTGCGGCAGCTTATCTCTTTCTATGGCGACCAGATGCAGGCGATCCTGCCGAGCTTTCTGGAACAGTCCATGCAGGCCTTCGCCCGCGAGCAGGAGCGCATGCGCGAGCAGATGCAGAAGGCCTTCGGCGCCTCACCGATGGACATGATGAAGATGGAGGCGCCGATGAAGATGATCGAGGAGCAGACGCGCCGCAACATCGAGATGTTCCAGAGCGCCATGCGCATGTTCGCACCCGGAACCTGGTCGGCTCCGAACGGGAGGCGCGAGGCGGAAGCGGAGCCCCGGAACGACGCGAAGGGACATGACGATATCGAGGAACTGCGCGAGCAGGTTGCCGCCATGCAGCGCAAGCTCGACGCCCTATCGAAGGGCTGATCGCGGGTTCCGGAATGTCTCAGGGCCAGTAGCGCTGTTCTAAAAAGCGTAGCTGCCGTTCTACCGTTCGGGATTGCGCAATCGGAAATCTAGATGAGTGCCGGCGCGAGCGTGGTCCACATCAGCTGGCGCACGAAAAAGATAATGAGCAGCAGGATGATCGGCGAAATGTCGATACCACCCAGATCCGGCAGGAAGTTGCGGATCGGACGCAGCGCCGGCTCAGTGACGCGGTACAGAAAATCACCGATCATTCCGACGAACTGGTTGCGCGGGTTCACCACGTTGAAGGCGTAGAGCCACGAGAAGACGGCCGCGCCGATGACGAACCACCAGTAGATATTAAGCGCCAGATCGATGGTGCGGAAAAGCGCGAGCATGCAGATCTCCCCAAGGTTTCGCGACATGTAGCCATTGGCGCGTGAACCGGCAAGACTTTGTCGCGTATGAGAGAAAACGCGACGCTTGACAGGCGTGGGCCCCAGGACCTAAATGCGCGCCATCCCGGCGAAGTGGGGCTGTAGCTCAGTTGGGAGAGCGCATCGTTCGCAATGATGAGGTCAGGGGTTCGATTCCCCTCAGCTCCACCAATCCTCCGATAAAGGTCGATCTCCGTTTCCTAATTCCGGCCGGCTTACCGTCCTTCCAATGGGAACGTCGAGTCCTCGCATCCGTTGCGGCGTAGGGAAGCTGCGCGCGGAGGAACGCATATGGCGAGGCAGGGAACGATACGCGTCGGGATATCGGGCTGGACCTATCCGCCCTGGCGCGGCGTGTACTATCCAAAAGGCCTGGCTCAGAAGAAGGAGCTCGCCTATGCGGCGGAGCGTTTCCGGTCCGTCGAGGTCAACGGCACCTTCTACGGGCTTCAGCGGCCGGAAAGCTTCGCGCGCTGGAGCGAGGAAACGCCTGAAGGCTTCGTCTTTGCCATTAAGGGCTCGCGCTACATCACCCATATGAAACGGTTGAAGGAGGTTGAGACGCCGCTGGCCAATTTCATGGCCTCGGGCCTGCTGCGGCTCGGGCCGAAGCTGGGGCCGATCCTCTGGCAGTTTCCGCCGCAAATGAAATTTGACCAAGAGCGTTTCGCCCGTTTCTTCTCGCTCCTGCCCAAAGACACGGAAGAAGCCCTCGCGCTCGCCCGCCGGCATGATGAACGGATGAAGGGGCGCGTCTGGCTCGAGGCGCAGGGGAGAGGGCCCGTTCGGCACGCAGTCGAAATCCGGCATGAAAGCTTCTGCTGCGAAGCGTTCATCGCGCTCCTGCGCCGCCATGGCGTGGCGCTGGTGGTGGCCGACACGCCCGCCTGGCCCTTGCTCATGGATGTCACCGCCGATTTCGTCTATTGCCGGCTCCACGGGGCCGAGCAGCTCTACGCCAGTGGTTATAACGACGAGGCGCTCGACCGCTGGGCCGAGCGCGTGAGAGCCTGGTCCGCGGGCCGCGAGCCGGCGGATGCGAACCGCGCGTCCGCGCCTCTCAAACCGCGGGCGAACGGGCGGGACGTCTATGTCTACTTCGACAACGACGTCAAGGTGTACGCGCCGTTCAACGCGGAGGCGCTTGCCGCCCGGCTCGCCGCTCAGCCCGCCCGGCAAACCAAGTCAGCGTGATCACCTTCGCCGACAACGCTCGCGCAATCGTGACGGCCCCTTTGCTTCACAGTGAACCGGGAGAGGCGTATCGTTCCAGCTTCATGGGAGCGGTGAAGCCCGCCCCGAAGGAGGAGGAGTGCCATGTTGCGTTCCATGTTGATTGCCTTATCGTTGCTAGCCGCTCCGGCAGCGGCCCTTGCCAATCAGTGCCCGGGAATGATGGCCGAGATCGATGCGGCCCTGCCCAGCGCAAATCTTTCCGAAGCCGACCGCGCCAAGGTGATGGAGCTGCGCGCTCGCGGCGAACAGGAGCATCAGGTGGGCGATCACGCTGCTTCCGAGGCTACGCTGGCGGAAGCCAAGGCCATTCTCGGTATCTAAGCTTTTGATTTTTTGCAATTTCCCGACAGAGAGCGGTATCCGCTTTCCTTGGAATTGCCGGATGAGACTCGGCGCGCTGCGGTGACGCAGCGCGCCTCTTCTTTTCTTCCGCCCCGCGCCGAAGCGCGCTTGTCAGGCCGGGCCGTTCGCGTCAAGCTCCACAGGACGTGAAACCGGAGAACTGAGATGATGGAAGGAGCGCTCATCGTCATCGACGTCCAGAACGACTTTTGTCCGGGTGGTGCGCTGGCGGTGGAGAGGGGTGACGAGGTGGTGCCCCTCATCAACGGGTTGATCAAGCGGTTCGATCACGTGATCCTGACCCAGGACTGGCATCCTGCAGGCCATTCGAGCTTTGCCTCCTCGCATCCTGGAAAATTGCCTTTCGAGACGGTCGAGATGCCCTACGGTGAACAGACATTGTGGCCCGATCATTGCGTGCAGGGCACGCCCGGGGCGGAGTTTCACCCGCAGCTCGAATGGACGAAGGCGGAGCTTGTCATCCGCAAAGGGTTCCGCAAGGCGATCGACAGCTATTCCGCGTTTTTCGAGAACGACCACCAGACGCCCACGGGCCTTGCCGGCTATCTGCGCGAGCGCGGTTTCACGAAGGTCACCTTCGCCGGTCTCGCCACGGATTTCTGCGTGGCCTATTCGGCGATCGACGCGCGCCGCCAGGGCTTCGAGGC
>Ga0207864_1001226_pt1 | contig 29631 bp, 18 predicted proteins | sample HigsolmetaAR202D_FD_184834 | JGI IMG/M metagenome (GOLD analysis project Ga0207864, IMG submission 184834) | Ionic liquid and high solid enriched microbial communities from the Joint BioEnergy Institute, USA - AR20-2-D (SPAdes) (version 2) ... | reverse complement strand
AATCCTTCGGTGTTGCCTCGCCCTGGCTGTTGTCCTCCGTCGTGGTGCTCGGCGTGGACGTCGATCCACCCTGTGATCCGTTGTTGGTGTCGCCGCAGCCCGACAGCCCCATCGCCAGCATCAGACAGGCGATGCTCATCCATGCCACCATCAGAGTGCGGCCCTTAAGCAGTGGTCGCTTCATGTTGCACAGCTCCTTTTGTTGCGCGGCTGCGACGTTGCGCCAGCCACAGAAGATACCGATGAACCATCAATGCCAGGACAAGTCCCAGCCCTGCGTAACGATGCGTTTGAATCAGCAGTTCCTGCTCGTGCGTGCCGAAAAGTGGTGTCATGGGCAGCAACGCGCTGAGGATGACAAGCAAACCCGCCACCGCCGCAAGAGTAAACGCCAGCCGCGTGCCGAGGGTAAACGCCCGGCCGCGATCATCCGGCTCGGCGGCGATGCGGCAGCCACCTGCCCAGATCGCCACCAGCGAGGTGAGCGACACGATGAGCAACCCCGCAGCCGACGAATGCGCCAGAAGTGCCCAGCCGCGCATTGTCTGCCCGCGCAGGATCGGCCCCCAGGCGCTCGCCGCGGCCAAAAGCGTGCTCAGCAGCACCAGCAGGTAGATCAGTCGGCTGACCACGCCCACCGGCGGGGCCGGCCGCTCACGACCGCCGCGCAACGCCAGATGCACGCCCATCAGTACGAGCGTGGCGACGATCGAGAAAAAGACGACAGTTGCGTACATGCCTGCTCTATCACACGGTCAGGGTGGGGGCAACACCCATCGCGGCCCCACCTCGTTGCACTCTTTCTTACGCTCGCAGTTCCGCGACCGGCTTGCGGCGTTTCAGGTGGATCGCCGAGAACGCCTGCATGATCAGCCACAGCAGCACCAGGCCGATCAGTCCCGCAGCCGCGAAACCGACGATCTTGAATGCGTTTCGCATCCCGAACCCGCGTGCCCATGCCTCCCACAGCACCGGGTCGATGTTCTGCAGCTCGTGCATCCGCCGGATCACCTCGCCGTTGGGCGAGATGGGTTGAGCGGCCACAAGGCCGGCGATGAAGGGCGAATCCGGGGCATGGCAGTCCATGCACCCACGTGCCCCCAGTGCCTGATTCGCAGGTCGCACATCGTGCGCCAGCGGCCAGGAGTACGGCTCAGCCGCGGTGTGCTCGATTGCGGTTACCGTTTCGCCATCAAGTTTGTGTAAGCGCCCACCGGTCACGTATACCGCAATCTGCCCCTCTTCCAGACCCTTCTGGAGCGCCGTAAGTGCTGCAGCGATCTGCTCCTTCGTCACCGGTGCCCAGCCACGCGGGAAGCTTTCCGGCCTGGCCTTCTCACCCTCAGCAGATTCGGCAGGCTGCTGCCGTAGAACTCGCGTCACCGCCTTTTGCACCTGCTCGATGGGCAGTGGCTTGACCTGATCGCCCGTCATCACACCCCAGTAGGTGGGCCACATCATGCGATGCGGCTCGATTTTGCCCGCCGCATTACGCACGAAGACCGGCTGGGTGATGTGTGGCGGGTCGGCCGGGTGACGGTGCTCATCGCTCTGGCCCAGCGCGTGGGCGAGGGAGGTCTGCACCGTCTGGCTGCTGGGCTGCGGCCAGGGGCCTGAGTGACAGGCTGTGCACGTCAGCGACTCGAAGTGCAGCGGGGGAATGCCCTTATGTTCAGGAATGGGGGCGCCAAGTCGACCACCGAAAAGCTGTGGGTTGTCGCTGCCCTGAACACCCGTATGGCAGCCGGCGCAGCTTAACGCAGCAACTGCGCTGCCGTGGGGGGAGATCGCCGCTTCACCCTCGAAGCCGCGAACCATGTTGTGGTCGATGCCGTGCCGGTGGCAGTCAGCACAGTTCATGCCCTGCATCACGTGCACATCGGGGTCGCGCTGCCAGCGTGGCAGACTCTGCTCGCCCGTTTCATGCGTGGAGTGGCAGTAGTAGCAGCGTTCGGCTGCGGGTTTGCGCACGATGTCGAAAAAGACGCGGTTGTCAGCGTTCTGCTTCGACGCATCGTATTGCAGTTGAGGCAGTTGCGCCCCGGGGGTGAACTCGGGGAACTCCGGGTCGAAATCGTTGGGGATGCGGCGGGTGTCACCCACGACACGGCCCAGCCCGACCGCGGCCGTCGGAGCCCATTTGAAGTTCTCGTTCTGGACCTGCCGTGCCCACTCGGTCACGTCGTACGCGCCTGGACCGGCGTGGCACATCATGCAGTCGTTTTCGAGGTAACCGGAGATGTGCCAGCGGCCTTCCGGGGTGGCGAGGGGGTCATCCTCTTCTTTGTCGGTATTGCTGGTGCCGGCGGTCGCCTTGCCATCCTTGCGTGGGCCGTAACCTGGGCCGCCGCCGGACATGTGTCGGGCGAACTGGCGGATGAAATGCCATTCGTCCATACCGACCTCGTCCGGATGGAACGTGCCGGGCCACTTGCGGTAGCTCAGGGGTAGCTGTGTGCGCGTGGCGGGATCGGTCAGAATCCACGGTTCACCCGGTCGGCCGGCCTCGGCGGTGCCAAAGTTCGCATTGAAGTGCCAGCCGTGGTTGATCGCATCGACGTTGTGGCAGCGCCCGCATGTCCGGGTGGGGGAGTAAGGCCTGGCTTCCCGGTCGCGCAGGTTGATCACCTGCCCGTCCTCATCCATCAGGTTGATCCAGTGGGGATAGGTCGAGCGGCTGTGGCTGAAAATCCCCTGCGCCTGTACCGAGGCGGTCCAGAACACCACCATGCACGCCATGGCGAGACGAAACACCCGCATGGCGGAAGCGGCAACGTAATACGTTGGATGATCCACAGTCATCATGAGGTCGGTCCCGCCTCTGCTGCGGGCTCGCAGGATTGATCGTTCAGTTCACAGGCCAGGCGCTGCCACGAGCCGAAGGCGGCGAGGCTCAGTTCGCCATCCTGATCGGACAAGAGCATACCACAAACCTCTGGCCTTTCACGGCATAGGGCTTCGATCGACTCTGGCGGCATCACGAGGAACGCTGTCGACAGAGCATCGGCCCATGCGGCGCTGGGCGCCATCGACCAGGCTGCCAGATAGTGCGTCGCCGGTTCGCCCGTCGTCGGGTCCAGTATGTGCGGCTGATCAGGCGACCAGCTGGAGGTACTCACCGCCCGGTCAAACGTGCGGAAATGCGCCAGCACCTGCTTCTCATTGCGAGGCTCGATCACCCGCATTCGCCACCCCTCTGCGGGTGGTTCGCCCACCGGCAGCATTGTGCTCAGCCCGGCGGAGAGCATCGCCCGAGCGATCCCCCAGTCGCGAAGTAACTGGGCCGCCTCATCCAGTGCGTAACCCTTGCCGATTCCACCCAGATCGATCTCGACGTTGTCGGCCAGTACCGCCACCGCGTTGAGTTCGGGGTTGACGGCGATCAGGTCCATGCCCACCGTCACCGGCCCCAGACGCGGCTGATAGAGTTCAGCGCCCAGTGGCGTCGCGTCCCAGGGCTGTCGGCCTGACAAAAGCGCCCCGACGGTCAGGTCGAACGCTCCGCCCGTCAGCCGGCCAACCTCCAGGCCGGTCTGGATGCAAGCCAGTGTCGCCGGACCGACGCGCACCGATTCGCCCGCCTTGAGGCGGTTGATCTGTGAAACGTCGCTGGAAGGGACGAAATAGCTGAGCTGCTCCTCCAGATCATCGATGAGGTCGAACGCTGCCCGGGCCGCCTGCCGGGCGTAGCCGTGCTCTTCATCGAAGATATAGATCGTGAAGGTGGTCGCCATCGCCCGATGGTCGAATCGGTGGACCACCTCCCCGGTCAGATTGGCAAACGCAGCGTCAGACATCAGTTACGTGGTTGAAGGCGTGCCGGCCGACGGGGCGGGTTCGCGACCGGGCCATACAAGCGGCAACCGCGCGGTCGGCCGCGCGGTTGTCCGGTTACTCGTGACAAAGTACTGCCTGGTTGTCGCTGTCCGAACAGCGATTCACCCCGGCGTTCAGACCTTGAACTCGTTGGGGCTGAACTCGACCTTCTTGCCGGTGCGCAGAGCCTCGTTGACCTTGAGCACGGTGACGGCTGTCTCGAAGCCGACCTCCGCGGGGCAGGTCAACTTCTCACCATCGCGGATGGCGGCGAAGAAGTTCTCCAGGTGAACCTGGTGCACGGGCTTGTCCAGCGATTCCTCGAGCTGGCGGGCCACCTCGTCCATCTTGCCCTGCGCCTTGCGCGACTTGAGCGGGTCGAAGTTCATCGCCTCGGCACCGCCCACCTCGATCTTCTCAGCTTCGGACTCCCAGTCCTGCTTGGGGGCGCGGGCCTCGCGGAACATGGCGTTGCGGGTGGTGATCTCGGAGATCACGAACGAACCCTGGGTGCCCATGAACGACTCCCAGAAGCCGCCGTGGCTGGAGGAGAGGATCACCTGATAGAAGCCGCGCACCACGCCTTCGGGTGTGTCCCACTCGTAGAGGCACATCACGTTGTCTTCACACTCGGGGGTGAAGCTGGCGTTTTCCTCCCTGCCCTGGATGATGGCGCGGGCGTTGGAGCCGATGGCGTAGACGCTCTTGGGTACCGCGTTGAGGAACCAGTTGAAGATGTCGACCTGATGGGAGCCCAGGTCCGCCATCGGGCCTCCGGCGAACTTACGGAACCAGCGCCAGTTGCGCAACTGGCCCATCGTCTCGTAGCCGTATTTGTTCAGCGTCGCCTCATCCAGTTCGTATCGCTTGGGCCAGCCGATGTCGATGGGTTTGGCCTGGTTCCACTGGCCGTTGACGTGCGTGATCGCGCCGAACACCTTGGCCTCGTTGGTCAGCCGGTAGGCGTGCTGATAGAAGGGGTTGCTGCGGCGCTGATGGCCGATCTGCAGCAACTTGCCCGTCTTGCGGGCCGTCAGCACCATGCTGCGCGCCTTTTCGATGTCGTTGGACATCTCCTTTTCGCAGTAGACGTGCAGCCCGGCTTCGAGGCAGGCGTTGGTCATTTCCGCATGGACAAAGTCAGGTGTGGCGATGACCACCGCGTCCAGGTTCTCATTCTGGAGCATCTCCTGATAGTCCATGTAATCGGCGACTCCCTGGTTGGCCTTGCGGCACAGACCCGACGCCCGGACGCGGTTGAATTCGAAGATGTCGCAGATCGCCTTTATCCGCACGCCGGGGATGCGCAACATCCAGTTCAGCAGGATGGTGCCCTGGACGCCGCAGCCGATCAGCGCGACGTTGACCTGTTCCTTGCTCTGGGCAGCCTTGACCCAGGTCGGCTGCACCAGTGCCAGCCCGGCACCGGCGCCGGCGACGGATTTAACGAACGAACGGCGGCTTACCGATGGCAGGCCGAACTTCGACGGTTGCGACTCTTTCATGCGTATTCCCTTCAACGACACCAAATAAGCCCCGGACGGGCCTGGGTTGAATCAGCCCAATGTAGTGCCTCCGCCCCGTCAGCGTCAACGCGGCAACTCCGCCGGGCGGTACGTCTTACTCCTCAGTCCTAGCGCCAAATCCACCCCCATACCGCGAGACGGGGGATGCAATAAGTAATACGCAAAAGCAGTTGGCAAGGGTCAATGACACAGGGAGGACCATCGCCCATTGCCATCATTTACAATTGCTTTTTGATTGTTGCTTATTGATTATTCTCCTCACCGGAGAAACCACCACTGCCGCCTTCCGCCCTCCGCTTGATACCTCTACGCATCCTCTCTATACTCTCACGCCTTGGAACGCCCCGGCGTTTCCATGGGGGTGTAGCTCAGTTGGGAGAGCGTCTCGATGGCATCGAGAAGGTCGCAGGTTCGAATCCTGTCACCTCCATTCCCCACGGGTGAAAACCCGAAACTCCCCGAACCGAAGCCCATCGTCGCATGACGGTGGGCTTTTTGCATGGGGGAGGCTGGCGTCGGGCGGGCTGCGGCTGATGGGCCGGCGCTTGGGCGGGGCCTTTGAACGGCCGATGCAAGGTTTGTGATCCTGCCCGCCCTCCAGCAAGCCGGCCATCGGTTCTTACTGCGGATGAGTGCTTCGCCGATCCTTATTGACGCCTCGACAGCCACGCGGCTGGTCCGCCGGCTGGACCCGTCACTGCGCGTTACGAGTGTGCGGCGGATGCACGGCGGGGCGACCCACGCGGTGTACGAATGGACGACCGACGGCCGCCCGGGCACGCTGGTCGCCAAGCTCGCCCCGCAGGTGGATGATCCCCACCTGCAGCAGCAGTTCGAGGCTCTGGGCTGGTATCGCCGGCACACGCGCGTTGCGACGCCGGAACCGCTTTTGTGTTGTTCGGAGGATGAGGCCTTTGGCGGGACGTGCCTGCTGATGGCCCGGCTGCCGGGGCGCAACCTCAGCGAGGCAAAGCTGACCCCACGCGGCAGGCGATATCTCCAGCAGCAACTGGCGGTACAGGTTGCGGAGCTGCATCGCCATGTCCGTGAGACTTACGGCAACGCGCTGGGCGGCGAGGCTTACCACCGTTGGCTCGACCGCTTCGCCCCGGTGATGCAGCGCCATTTCGAACAGGTGCGTGACCGGCTGACCGCCCGCACCCGCTGGGTGACAGCGGAGGTGCTGGCGAACCTGGACCGCTGGCTGCCAGAGTCCGGCCGGCCTACGCTCGTCCACGGCGACCTGTGGGCGAGCAACATCATCGTCGACGACCTGGACCCCGATCGCCCTACGCTCAGCGGCATCATCGATGGCGGTGTGAACTTCTCCGATGTGGAGTATGAGCTGGCGTACCTGCGTGTCTTCAACACGGTGGATGATGTCTTCTTCGACCACTACACGCAGGTTCACCCGTTACGCAGCGGGTTCGACGTGCGCGCCCGCGTCTACTGGCTGAACACAGCCATGGCGCATGTCACCACCTTCGGGCCGGGTTACCTGAGTGTCTGCGACCGCATCGCGGATCAGCTCGCCAAGCTCTTGTAATTGCGGCTTCCCGTCCCAAACAACGCGGCTACATCCAAAAACCCGGTGTGTTAACCTGTTAGACGCATCGTTTTATTTTGGAGGACCGCCATGGTGTTGACGCGATCGGCCTGGCTGGGGCGATTTCCACTTGGGGCAGCTTACCTGCTGCTTGTGGCACTGCTGATCTCTGCGTGTGCGGCTCAACAGGCTGCTCCGGGTCACGCGATCGAGGGCAACGTCGACCTGCCGCGATTCCCCTCCGTCAGCCCCGATGGTTCGCAGATCGTTTTTTCGTGGCGCGGCGACCTCTGGAAGGTCAGCAGCGATGGCGGGCTGGCGATTCGACTCACCCGCCATGCGGGCGATGACCTGCGATCGGCCTGGAGCCGCGACGGCAGGAAAATCGCCTTCACGTCCACGCGCTCGGGTTACCTCAATGTCCACCTTATGCAGGCGGATGGCACGGATGTGCGCCAGCTTTCGCACGTCGATCAATCGTGCATCCTGTCGGGTTTCGGCATCGATGAGGCGGGCCATGAGGTGGTGCTCTTTGCCGCGGCGGTTGAGGGTGATCCTGATCGGTTGATGCGGCCTTACATGATTGGACTGGAAGGTGGCGACCTGATCCGCCTGCATGATGCGTTCGGCAGCGAACCGGCGGTCAGCCCCAACGGTCGATTCGTTGCCTTTACACGCGGTACCTCATCGTGGCACCGCCGGCACAGTCGCAACCCCAACACACGCGATGTGTGGATCTACGACCGCCAGACGAAAACCTTCACGCAGATCACCGACTGGCCCGGCAACGATGGTCAGGCGCGATGGCGCAACAATGATGAACTGCTGTATCTGTCTGACCGCGAGCTGAACTGCGTGAACATTTACCGCGTGAACCTGCGCGGCTTCGACCCGGCATCGTTCGACCGCGCCGCCCTGAAACACGAGCGGCTGACCAGCTTCACCGAAGCCGATGTGCAGAACTTCGATGTGAGCGTCGATGGCAACACGGCTGTGTTCGTCGTGTGGGATACGCTCTATCGGCTGGACCTGCAATCGCCCACCAGCGAGCCGATCGCGCTGAACATTCGCGGCAGTACCGATGACGATGACAACTTCCAGTTGCTGTCGGTCAACCGCGAGGTGACGGAGGCGGCGCTGTCGCCTGATGGCAAGGTGATGGCGGTGATCGCACGGGGCGAGCTTTTCATCCGTAATGTGGACGACGGCAGCCCGACGGTGCGCGTGACGCACACCCACGCGCGGGAGAAGCAGCCGGCATGGTCGCCCGACGGCACGCGGCTCTACTTCGTGAGCACGAAGGATGGTATCGACTCCATCTGTGTCGCGACCGTCACACTGACACGCAGCGACATCCGCAAGCAGTTTGAGGAGGCGTTGAAGGCTGCGGAAAAGGCGAAGACGGAATCCAGTGAGAAAAAACCTTCGCAGGATGAATCCGCGAAGGAAGAACCCACGCAGGAAGGCGAGGAAACTAAGGAAAAAAGCGAATCCGACGATGACGCAGCCACCGTGCAGGGGGCGGAGAAGTCGGATGTGAAAGAAGAGGCGGAGAAGGAAGAACCGAAGAAGGAACCGAAAGACAAGGAGCAACCGCTCGATCCCAAACGGTGGCACGATGCGATCCGATTCGAAATCAAAACGCTGATTGAGTCGCCTCACAACGATTCATCGCCATCTCCTTCGCCGGATGGCAAATGGCTGGCGTTCATGCGAGCGCCGGGCAACCTGATGCTGCTGGACCTTGAAACGGGGACTGAGCGTGTGCTGCACAAAGGCTGGAACGCGCAGCTTCACTGGTCATGGAGTGCTGACAGCCGGTACATCGCCTATTGCGATGCCGATCGCAGCTTCAACTATGACATCTGGGTGGTGCCGGTGGACGGCAGCGCCAAACCGGTAAACGTATCACGTCACCCGCAGAGCGATCACAACCCGCAGTGGTCAGCCGATGGCAAGATCCTGAACTTCATCTCCCGTCGTGTGGACGGCCAGTACGATCTGTACAGCGTCTATCTCGACAAGGAACTGGAAGCGCTGGCGGGTCAGGAGCTGAACAAGTACTACGAGGATGCAGTGGCTGCGGCGAAGAAACGCAAACCACTGGAAGTGAAAAAGCCCGGCGCGAAGTCGGAAGATGCCGGACGGTCGCAATCGACCAAACCGCTGGACCTGGATGATGCGTACCTGCGGCTGCGGCGCATCACACGCACAACCAACTCCGAAACGAACAATTTGATCACGCCCGGCGGCGATCGGTTGGTCTATAACACGCTCAACGGCGTCTGGTCGTGCAAGTGGGATGGCAGCGACAACAAACGCATCGGTGGTAACGCGCAGGTGCAGCACCTGACGCTCACTGGCGACAAGGTGGTCGTGGTGGAAGGTGGCCGGGCCGCGATCATCACCATTGCAACCGGGACGACGCAGTACATCGACATCAGCGACCGCATCCGCATCGACCTGCAGGAGCAGGCCAGCCAGAAGTTCCTAGAAGCAGCACGCATGCTGGGCGAGCGGTTCTACCACCCGACGATGAAAGGGCTGGACTGGCTGGCGCTGACCGAGCGCTATCACGAACTGGCGCGCCGCACGCGCACTGCCAGCGAGTTCAATGATGTGGCCAACCGTTTCCTGGGTGAACTGAACGCATCGCATCTTTCCGTGAACTCGCCCTCCGAGCGCATGCCCAACGCTCAGCCCTATGGCCGACTGGGCACGATCCATCGTCGTGTGGACGATGGCTTCGAGGTCGTTGCGGTGGTGCCCGAAACCCCGGCTGCGAAGGGCAAGATGGCGTTACAACCCGGCGATGTGATCACCGCCATCGAGCTGCAGCCGATCGGCCCGACCGACACGATTGAATCGATGCTTAAAGGCCGGGTGGGCGAGGAAACACTTATCACGATTCGTCGCAAAATCGGCGATGAACCGCGAGAGCTGCATGTGTTCATGCGACCAATCAGCTTCAGCGATTTCGCGAACCTGCGCTATCGCGAGTGGCGACTGACCACTGCGGAAAAGGTGGCCCAGTGGTCCAACGGGCGCATCGGCTACATCCATATCCGCTCGATGAACGAGGCGTCTCTGGAGGAGTTCGAACGCGACCTCTACGCCGCGGCCGGCGACAAGGAAGGACTCATCATCGACGTACGAAACAACGGCGGCGGGTGGATCGCGGATCGTCTGCTCGCGTCGATCATGGTGCAGCCACACGCCTACACCGTGCCGCGGGGCGCCGAACCGGTCGATACGAGCAACGCCTATCCGCTGGATCGGCTGTTCATCCAGCGCTACACTCTGCCGATCAACACGCTGTGCAATGAGGCGAGCTTCTCAAACGCGGAAATCTTCGCACACGCTTTCAAGACGCTCGGCCGGGGCACCCTGGTGGGCCAGCAGACGGCTGGTGGCGTCATCAGTACCTGCAGCTACACCCTGATCGATGGCACAACCGTACGTGTGCCTTTCCGGGGCTGGTACCTGCCTGACGGCACCGACATGGAAAACAACGGTGCAGTGCCCGACATCCTCATCCCGCAGACGCCGGAGATGGAAGCCGCAGGCGACGATGCTCAACTACGCGCCGCGGTGGAGGATCTGCTCAGGCGGTTACCGGAAACGGAGAAAACCGCGCGGGAGTGAGCGGTTTTGAATCGCGCATGAACGCGAATAAACGCTGATGGAGAGGGAGCAATCCCGCACACATCGGCGTGTTCGCTTCAGCGGTCCACATGTGTTGTTCTGTGGCGCTCGTCTTTACGTATGGCCTACAGTCAGGGGAACGGGCTGCGGGCGGACGTTGTAGGTGGGTTCGATGGCGATCTGGAGGGGGCGACGTTTGCCGGCAGGAGGCAGGCCGTCCTGGTCGATGATGCGCTGGATCGCCATGATGCCCTCGATGAGCGTTTCCGGTCGGGGCGGGCAGCCGGGCACGTAGACATCCACGGGGATGAACTGGTCGATGCCCTGCACGACGGCGTAGTTGTCGAAGACGCCACCGGTCGAGGCGCAGGCGCCCATCGAGATCACCCACTTGGGTTCGGTCATCTGCAGGTAGATGCGCTGCAGGACGGGCAGCATTTTGATGGAGACGCGGCCGGCCACGATCATCAGGTCGCTCTGGCGGGGGCTGAAGCGCATGACCTCGGCCCCGAACCGCGCCAGGTCGTACCGGCTGGAGGCGGTCGCCATCAGTTCGATGCCGCAGCAGGCGGTGGCGAAGGGCATGGGCCACAACGACGACCGCCGCGACCAGTTCACCACCTTGCGCAACTGTGTGGTCAGAAATCCATCCGCGGGCAATACAGCTTCCAGACCCATGCGTTCGTCCTGTTCAAAACCGGTCCCCCGGGGATTGAGCACGTCATTCTAGACGATTCGTGGGGGCGGGGCGAGGACCCCGGTCTACCCAGTCGTACCCAGCCACTGCGTGGCGGGGCTTAGTTGGCGACGATGTTGACCATGCGGCCGGGGACGATGATGACCTTGCGAACAGTCTTGCCCGCCAGGTGGGGGGCAACGCCCGGGTCGGCGATGGCGGCTTCCCGGATCGCCTCCTCATCCGCGTCGGCGGGTACTGTGATCCTGCCGCGCAGCTTGCCCATGACCTGCACCGGGTATTCGATCGTCTCGGCCACCAGATACGCCGGATCCGCCTTGGGCCAGGGTGCATGGCTCAGCGACGCTTCGTGTCCCAGCCGGTGCCACAACTCCTCGGCGATGTGCGGCGCCATCGGTGCCAGCATCAGCACGAACGGCTCGGCCACCTCCCGTGGCAGCGTTGACAGCGGCACCAGCTCGTTGTTGAGCTGGATCAGCGCCGCGATCGCCACGTTGAACGCCATCGTGTCCATCGCCTCGGTCACGCGGCTGATCGTCTTGTGCAGCAGGCGACGCAGCTCGAGGCTCGCCTCCTCATCGCTCACGAGCAGCTCGCCTGTCCTGTCGTCGACGAAGTTGCGCCAGACGCGCTGCAGGAAGCGGTGCACACCGATAATGTCGCGCGTGTTCCACACCTTGCTCTGGTCAAGCGGCCCCATGTACATCTCGTAGAGACGCATGGTGTCACAGCCATACTGATCGCAGACTTCATCGGGCGTGACGGCGTTTTTGAGGGACTTGCCCATCTTGCCGAACTCGCGCGTGACCTCTTCGCCCTTGTAGTAGAACTTGCCGTCGCGTTCCTCGACCTCGGACGCTTCGACGTAGATGCCGCGCGAATCGCGATAGGCATACGCCTGGATGTAGCCCTGGTTGAAGAGCCGGCCGAACGGTTCGGGCGTGCTCACATGGCCCAGGTCGTACAGCACCTTGTGCCAGAAGCGGGCATAGAGCAGGTGCAGCACTGCGTGTTCGGCGCCGCCTACATAGAGGTCTACGCCTCCGGTGTGCGGCTGGCCGTCGCCGCGACGGCTGACCATCCAATACCTCTCAGCCTCCTGACCTACGAATCGCTCATCGTTCTTCGGATCGAGGAACCGCAGGTAATACCAGCAGGAGCCGGCCCACTGCGGCATCGTGTTCAGCTCGCGCGTGTAACGCACACCATCGATTTCGACGTACTTCCACGAATCCGGCGCACGGCTCAGCGGCGTCTGCACCGGGGCATCCGGATCCTCACTGGAATGCGGCTTGAAATCCTCCATCGGCGGCAGTGTCACCGGCAGCTCCGACTCGTCCACCGGCACGATTCGGCCGTCCGGCCCGTGCAGAATCGGGAACGGCTCGCCCCAGTAACGCTGACGGCTGAACAGCCAGTCACGCAGCTTGTACTGCACCTGACGCCGGCCCAGATCGTTTTCCTCCAGCCACTGGATCACCTTCTCGATGGCGCGCGGTGTGGGCAGGTCGTTGATATCCAGCCCATTGTTGGCACTGTTGATGTTCGGTCCGACGCCGGTGAACGCGCAGGGGAACGAGGCAGGGGCTTCCAGATACCGCTGACGGATCGCCTCGATCGTTTCCATCTCGCATGGCATCGAGCCGCCCGGCTCATCCGCCATTCGCGCTGCCTGTTCACGCAGCCATTTGTCGTCAGGCATGACGACCGCGCGGACGGGCAGGCCGAACTGCTGCGCGAACTCGAAATCACGCTGGTCGTGGGCTGGCACCGCCATGATCGCCCCTGTGCCGTAGCCCATCAGCACGTAGTCGGCGATCCAGATCGGAATCGCGTCGCCGTTCACCGGGTTGATCGCGTACGCGCCGGTGAAGACGCCCGTCTTGGTCTTCGTTTCGGCGATGCGGTCGACATCGCTGCGGCTCTCGGCGGCACGCTGATAGGCTCGCACCGCTTCACGCTGCTCATTGGTGGTGATCGCATCCACCAGCGGATGCTCCGGCGCCAGCACCATGTAGGTCGCACCGAAGAGCGTGTCCGGGCGGGTGGTGAAAATCTGAATGCGCTCGTCCGAACCCTGGAGCGCGAAGTTGACCAGCGCGCCTTCGGATCGGCCGATCCAGTTGCGCTGCATCAGCTTGATTGGTTCGGGCCAGTCGACCAGGTCCAGGTCCGCCGCCAGCCGTTCGGCGTATGCGGTGATGCGCAGCATCCATTGCCGCAGCGGGCGCTTGAACACCGGGTGGTTGCCGCGCTCCGAGCGACCTTCGTTGGTCACCTCCTCGTTGGCGAGCACCGTTCCAAGCGCTGGGCACCAGTTGACGCTGATCTCGTCCATGTAGGCCAGTCGCTGGCCGTCGATAACTTCGCGCTGCTGCTCCTCGCTCAGTTCATGCCACTTGAGTACGCCGATCGGGGTGCCCTCGATCGCGTCCAGCCCTGTCGCCGGGTTCTCCACCAGTTCCCCGGTCGGCGTGACGTAAAGCTGCTCGTTTTCGAGCATGTTCACCAGGTCGGCGATGGGGCGGGCGCGGTTCGCAGCCCGGTCGTACCAACTGTTGTAAAGCTGCAGGAAGATCCATTGCGTCCACTTGTAGTAGCTCGGCTCAGTGGTGGCGATGCAGCGGTCCCAGTCATAGCTCAGCCCCAGCCGCTTGAGCTGGCGCGTCATGTTGGCGATGTTGCGTTCGGTGGTGACCGCCGGATGGACGCCGTGCTCGACCGCGAACTGCTCCGCCGGCAGGCCGAACGCGTCGTAACCCATCGGGTGCAGGACGTTGTAGCCGAGCATTCGCCGGTAGCGGGCAACGATGTCCGTGGCGATGTAGCCCAGCGGGTGCCCCACGTGCAGGCCTACCCCCGAGGGGTAAGGGAACATGTCCAGCACGTAGAACTTGGGTTTGCTCGCGTCGAAACCCTCATCCCCGGGATTCGGCGCACGAAACGTCCCATTTTCCGCCCAGTAGCGCTGCCATCGCGCTTCGATGGATGCAAAGTCATATTTCATGCCAACAGGATAGGCAGTTGCGACCAACCGGCAAGGAACCGGGCATACGTGACCAGAAATGGGGCGGGTGATGGTCAGGAATCAAGCATCGACGAAAGCTGCCTGCGGCTTCGCGACGCAGCCACAGCTTACCGGAAGCAGACGCCTCGTCATCCACTCCCAACTGATTACTCTCCTCCCGACTCCCGATCAAAACGGGATCATCACCCCCCCGTAGAACTGCGCCCCGTCGAAACCGTCGTTCCCATCTGTCGTGCCGGCGTTGGAGATATGCAGCCAGCGGACGCCCGCCATCAGTCGGGCCGACTCCCAGATCCGCAGCGTGCCACCGATGCCGAACTGCGGCCGGAAGTTGTGGTGGCTGTCGCTGGGGTAGTTGGTGGTCGCGAGCTGGAATCCGACCCCGCCGTCAATGTAGAGCGAGAAGTTTTCGCGGTTGAGGTAGTGCCAGCGCAACAGCAGGTCGATGCCGCCGACGCCGCCGTGATCGTCCCGCTCGGGGGTCACCCAGCCGCCGACGCCTTCGAGGTTGACGGACAGGTCATCGACGAAGTGGTAACCAAAGCCGATGTGTCCGGTGTAGATCTCGCCTTTGTCCGAGTCGAACACACCTGCCGAGCCGTAGGTCTGGAATGTCCAGGTTCCCTGTGCGAAGGGCCGGGCGGCCGGTGATGGTGCCTGGGCATCCTGCCACACGTTCACCGACGCGGTGGCGGTAAGTTGTGTAACCAGGGGTGGTTCCGATGACGCATGCGCCGGTGTCGCGCCAATCAACAACCCCGCCACCGTCGCTGCCAACAGCTTCATGCCGATATCCGTTCTCTGATCAGGGATTACATTGGGCAGCCCATCTGCCCAAGGTTGCCCATCTTACAGTGCGGTATCCGGCACGCCAAGCAATGGTGGCAACATGGTCGAATCTTCAGCCGGAACTCAGAAGTCGCGGCCGAAGATGCCCCAGATCGTCCAGTCGGTGTTGATGCTGCCATTGGGGTAAACACCCAGAGAGGTCGGGTTCATGATGGCAAATTCGACGAAGCTGGAATGGCCGTCAACAAACCCGCAGAAGAGGCCGACGAAGTTGGGGTCCCGCTCATAACCTTCGGGGGTGTTGGGTACCTCGCCACGGCAGTGCATGGCCACGAGGTTGGAGGGGTGAGCCACTTCCGAGGCCCGGTAACGGCGCGGCGTGTTGGTGACGTTACCAGATTGCATGTTCACGTCGTGGTACATCTTGTAGGTCCACTGGTAGCTGTAGTGAACCACTTCGAGGATGGCGGTTCCCACCAGTGGCTGTACGGACTCATGGTGATGTGACTTGCTCAGAGAGCCGTAAAGTCCCTGCCACCAGGCGCCCCAGTAGCCCGGTTCATGTTCATCATTGGGGCAGTGCACGACGGTCTCTTTGCCGACCAGCGGCGATCCCAGGTAGGGTCTCAGGCACACTTCGAAAAAGTCCATGACGGGGAAATAGGGATAGTCGCGGCCCTGTACGAATGGCAGATGATCCTGGTTGTCATGTGCGTACGCAGCCACGGCGAGCATCTGCTGGCGCTGATTACTCAGGCACTGTACGTTGCGAGCCGACATCCGTGCCCGCGACAACGCAGGCAACAACAGCGCGATGAGCAGCGCAATGATTGAGATGACCACCAGCAGTTCAATTAATGTGAATGCGCCAGTCTGCTGTTTACGGCTCAATGTCCTCGCACGCACGTGGTTGGTATGCATCCGTTGTCACTCCTTTTGAATCAACATGATGCAATGCAGCGGTCTTGATGACTGTGGCAACAAGTCCCGGGAAGCCCTCACGTGCTCTGGAATCCACTGAATGCGTTTGTCCATCTCTCAACAGACAAACGCTGCGGCCCTCCTCGCCAAACCGGCCGCCTGGTACGTCGTTAAAAAAGCACTGGAAGCTGCGGGTAATCCAGCTAACAGGTTTATTTGTCAAGGTTCAGGCCGATATTCAGAAGTCGCGTCCGAAGACTCCCCAGAGGGTCCAGTCGGTGTTCTTGCTGCCGTTGGGATAGACGCCGATCTGTGTCGGATTCATGATGGCGAACTCGACGTATGCCGCGTGTCCATCGATGAAGCCACAGAAGATGCCATTGAAGTTCGGATCGTTCTCATACTGGTGCGGATCGCTGGGTACTTCGCCACGGCAGTGCATCGCCACCAGATTTGAGGGAAATCGTACTTCCGAGACCTTGTAGCGACGCAGCGCCGCGACGATGTAGCCGGTTTCCGGATTGACATCGTGGTACATCTTGTAGGTCCACTGGTAGCTGTAGTGAACCACCTCGGGGATCGCCGTGCCCACCAGCGACTGCACGGATGTGTGATGCTGGCTTTGAGTCATGGGGCCGTACATGCCATTCCACCATGCGCCCCAGTAGCCCGGTTCGTGCTCATCGTTGGGGCAGTGTACGACGGTTTCCTTGCCGATGAGCGGCGACGCCATGTATGACCGCAGGCCCAGTTCAAAGAAGTCCATGACCGGGAAGTGTGGATAGTCCCGGCCGGTGAAGGGTAAATGCTCGTCGTTATCGTTGGAGTAAGTGTTGACCGCGATCATCATCTGACGCTGATTGTTGAGGCACTGCAGGTTGCGGGACGACTGACGACTGCGCGACAGTGCGGGAAGCAGCAGCGCGATGAGCAGCGCGATGATCGAGATGACCACGAGAAGTTCGATAAGCGTGAACGCTGTGAAACGAACGAGGGTTCGGTTCAAGTCATGATGACGCCGCATTGAATGATCCTTTGGGAAAGATTGCCTGGTCGTTGACGGCCATGATCGGATGCCATTGGCCGTTCGGAAGTGGCGAGCGAATATCCCGATGCCTCCAGTCCACGTTTCCTGCTGCCGTCATGGACGCTGGTGATGGGCATGTTCACGCCGCCCCTGTGATATAGACCGGAAGCCCTCAAATGCGTTTGTCCGCATTTCAACGGACAAACGCCGCGACCTTACCTGCCAAACCGGCCGCACAAACTTCAGTCTCTCCGTCGGCGCATCAACAGCATGCCCCCCAGTCCCATCAGCGCCAGCGATGCGGGTTCGGGGACCGCCATGCCATCCACGCGGATGTTGTCCAAATAAAAACCTACGTCATTGAGCAGAGTTGGCCCAAGAATCTCGATGGTGGCTGTGCCGCCGACGGCGACGAACTGGAAGGAAAATGTTTGATAACTGGCCGGATTATCCGAGCCCTCTCCCAGAGATGCCGCGGTGTGTACGTTTTCGACACCTCCCGCCTTGATCGTGATCTCCACATCATCGTCACTGCCCGGTCGCCGCGCCAGGTCGTAATAAACGGTGTACGTCTCACCGGAGACAACTGCAAATGTTTGCGAGATATGAAACCGGGCTTGTTGAGCGTGTTGATCAAGTCCGGTGACGTTCAGGAAAAAATCGCCGTGACTGGGTGAACCCAGATTGTAAAAATTGGATGCCTTAATAAGCCACTTGCCGTTATCGGTCTGGAATGTCCAGTTATTGATCTGGTTGGTTGTACCCTGCACATGAAAGATGTTGGTCCAGGTAGGTGATGTTGCGTTGTTGGATTCGAAACTACCGTTCTTAAGGACATCCACAGCCTGAGCCTGACCCGCGACGGCAAGGCTGAACATGGTCACTGCGACAGCGCTGATTGCATTGCGTTTCATGCGATCCTCCATAAAAAACTTAGAAATGAGTGTGGGTAACCAGACGTTTTCACGAACATCCGTGAAAGGCTGTTTCATGCATTTGTCAACAAAATCGTTTCAACGCATTTCACATCGCTCATCGAACCTCCCAGGTCAGGACGACATCATGAAGGCGGAACTCCCGCACGGTACAACTGAAGCACTTCGTTATCGCTCAAGGCGCGGTAGAAGATGCAAAGTTCATCCATATTGCCGTTGAGGACGCGGTTCGGTCCGCCCCACCCCAGCGCCTGGGCTGTCCAGTTGCCGATCTGTACCAGTCCGAATTGGGTGGGGAAGTGTGGCTCAAGGTTATGCTCCAGCACCTTTTCGCCGTCGCGGTAAACGCGGTACTGACCGTTGTCGTTGTCATACACGACGGCCAGGTGAAGCCAGCGGCCCAGATGTTGGGCGTTGACCAGTTCCGTGTCGCTGTGAATCTTGTAGGCTGAGCGTTGCGGTCCTGTTACGCTCATGTCGATGAATCCGTGCGATTCGACACCGAAGTGAACGAAGCCCGGAATGTCACCCAGCCAGCCTTCGGACATGACGATACCGCTGTGTGGGTAGCTGATCTGATTGATCTTTACCCACGCTGCGATGGTGAGCTGATTCGACTTGCCCGGAACGTTGGCCAGGAGCATGGCGTCGGGATCGATGAACGCCATCGTCTGGGTGTTCTCGAATCGGCCGGGCAGCCACTGCGTCTTGATCACGGCGGCGTTGGCTGACGGGCCGGCGCTGCCCAGGTTCATCAGCATATCGCCGTACATGTAGGCGGGGTGCATCGCGTAATAGACCACCAGCGAGGGATCCCGCCGCAGTTCATACTGATGCTTGAGCCAGCGGTGATAAGCCGAACCCCGACTGGCTTCGATGTTGGCCTGGAACTCCTCGTTGCGCACGAAGGCGAGTTCGTGATGCTCGATCGCGGTGATGTGCTCACCGGTCTCGTCGATCTGTCGTGCCTGACCTCGGGTGATGCGCTGCGGGGCGACGTGGATGTTCGTGTGGGGGGTGATCTCCACGATGCCGTCAAAGACGTGGACCTCCGAGACGCCCTGGTTGTCAACCGCCACGCCGAATTCCGTGCCGATGTCGACGATGGTCGCGCTGGGGGTCTGGACCACCAGTTCATGCCCCGTAGTGGAGCAGCGTCCGACGAGTCGGCCCGACGTGAGGGAAAGTTTCTGGCCCGAATCCAGCCGGAAGCGGGACGGCGCCTGCACGATGACCTTTCCACCGTTGGCCATCTCAAGCCGGACGCAGCCGTTCAGAAGATGGTAATCGGCGGCGATGAGGTTACCTGCGCTCGTGGGGGTAGCTGAATCGTTCGCCCATTGCACGTCAAATGAGCCGCTGATTTTCGCCAGAGTTGGGGGCAGGGGCGTGACCGGAGCGCGGGCAACCGGTTCAGGCTGCGGTTCGGGCCTCGGACTGGGAGGGTCGGTCGGTTTCAGGGCGGGCAACACGAGGAGCAGCAACATCGCCGCGATCGCTGCCGCCGTGCTGTAAATTGTCCACCGGGGGATCACGTAGTGACGTACCGGCGTCAGCTCCTGTGACGGCTGCGTCAGAAAGGAAAGGTTCTGACGCCGTTCGAACGCCTGGGCCTGTTGTTGTGCCCGTTGTTCTGCCAGCGCTTCTTCCCGTCGACGGTTCGCCTGTTCCTCCAGTTCCAGTACCTCGCGGAGGATCGTCATGCTTTCGAAGTGATCCGCCATGCGCGGGGCCGCGTGCGCCTCCAGTTCCGGGCCAAGCCTACTGGAGATGATGCGCGCCTGCATGCACGTGGCGACGAAGAGGTCGCGAACCTGGGCATCCGCGACGAGCATGTCGCTGAGCCGCTCGGCGCCCTGCGCATCCAGCCGATCATCCAGGTAGGCGATGATGAGCGCCCCTGGGTCGTTGTTGGCCGGCTGTGGCAAACTGGATTGTGCGCGCGGATCGTTCATGAGGTTTGCGCCTCAACCATCGCATGGGAAAGTGTCCGGTGACGTTTCATGCAGTCGCGCAGACTGCGATGGATACGGCTAAGCGATTTGTAAATCGTGTCCAGTTTGCGGTTAAGCGTTGCTGCGACCTTTTCGCCGCACATGCCATCGACATAACGCAGCTTGACCACCTGCCGGGCGTAGGGGGTGAGCTTGGCCATGCACGTCCGCAGCGATTCGACCATGTCGGATGCGGAAAGGCCGTCCAGCTCCTGCCAGTGGGCCTCCAGCAGGTTCATGGCCTCGTCCGACAGGATCGTGGGCATCCGTTTACGCGCCCGCAGGGCTTCCAGTGCCTTAAGCCGCGCCGCCCGGCGAAGCCAGCCCCCCAGATGCTGCTCGTCCCCGATTTCGTGCCGTCGCTCGATCGCCAGAAGCGAGACATCCTGGAACACATCGTCGGCAATGTGAGCGTCGCGCACGATCGACCAGATGTACGCGAACAACTTTTCGCGGTCGCGCAGCAGGACGCGCACAATTTCGATCTGCTCCATACTCATGCGACGGTTCCTTGCCTGAAAGGTAATGACACCAGATGCGAGGTACTGGACATTGCCTGATGAGATTTTTTTGTTTTTCGTCTGTGAGCGCTTTTCGTTGCGCTCACGAGGTTCGCTGAATCGCAGGATTGAGTCGAAGACACGCCGTGAACGGGTGTTGCCGGTATTCGCGTTGACGGTGTCAGAGGCGCGCGGATGTGTTCCCCCGCCCCGGCCCTTTCCCTGCCGGAAAGGGTGTCGATCACCAAGTGACTAAATGATAACAGGTTATCTTTTTATCCGACATCTTTTCCCGATGTATTTCCCTTTGTGGCCCATGATGGACAGGCGGCCCGTTTCGGACAAAATAGGCTGGACATGGATTCGACCCTGTCATCATTCCGACGCTCTGCCCGTCCGGAGCGCACCATCGACGTCGGCCGGCTGTTCGAGAAGCTGCCGCCCCACGCGATCGAGGCGGAGTGCGCCCTGCTGGGGGCGATGATTCTGGACGCGCAGGTCATCGGTGAGGTCCTGCAGATCATCAAGGGGCCGGACGACTTTTACGTCCAGAAGCACGGGGCGATCTACCAGGCGCTGGTGGCGCTGTACGATCAGAGCCAGGTCATCGACATCGTGCAGTTGACCCAGCGCCTGCGCGATCTGGGGCAGCTTGAGGAGGTGGGGGGCGTCGAGTACCTGCTGGAGCTGGGCGAATCGGTGCCCACGACGGTCAGTGCGGCCCATTACGCCCGCATCGTGCGGGAAAAAGCGCTGTTGCGCGGGCTGATCGAGTCGGCCAGCCGGATACTCTACGACGCCTACCACAGCAGCGACCCGGTTGCCCACCAGCTCGATCAGGCCGAGCAGGCGATCTTCCGTCTGGCGCAAACGGGCAGCAGCGAAGAGGCGACCGATTTGGCATCTTTGCTGCACGAGCTGTATGAGCGGCTGGAAAACGAGGACGGCCGTAACATCACCGGGCTGGAAACCGGCTTCTACGAGCTGGACAAGATGACCAGCGGGCTGCAGCCGGGCGAAATGATCATCGTGGCGGCCCGGCCGAGTATGGGCAAGACCGCTTTCGCCATGAACGTCGCCGAGCACGTCGCCGTCGTGACGCGCCAGCCCACCGCGGTCTTTTCCCTGGAAATGAGCAAGCAGGCGCTGGCGCAGCGCCTGCTGTGTTCACGCAGCGGGGTCGATTCGCAGAAGGTCCGCCGCAACATGCTCAACGCGGACGATTTCGGCCGGCTTCAGCTCACGGTGGGGGAGCTTTCCGAAGCGCCGCTGTACATCGACGACACGCCCGGCCTCACGCTGATGGGCCTGCGTGCCCGTGCCCGACGGCTGGCGGCCCGGTACGCCATCAAACTCATCGTCATCGACTACCTGCAGCTTATGAGCAACCCGGGCTCCGAATCGCGCCAGCAGGAAGTCAGTGAGCTGTCACGCGGCATCAAGGCGCTGGCACGCGAGCTGAACATCCCGGTGATCTGTCTCAGTCAGCTTAACCGTGGCCCGGAAAGCCGTGAGGGACACCGCCCGCGCATGAGTGACCTGCGCGAATCGGGTTCGATCGAGCAGGATGCGGACCTGGTCATGATGCTCCACCGCGAGGAGTACTATCACAACGACCCGGAATGGGCGCAGGAGAACCCGGACAAGCTGGGTGTGGCGGAACTGATCATCGCCAAGCAGCGTAACGGGCCGACGGGCACGGTTTATCTGCAGTTCAACAACGCGACCACGCGGTTCAACAATCTCGCGACAAGCATGTCGGGCGGGTATTGATCACGTGCCTCCTTCAGTGTGGGCGCCTCAGCTCCCCACGCGTTTCGCCAGAACGTTCCCATAAAAAAACGGACCCGAGCACGCGCTCGGGTCCGCTTCGTTGTCATGAACTGTATGCCCTGGCGGGCGGCGGCGGTCAGAACTTCCAGCCGTCACGGTAGGGCTTGGTGATGAACTCGTTGGCGGCATCGTAGTTGGTGACGCGCATGTTCTCACCGTCCCACTCGAGCTTGGTGCCCACGCGGATCGCCACGTTGCCCAGCAGGATCGTCTCGCTCATCGGGCCTGCGTAGGCGAAATCGGACAGCGTCTTGCCCTGACCCTTGCAGGCGTTGACCCATTCCTTGATGTGGTTGGCGACGAAGTTGCCACCCTGATGCCGTTCGAGCAGGCGCGGCGGGCGGCCGATCTCCCGCATCTTCGACTCAGGGTAGATGCGTGGGCTGTCGCCGTAGTCGCCCGAGACGATGATCGACGCCTTGGTGCCGATGAACAGGTTGCCCGTTTCGGCGAGGCGACGGTTCGGCTCCAGATCGGCCGGACGCGGCGGCTTGAGGCCACCGTCGTACCAGTAAGCCGTGAACGCCTTGCGGTTGCCCTTGGCCGGGAACGTCCACTTCACCACCGTCGACGACGGGAAGCTGTCATCGTTGTGCGGCGTGGCGGCGACGGGCTCGACCGTGGCGGCGTGGCCCGGGTCCAGCGCCCAGAACATGCCGTCCATCGTGTGGCAGGCCATGTCACCCAGCGCGCCGGCACCGAAATCCCACCAGCCGCGCCAGTTGAAGCCGTGATACGTGCGATTCTTGTACGGCCGCATCGGCGAGGGGCCGATCCACACATCCCAGTCCAGCTCGGACGGCACCGGGTCTTCTCCCTCGGGCCGCTTGATGCCCTGAGGCCAGACCGGGCGGTTGGTCCAGCTATGCACCTCGAGCACATCGCCCAGCGCGCCGCTGTGGATCCACTCGTACACCAGTCGCCAGCCCTCACCGGCGTGACCCTGGTTACCCATCTGCGTCACGATCTTCGGATTGGCTGCCGCCAGCTTCGTCAGTTGCCGCGCCTCCCACACCGTCTGGGTCAGCGGCTTCTGGGTGTAGACGTGCTTGCCCGCCTGGAACGCCAGCACCGTGGCCGGGTAGTGGTGGTGGTCCGGCGTGCCGATCATCACGGCGTCAAAGTTTTTGGCTTCCTTGTCGAACATCTCGCGGTAGTCCTGGTAACCGCGAGCGTTGGGCCATTGCTTGAGAATCTCGCCCCAGGTGCGGCGGTCGACGTCCGCGAAGCAGGGGCAGTCCTCCCCCAGGCTGTGGATGGCGTTGCGGTGCTGCCCGCCGATGCCGCCCACGCCGATGAAGGCGACGCGCAGCTTCTGGTTTTGAGCGTAAACGCGACGGGGAATGGCCAGCGACGCCGTGGAGGCCACAGCGCCAGCGGCCGCCATCTGCTTCATGAAATTGCGACGCGTGGTAGAGGTGGTCATTCAGTCACTCCTTACAGGGGAAGGCAAACGGGTTGTCATGAAAGTCGCGACGCGGGATTTCAAAAACCGCAATACGACAGACCCCCATGATGAACGAACCAGATCATGAACAGGGAAACGACCGGTGACGCTGTGCGTCAGGGCTGCCTGGCCCCAGTGCGACAGGGCACACATCCCGGGTGCCACGCACTGTGTCAAGGATACCCCAAAACGCCGCATTTCGCACTCCTGGGAATCGTTTGTCTCTCGTCCCATCAGTGGTCGCATCATTCGCGTCGCCGCCGTCTCAGCCACACCACACACCCACCCAGCAGCAGCGCCAGGCTGCCCGGCTCGGGGATCAGGCGGATGACCATGCCGTCGATGCCGCCGCCCTGGCGCGGATCGCGTCCGACCGCCAGCAGGTATAGCTCACCGTGCTCGTCCTCGCCGATGCTGATGATGCGTTCGGGCAGGGGCATGAGCCCGCCGCCGGGCAGCGAGTTGAGGTTGTCAACGAACTTGTCGCCTAGCGGGTCAATCAGGAACTCGAAGATTTCGCCGGTTTCCGGGTCGCCGTAGAACAGCCGGGCCGTCGGCCGTTGCTCGCCAAGGTCGGCGAAGACGTATTTTCCCCGCAGTTCAGGGAAGAGATTGCCGCGGTAAATGAACCCGCCGATGATGCACAGGCCATCCTCGTGGTCGTACTCGAAGATCGGGTCGATCAGGTTGAACTCCTCCTTGAGGGTGATGCCGCCGTTGAGTTCGGGCATGTCCGGTTCGACGCGGCAGCAGGCCTCACCCTGCCCTGAGCGGAACTGGCCTTCCTTGATGTTCCACCCGTAGTTTCCACCCGCCACGACGAGGTTTACCTCCTCGATACGGCCCTGGCCCACGTCCGCCACCCACAGGTCGCCCGTTTCACGGTCGAAGTTCATGCGGAACGGGCTGCGGAAGCCGTAGGCGAAAATTTCGCCCATCGCGTTGGGATCGTTGACGAAGGGGTTGTCATCGGGGATGCCGTACTGACCGTTGCTGGAGGTGCGGGCGATGCCCGGGCCGCTGGTGCGCAGCGGGTCGATTCGCATCACATTGCCGTAAACGGAGTTGAGTTTCTGTGACTCCAGTTGGTTGCCGAACCCGCCGTCGCCGCTGGAGATATAGAGCATCTTGTCGGGACCGAACGCCAGGTCGACCACGTTGTGCGGTTCGCCCGGCTGGCCCACGCGCATGAGCGTGCGAACCGAGTCGCCCGCGTTCGCGCCCCAGACGTTGGCGGTATGGTCCGCCAGCGTCCATTCCTTGATGACATCCTGATGGCTGTTGGCGTTGGTGCCGAAGTCGAAGTTGCCGCCGTTGGCGGTACGCGGCTCGGTGGTGATGGTGTAGAACTTGCCGTAACCGGGCGTGCCCACGTTGGCGAAGTCGGGGTGGAAGACGATGCTGCTCATGCCCCATTCGCCGTTGCTCGGAACGGTGGTATTGGTCTGGGTTTTGGTGAGGAAGGGCTGATCGAGCAGCGTGCCATCGCGGTCGATGATGCGCACGACACCGCCGAGCGTTGAAATGAACAGTCGCCCCGTGCCGTCGGGCGCCAGATCGCTGGGGGAGACCTGAAAGCCGGTGTTGCCCGGCGCCTGACCTGCCAGGCCGTCGGCCACAATCTGCAATCGCACCTGGATGGTGCCTTGCGGAATGGGTGGCAGCCCATCGCGGGCGTCCGGCACCCGCTGGCCGTAACTCGTGCCGCACATGCTTCCCCAGCTCGCGATCGCCACAGCGACCCACCCCAGCGCTCGTGTTCCCTCGCGCATGGCATAGCCTCCTCAGAAGGTCGGAAAGGTTGCAGGCGATACCCAACGGGGCGCCCCCGGACAAAGCCCCGTCGAGTATGGAAACGCACAACATTGCCGCAGCGGTACATAGCCGCACGGCGATATTGGGGAACGATGGCGCGTGTGATCCCCCGATATGGCTTCACCGATGGACGTGTGCCGTTACAGAAAATGGATGTGAGAACGAAGAAAATGTCGTAAAAACAACAGCGGCACGGAACACAGTTCCGCGCCGCCGCTTGCGTCTTCGCGTTTCAAATGGTCGCGTTACAACGGTTCGCCGCATCAGGCACGCGACTGATACTCGCCCGTTTCGGTGTTGATGCGCACGATCTCGCCCACTTCGATGAAGGGCGGGACGCGGGTCTTCAGGCCTGTCTCCAGCGTCGCTTCCTTGAGCTGGTTCGTCGCGGTGGCGCCCTTGATGCCCGGCGGCGTGTCGGTCACCTGCAGGTCGACCGTCTTGGGCAGTTCCAGCGAAACCGGCTTGCCCTCGGCGAACAGCACCGTCGCCTGCGTGTTGGGCTTCAGGTACAGGATCGCGTCGCCGACCATGTCTGCATCGATCGAAACCTGGTCGTACGTCTCGATGTCCATGAAGATGTGGCCCGAACCGTCGGAGTAGAGGTACTCCATGGTCCGGCGGTCCAGGTCGATGCGATCGACATCCTCGCCGCTGCGCAGGCGCTTTTCGATGGTGGCGCCGTCACTGATACGTTTGAGCTTCACCTGCACGAACGCCCGCAGGTTGCCCGGCGTGACGTGGGTGTACTGGGTGATGACGTAAACCTGGCCATCCATCTTGATGGCCATACCGGGACGCAGGTCGGTCGATTTCAAGGTGCTCGCTCCTACAAAATCATCCGCGATCGTGGGGCGGAAATTGTAGCGGGCCGGCACCGAAAGGGAAACCCCAGCCCAGACGGCTGACTCACCAGGATTGGAGCACCCCGGTGGAGCGGGCGACGGGCCCGGCGGGGCAGCGGGAGACGACCGCAACCCCGCCTCGCCATCAATTTGCCCCCGGAACGCGGTGAAAATTCGACTGTACACCTGCCTCCGCTCGAAGGTTAGTCACACACGGGGTGACCGGCCGCAGCGGACGAACTGGCGATGCTGCACGATGAACAATTCATGTCTTCACCGCGCTGGATGGCGATGGGTTGATCAGTTCTTCGCGCAAAGGCGGGTTACTCCGCCTGCAATGCCGCGCGGAGTGAGCCGCGGACGGCGAGCGTGCTTGCAGCGTATACCCAGATGATGCCGCTCGCCAGGACGATGAGCAGAGCGGTGCCGGTGGCGAGCAGGGCGGTGCGGATGGTCTGAACCGCCGGGGCGACCGCCACACCTGCGGCGACGAGACCCACAGCCAGTCCCAGTGCCAGCAGCAGCACATGCTCGCTGAACACCATGCGGCGCAGCGTGGCGCGGCGGAAGCCGATGGCACGCAGCATCGCCAGTTCCTGTCGTCGTTCCAGCACGTTGCGCATCACGACGATACCCAGCCCGACGCTGCCCAGGATCAGCCCCAGTGCGCCCAGCGCCTGAAAGATGGCCAGATAGGTGTTATTCACCGCGTTGAAGGCGGCCAGGCGGTCGCGCGTCGTGCTTACCTGCAACCCCACATCCTCCAGGGCACGTGTGAGTGAGGCGGCGACGTCCGCAGCACGATCCAGCGGGGCGTCGATCAGCAACATGCGATAGCCCGTGACCGAGGGGAAGCGCTCCAGCAGCCGATCCTCCGCCACGATGAGATTGCCCTGAAGGATCGAATCAGCCAGCACACCCACGATCCGTACCTCGAACGTGCGGCCACGCTCGTCGATGTAGCTGATCGTCGCGCCGGGCTTTGTCTGCAGTGCCCACTGCACGGTCGATTGATCCGCCAGTGCGGGCAGGATGTTTTCGCCCATGTCGCTGTCGAGGATCGACCAGTCGGCCGGCAGGTTGGGCAGTGTGCGTGTGATGGTGAACGCGCCACGCTGAGTCAGCAGTTGTGGCTGCACGCCGATGAGTCGCGGCTGCTGGGCGCGGTTGAGATTGAGGCAACTGGCATCATCACCCTCGCGCACACGCAACGGCACGTAGTCGACGCCAGCCAGATCGTCCGCTTCCAGACCCAGTTCCTCGCGGCTGCGCGGGTCGGCCAGATCCTGCAGCAGGGGCAACTGCGTTTCACCCAGCAGCGTGAACCCGCCGGTGCCCGAGGAGCGGATGGTCGGGTCCTCGACCGGGCTGCGGTAGAACGCGCCGACGGCGATGAGCAGGAACACACCGCACGCCAGCAGGGTGATAGTGGCGAGACTGCGGCCGCTGCGACGGGCGGCACTGCGCATGCCGATGGAGGTGATGGTCATGCCCGCCGGGTTGGAGCGTTCAGCGCCACGGCCAAGCAGATTGCGACACAGGGCAAGACCGGCGATGAGCAACAGCGATCCGCTGCCGAAGAACGCGCCGGCCGTCGCCTCAGCACTGTCGGTGGGGGCGAACAGGGCGATGGCGACGGCGGCAACGACGCAAACCGCCGCGGTGATGATGGCTGCACGGCAGCGCCGGGCGGTCAGCGCCGTCGCGCCGCTGCCTGCGCCGATCGCCAGCAGTTGCCGGATCGGCTGCCGGCCCTGCCGCCGCAGCGTCCACGCGATGGCGAGCAGCGCGACGAGGATGGACACCATGATGCCGATGGCGATCGTCCTGCCGTTGGCGTGAAAGGCGATGTCACCGGTGCCCACCGCGCCGCGCCACACGCTTGCCAGGGCAGTTAGCACCGCCCGAGTGTAGAGCAGGCCAGCGCCCGCGCCGACCGCCGCGCCGATGACAGCCAGCGCCAATCCCTCCGCCAGCAGCAGTCGGCGAACCTGTTGCGGTTTGAAGCCCAGCGCGAGCATGAGGCCGATCGACTCAGTGCGCTGCTCGACCCCGAACGCGAAGAGCAGTGTTGTGAGCAATAGTGCTGCGACGATGAGGAAGAAGCTCAGCGAGAGAAAGAGCGTGCCGAAGTCCAGCGCCTGCGAGCTTGCCGCCAGGGCTGGTTCACGCACATCAGCGAAGCTCAGGCCGACCTGGCGCGGCTCCAGATTCGCAAGCAGGGCTGTTTCGATTGTTGTCGCGTCCGCGCTGGTCATGTAGCGCACAGCGGTGAGGTTGCCGAAGCGGTTGGCCCACATGCGCTGCCCGGCCGCGAGCGTGACAAATGCCTTGGGCGTGCCGCGATAATCGTCCCAGTAGGCTTCATCCTTGTCGCGGATGCGATCGAGGTCGATCGGCGTGCCTGGTTTCCAGTCGCGGCAGTGATCCGCATCGGCGATGCCGGGATAGGCGGGCATCAGATCGCGATCGGCGGCAAGGCCTTCGATCGGTACGATGGCCCGCACGCGGAACGTGTTGGTCACCTCAATGAGTTTGCGCTGGGGGCCGATGATGAAGTAGCTCAGATCGATTGTGTCGCCCGGGGCTGCGCCAAGATCATCGGCCAGCCATTCATTGATGACGATCTCATCGTCGGCCATGTCGGGCGGCACGAGAGCACGATAAGCCTCGGGCATCGGACTATCGGCATCGAGCGGGCCGATCGCGGCGACCATGGAGTAGGGCGTGGCGACCTCGCCGCGCTTGAGACGGTTGACGAAGTAGGTGAGGACGCCGACCGCAGCTTCGTGCGGCACATGGCAGGCGGCCTCCTGCACGGGGGCATCGAGAAACACGCGACGGCTGCGCAGTTCCATTTCCGCGCCCTCGCGAACGGCAAGCAGTTCCAGTTCCGCATCACCGCCGCGCCAGTGCGACTGAAGTGCATCATCGGCGGCTGTCACAGTGGGGGATGTTTCGCCCGCCGGACCGATCAACATCACGTTCGCCCGGCCCGGCACGCCGATCTGAGACTGCATCCACCGCCGCGGCACGAACGCGTTGAAGGGCGGCACCTGATTGGCGTACAGACTGAATCGACCGAACGCCTCATCGCCCACCACGGCGGCAATGCGCATCGGCAGCGCCACGGCCACATCCTCATCCGACGCCAGCGGCATGTCGCGCGGCAGGGTGCCAGGTTGCTCCACGCGAATCACGATGCGATCACCCGCCTGCACGTTCAGTTGTTGTGCCAGGCGTTCATTGATGAACGCATCGCCATCG
>Ga0207864_1001217_pt1 | contig 29844 bp, 16 predicted proteins | sample HigsolmetaAR202D_FD_184834 | JGI IMG/M metagenome (GOLD analysis project Ga0207864, IMG submission 184834) | Ionic liquid and high solid enriched microbial communities from the Joint BioEnergy Institute, USA - AR20-2-D (SPAdes) (version 2) ... | reverse complement strand
AAAGCGCCGTTACATTAAGCGGTGGCGAAGCACAACGCGTAAAACTGAGTACCGAACTATCCAAGAAAGATACCGGCAAAACTTTCTATATCCTTGACGAACCTACTACCGGATTGCATTTTGAAGATATAGGGCATTTACTTAGAGTGTTAAATAAACTTACCGAGAGGGGTAATACAGTATTAATCATAGAGCATAATATGGACGTTATTAAAGTAGCAGATCATATCATCGATCTAGGACCCGAAGGAGGTGATGGAGGTGGTCAAATATTATTTGAAGGAACACCGGAAGAACTCATCAATCATCCCGAAAGTCATACTGGTTTTTATTTGAAACAAGAAATGTATAAGCATTAATATATAGCCGTTAAGAATAGCAAGAACCATAATATAATAATCAATAAAGGAGTGTCAGATATCTAACACTCCTTTACTATATGTACGCAATGCTCTTAGCCTAACATCGACATTGTAGCCGCTCCGCTAATGAGCGAAGTAAGAATAACCCCCGCAACCACACTAAACAAAACCATATAAATTACCCAACTCACAATAATATACACAACAATATAAATCACCTTCTGATCATCAGGTGTTTTCTTTAAAGGCCCTACCCCCAGATAAAACAAATAAATGCTATAGATAGCACCTGCTATAGATAAAAGTCCTCCCAGTACCGGAATAAAAGAAAAGATAGCTGCTACATATCCTGCAGTACCAGAATAAGCTACCAATTGCGCTGACTTATTAAGATCTTTTTCCGATTTAAAATTGGTAGCCAAGGCATCTATAACATAAGTAGCAATAATAAATACCAATATCGTAACTATAATTGCAAACACGGTATAAGCCAATGCATAGGCAATTCCAAATATAGATGAGAACACAAAGAATTTTAAGAAACTAGCAATCGCCGATAATAATGAAAGTGGTATAACGTAAGATGTTAATACGCCTTTCATAGTAGCTGGTTCATTACTTATTACTTATTACTTCCCATTCAGCTTTAGGATTGGTGAGGATGTTTTTCACCCTATCGATTAGAGAGGCCATACTTTAAAGGATTTAAGTTTTAAAAAATGGATAACAATTATTAAATTTAATTATATTTTTTTATTCCCAAACAAATTATATAAAACTATCTGATTAAAGCAAACTGCTTGTGTTTAAATAAATTAGCTGCCATCTATGAGATTTTTAATACAATTATTAGTATCTAAGCCCGGGCTTCACCCTATCAATTATCAATACCCTTTATCCGACAAATAATATTCACTTACTCATTTTTGCAAACCTGTTTACCGAAATGCTTTTTGTAAAATTTGGTGATATTGTTCAGTAGATAAGTTATTTCATTGAGGTAGTTCTACCCAATGTAACTCCGCTAAAATTCAACTTAAAACCACGTTGTGTGCTTGACCAATTTTTAGAACTTTTTATTCCTGCAATGAAAATTCTTTTCACAAGACCAAAGTAAACCAGTCATCAGCAATTTTTTTATGCAGAAAATAGAAAGGCTTATCCTATCAAGTTTGAAAAAAATTCAAGTGGTTTTGTCTGTTTTAAAAAAGGTGTAACGAATAAAAAACCCCTTTGAAAATCAAAGGGGTAAAAATCATAACTTAATCAATTCAATATAATCTAATAATGCATGATTGATTTCTATATTCATATTGTCTTGATTCTCCGTCTTCACTAAACGTAATTTATTTTTGCCTTTTTTCAACTTCACTATTAAATCATTCGACAATACCCATTCGCTCCATTCGTCCTTACCACGCTGAGGAAATACAAAAGTTCCTGCGTCTCTTCCATTTACTTGAAATAAACGTATTGCACATTTATTATCGGTATTATAAGGACCATTACCATTAGCATATTGAATGCGTACCAAATAATTACCTTTTGCTGGTGCATCAATGGCAATATCAATGGATTGATTTTGTGTGGTGCTGGTTTCTATAAATCCATCTCCGGAATACCCTTGTGCTTTGAAGTTTGATTTTGTAATGCTCGACTCCCATTCTTTTTGAATGGTTATTGGATGTTTTACTAAAACTGGATCACTAGCGAATGACTCTAATCCATCTTTATCAACAGCAATTACTTGATATTCTTTAGTTTGATTTAATTTTATGGTAAAAGTTGTTTGAGTTTGTTCTTTTACAACTTTACCATCTTCCACCACAAGATATTTTACTGCACCTTGCACCGGTTGCCAACTAAATGTTGTAGCATTTATAGATGCTTGAGGAGCCGGTAATGTAAATTTAACGGGTTGATGATTTACACCTGAAACAGCTTTAAATTGTTGGTTCATTACAATCTCAACCTTAACATCACCTTGCATATTATCAGGTATCACTATTGAATTTGTTTCTTTTCCGTTTACTTTGAACGATTGAATAGCATCGCCATATCCGCTCACCGTAATTGTTAAATTGGAATTGCTATAACGGTAATTGCTTAACGTATAAGTACCTTTTAATTTCTCAGGAATAAAAGGATTGAATTTTAAATAACCGTCTTCATAATAAATACCGAAGATTACTTTATGTACAATAGCTAAGCTTCCAGAGAGACTCCACAACATATTACTCGAGTTAATCTGAGTGCCTAAATAATCCCCATTTTCTGCAACGAAATTTTCTTTATTAGTTAAGAACATTGCTTCTGGTCGATAGATAGATGCGATACCTTCTAACACGGCAGCTTCGTTTTTTGCTTTTGCAGAAGCTAACAACCAATAAGTTTGTACGAAAGGCCAAATGCCATTGTTATGATAAGGAGGAATATTAGGAATTTGAGGATAGATACATGATGCTCCATAAGGCGTAAATGGCATGTTTTGAATAATACTTTTTTGTTGAGTATCGTTTGCAATTCCGAATAAAATAGTCAAAGCCTCTCCTAAAGTTTCGGAGCGGGGTGATACCATTTTATTTTTTCTGCCATACATGTATTGAGCATAATAACCTTTATCGGCCAACCACAAATTTTTATTAATTGCTTTTTTAATTTTCGTAGCGAACGTTGCATATTTTTTAGCATCAGCTTTTTGGTTGAGCATTTCGCTCATTTTTGCTAAAATATTGAATGACTGATAAAATACAGCATTTGTACCTAGCGTCAATGACTCAAAGATATCAGTAGGTTCCATCCATTTGGGATATGTTTGTTCTCTCCAATCTAAGAATGAAGATTCTCCTTTTACTAATCCTGTTGGATCCATGATATTGTGCAAATCAACATCAATTGTTTTCTTAATGATTTGATATGCTTGTTTCAACCATTCTTTATCGCCAGTAACTTTATAAATTTCCCAAGCAGCAATAGCCCAAACAATTCTGTCAGTACTAATGGGCCATGCACCTCCGGTACCAGTATCTTGAACGATGACTCCATTTTTATTTACTTTTTTTAACAAGCTAATTTTAGATACTTGAGGTTGTAGACTAGCCATTGAAAGAATAATGCTATAGCTCACGTCTCTCGTCCAAACACCAGCCCATTCTTGACCTGTGCGCAAGGTACTGTCAGCTTCAATAGCGTTTAACATTTCCTCTAAAGCAAGATGATACATTGCTTTCATCAACACATTATCGGTTTGTAATTGCGGATAAGCCGAAATATCTTTCGATAATTTCCATTCTTTTTCTATTGCAGCATCATTGCCTTCGGGGTTCATCTCGAGCGTTAATTCATAAATACCATCTCCGTCAGGATCTTTCAACTCGAGGTGAGGAAAGTTCATGAGGTTGTCAAAATCCCAAGTCATCGGAGCGGCACCACCTGCTACATACACACCTTTAAAATCGCTTTCATAAATTTTAGATCCATTGAATGTGGTATAATATCCTTGCTCTTTGAAAGCTTGCAATACTTTACGCATATCTAAACGCAACTTCAATTTCGCTCCGGGAGGTAAGAAGCCTGCTTTTACCTTTCCTTCAGGCTTTATTTGTTTGCCAAATTCAATTAAAGGCGTTTCTACTTCAACTTTATCTTCAGGAAAAATAAACATATGATCGATACCACTAGTCATTTCATTATCCTTACCATTGATGCTAAACTTAAAAGTTAAAGCAGCCGATTTAAACAAGTTGATAGGACTTTGGTAGTTCGATATAAGATGTGTAGGTGATTTTGCTATAGAAGTATATTCCCCTTGTACTATTTTATCTGTATACCAAGCGTATGCATTCGATTTCCAGATTAATCCATCTTGAGCATGAGCAAAGGATCCCCAAAGACACAAAAATGCGCCTATCACTTTTTTCACAGTATGCATTTTGAATGATTTTCTTTTATGGTTGTATTGTTATAGTAGCTGTTTTTGATTGATCAAAAAGAGTGATGTACAATTGTTGTTCTTTTTCATCCCAATACCATTTTTGTTCAGTTGGTACATCAGCTGTCAACGATTGTAATGATTTAATTTTTCCAGATTTTAATTTAATATGATTCAAACTTACTTGCTTTGGTTTAGCCGTTAACACCATTTTTATGATATGTGCACGCTTACCCTCAACAGTATATCCGTGGTTTTCTCGTGGATGAATATCAACAGTAATTTGTTGATGGTTTGCTTGTACTTCTACTAAAGTTTTACAGTATTTATTTTGCAAGTAGTCTGTAGTCAATCCATCATCTTCATACAATTCAAAACTTACTTTTTCATTACCAGATGGAGAAGAGATATACCATATTATAGGATAATCTTTTCTCTCATGTATGAATTGCATGATGGGCATCATCGGAATAACACCGCCTTTTCTTATAAAAATGGGGGTAGTTGCTAAATCAACAGGATATTGTATAGTTTGTTCTCCATCCCAAACTTTTGTTGGGTGATTCCAATCGATCCATTCACCTTCCGGTAAATAAACTTTTCTTTTTGCAACACCTTTTTTTACTACAGGTGCTACTAAAATATCTTTTCCGAACATGAATTGGTCGTCAATTTTCAAAGCTTCTGGGTCGTTAGGAAACTCTAAGAATAAAGCGCGCATAAGTGGCAAACCTTCATCATGTGCTACTCTCGCATGTGTATAGATGTAAGGGAATAATTGATATTTAAATTCGATTACTTTTTTAGCAATAGCTTCAGCATCGTCGCCAAACACCCAAGGCTCAACGGCATTATCTCCTTCGTGATGAGCTCGTGAAAGCGGATTGAAAATGCCAAATTGTAACCAACGAATATATAGTTCAGCAAATGCTTTATGATCTGTTATATCTCCACAATAACCTGAAATATCAGTAGTCCAGAATGGAATTCCACCCATACCAGCAGATAATCCTACAGCAATTTGGTTAGCAAGTTGCCCCCAACCTTCCAAAACATTATCGCCATTACCAGAATCGCCAGACCATCCAAATGTATAACGTTGCAAACCTGCATATGCCGCTCTTGTCATTTGAAATACCCTTTGCCCCGGATTATGCTTTTCAAATTGCTCTTTCACTACTTTGTCCCATTGCAACCCATATACGTTATGTATTTTTTCATGCATACCGTCGTGATGTTGCATGTTCAATCGATCAACATCAACTTCGTTACTCCAAGCAGGCTCACCCATATCAGTCCAAAAACCTTTAATACCATCGTTGATAGGTTTTTGTTGAAGCTTACCCCACCAATCGGCAACAGCAGGATTGGTAAAATCAACAACCCCACAGTTACCACCCCATGGCCAAGGCATATCATATGATTTTCCCGTACGAACATCTTTTGCAAAATAACCCAGTGCATCAGCTTCTTTCCATTGTTGTTGGTTCGATTGCGATACAACTGGATCTTGGGATACGATCATCTTCACTCCCATCGAGTCTAACTGCTGCAACATTTGTTTTGGATTCGAATATCTCTCTTTTTGCCATTCAAAGTTTTGTAAACTTTCTACCCATCCAATATCCTGATAAATGATGTCTAAAGGAATTTTCTTTTGTCTAAATGTTGCTGCCACTTCTAATGCCTGCTTTTGGTAAGTATACATGCCTCTCGACTGCGAAAAACCCAAAGCCCATTTAGGTGGCATAATAGGTTTACCTGTTAAGTCAATATATTGAGCAATGATGTTTTTATAATCGGTTCCTGCAATGAAATACCAAGTAAAATCACCTCCAGGTGTTTCAAAACTGAAATAATCATTACTTTCTGTTCCGAATTTAAATTTTGTCTTATACGTATTGTCGAAGAAAATACCGTATTTGTAATTACTGAAGAAGAATGGAATACTTTTATATAATGGATCTTCATAAACCCCATAACAAGGTTTATCGCTATTCCACATTGTAAATTCCTTTCCTCTTCTGTTTAAACTACCCGACTTCTCTCCTAATCCAAAAAATTGCTCGTCGTTTCTTAGCGTTTTATAGGTAGCTAATTGTGACCCGTCTTTTACTAGTCCCTTATCCTTATAATCAGACAACAGTAGTTTCTGATATTTATCAAAAATGAGTAATTGATAAGGTTGTTTGTTTACTCTTATACGCAAACGTGTGGTATAAAATTCATAAGCTTGTTGAGATTCTTCAATATGGATAGAACCATTAAAACCTAAATCTTCATTCACTACTGCATACGACTTAGTTTCAGCAAAGGTTTTATCTACAGGCTTCGCTTCAGCAGCATAATGTATTTTTAATAAAGACTCTGATACAACTTTAATTGCTAGATGTTGGTTATTGTCAAATGTAAAGATTACGGTATTGTCAAACACTTTATAACCTACACAATTTTGCAATGCATTTTGTTGTGCGTAAATAGTAGTGTTCACCAATAAAAAAATCAATAAAAGAATCTTTCTTTGCATAAAGTTGTAATTATTCCACCACAATCATGTTCCAATACTTCAAAGAAGGAATGTTAAACGTGATTGTATTTCCGTTTTTAGTAAAGTTGATATTTTGTGCTACACCATTTTTATAATCTGGCGATGCAAACCATATTTTATTAACAGTACTGTTGGTTTGAAAACTTAATTGTACCTCATTAAAAGTTGTAGGAGCTTGCCTTGTACCATTAGCGTCTCTCCAATTCAAGTTGGTAGCATTAGTAAAGTTAATTAAGTGAAACACTTGCTTATTATTAACTTTTTTTGAAATACTGGCCACTTTACCTGCGGAGGCAGGCCAAGTTTCAATGCTCATGGCACCATGTGCAGTGATGGCAGTATTATCAAACGTACCACCATCTCTCAATAAATTCTCATATGCAACAAAAAAGTCGTAATATTTGGTGATAGCTAAAGAAAGATCATCTTGCATTTTCAAATTGTTGTTGGGAAAATATTCATTCCCCAACATATGTTCACCTAACTCGAGATGAGCACCTCCGAACGCAAAGATTACTGCATCAGTTAATAATACTGAGTGTGTATTGAAGTAGCCTTGCGACTGACTTTTATCGTAATTCATGTAAGCCGCCAAAACAGTGCTTTTACCATTACTGGCATTGAAATTAGATTGGATGATATTTCTTAAATGATCATAAGTATCATTAGGCCCCCATACTTCAGTGTATGGAAATTCTATAGGAGCATTTAAAATATAATCTATTTGTCCGAATTGATTCACGGCATTCATTACTAACTTTTTGTTAGGATGCGCCGTTTTCATTGCTGTTAAAAAATTGTAATACGATTGTTGTTGATGGATCCAGTTACCATTCCAATCATATAAACTCCCTCTATCGCCTAAAGCATCCACATGATAACCGTCAAAATTTAAGTTAGCGTAAACCTCGCTATTCTTTTGAGCAATGTATTCTTGCCATTGTGTGTTACTGGCATTGGCAACAAGAATATTACTTTTAAAGAAAGGTTTGGGTAAAGTGTGTTGGTCGATGTTTTGATGATTCTGGTCTTTATATAAAAACCATTCTTTTTGTACCCCATCGCTTTGTGCATCTTCTAAAGCACCGAAAGCAAGGTTATAAAACATTGAACGAATGTTGCGCTTATGCCCTTCGTCAATATAATATTTTAAAGTATTGAAGTAAACAGGTTTATTGGAAATGTCAGTCCAACTTGCCATTGGTTGGCTACCTGTTCCTCCCATTGGCCAATGATGTTTGTATTGCCAATCGTAAAATTGAATTCCATTAATATGATATCTTGTTAATTTACTCAAGATATTATCCATTTGTTGATGGGTTAAATTGCCATAATCGGTTAAGAAACCATAACGTGGAAATTTACTCCAATCGCTAGACACATCCACCCCTACACTTGTGATTATAGAATCCTCACCATTATTCTTTTGCATATACAAATCCACCATGTATCCCTTAAAATCTGAACTAGGTGTTGTCCATGTCCATTGATTGCCACTTAAAGAATGTTGTTGAATCACATCATTTAAATGTTTATATCGAACAGTAATATTTTCTTGAATAGTTTTATTCAATGAGAATTGCACAGTTTCGCCTGGTGTATAACTGGCTTTATCTAAATCAATAGATAGAACAAATGAATTTCCATATGTAATAGGGTCGTTATCAAGACTATCCTTTTTACAACCAAAAATTGCTGCCGTGAAAAAGAATAAAAAAACTTTACGCATGAGCTTTGTTTTCAGCAATTGAAATAAAGAATTTAGTAACATTAAGATTACTAAATTCTTTATACTTTATCCTTATTATAGTTTAGTGATGGTGATAGTTTCGTATAATTGATTAATTACAATTTTATAATTACCAGCTTGGTTAATTTTCCATTTGAAATCTGGTTGACCACCCGGAACAAACTTCATTTCTGTTTTATCAAGATCTTGATAATTTTCCATTGGCATGAAGAAATCGCCACCCCAGTCTCCGGTTTCTACAGGGAATTTAAACTCACCTACATTCAAATTACCTTCATAAATAAACTCATATGGATTACTTGGATTTACACTTAATTCATATGGATGATCAATATTCCAACCTACAGGAGTAGCATCACCTACCATATAAATTTTAGTATATGGTACAAACTTCTGAATAGAGATAGAAGGTTCTTGAATATTCAATTTAATTTTATAAGGGCCGGCTTCGGAGATATACCATTTGTAGTCAGGATTACCTCCTGGAACTAATTGTGCACCGGTTTCAGTGATATCAGGGTGATTGACTAATGGCATATAATAATCTGTACCGAAATTACCTGTTGAAACAGGAATTTTAAATTCACCTACCGATAAAATTTCATTGTAAGTAAAGATGAATTTATTCGATTTATCAACGCGCAATTCAGCAGGGTTATCAATGTTCCATCCGGTAGGAACTGCATCACCAATAATCCATAATCTACTATAAGCGGGGTCAGCAGATGCAACGATGCTTATGGTTAAGTTTAATAAATCAACAGTGATTTCATATAAACCGCCTTCTGAAATATGGAATAACTCATCAGGATCGTCAAAAGTTGGACGAAGTACCAAACTGAAATCAGTATTTCCTTTGTTATAACTTGGAACAAATTGTCCTAATGTGGTAATGAATTTAATATCACCTTCATTTAAGATACCCCTCCAAGTAAATTTACCAGGGGTTACAGGGCTAAGATTCATTTCAGCAGCATTATCTGCACTCCAACCTGCCGGCGCCGCACTTCCAATAACGTATAATGTTTTCGTAACAGGTACATAAGTTTGTATATTCACAGTGTACCAATCTGTAGAATCGTTATAAAATTCGTTAGTACCTAAACTAGTATATACTCTTGCTTTTAAAGTAGCAGTTTCCCCCGCTGGAACTTTCCAACGATTTAACAACAACTGGTTCAAATCTTGCACTGAAAATTTGTATTCGTATTTCACAGTTCCAAGTGATTCGATAATCGGATCACTATTATTTTCATCTGCAATATCAATTACAAGAGTGTAAGAAACAGATTGATTGGTTCCACCGTTAGTACCGGTTGTCCAGTTATAAATTAAACCATCAGCATTGTAATTTTTCTCCAGCAACTCTATTGTTGCTTTATTAGAGCTGATGGCTAAAGGTGCTTCGCCTTTATTGGTAATCATTCTATCTACCTTAGAACAACCAGCAAAAGCTATTGCACTAAACAAGATGAATGTAAAAAATTTATTGAGTGTTTGCATAAACTACAAAATTGAATCGTACAAAAAATTAATAACCGGGGTTTTGAGATAAGTTTGGATTGGCCTCAATTTCTTTTTGAGGAATTGGTAGCAACAAATGTTTATTAGTAGCATTTGTTTTACCGATACTGTGCAGAAATTCCAATGCATAATTTCCGTTATCATAACGAATCAAATCAAACCAACGATGGCCTTCAAATGCTAATTCCATTCTACGCTCTTTTCTGATTTTTTCTCTTAAATCGGCCTGATTCAATCCTGTTACATTTCCTAAACCAGCTCTTAAACGCACCCGGTTTAAAGGTCCACCCGTATGAATATCTGTAGCAATAGCTTGAGCTTCACTAGTACGTCCTACTTCATTCAATGCTTCTGCCCATAGCAACAAAATATCAGAGAATCTCAATACTGGAAAGTTTAAGGGATTGGTATCGTATTCAGGTGACTCGGTTTTTGTAACTAAAAATTTACGCACATTGTATCCTGTAGTTGAATAACTAGCTTGATATGCTTGCCCATCGAAAGTTGGTCCACCAGCATATAAAATAGTTTTATCTTTTCTTAAATCGCCGTTTTCATATGATGATACAAATTCTTGTGTAGGTTGATTCCATCCATAAGCACCCGCAACCATATTACTGTTACGAGGCCCCATGAATGTACTTAACCAGCTTGCTTGATTTTCGTTATCCCAAAAACCAAAACTTGTTTTACCAATGTATTGTATTTCGAATAAAGATTCGATGGAATTTTCAGTTGCAATTCTGAAGTTATCAGAATAATCTGCATTTAGTTTATAACCTAAGGCATTCACTTCTTCAAATAAAGGAATTGCATCTTCGTAACGCCCTAAAGTAACATAAACTTTAGCTAACAACCCTTTAGCTGATCCTTTTGATGCACGGCCAATATCTTTGCTTGCATATTGATTACGATCAGGTAATAAGTTGCCTGCTTCTTTCAAATCATCGATGATTTGTGCATATATAAGTTCTTTTGAAGTTCTTTGCGGGCGTAAATCGTCGGCTGGAGTTTGAGCAACAGTAATCAAAGGAACATCACCGAATAATTGAACTAAGATGAAATAGTATAGCCCTCTTAAAAACTTAGCTTCACCGATCACTCTGTTTTTAACAGATTCGCTAATGTTCATTTTAGGAACATTTTCAATTACCAAGTTTGAACGTAAAATACCAGGGGCAGGTCCACGCCAAACATCTAACGCAGCAGCATTATCTGTTGTAGTTACGAAGTTGGCTATATCTACAGTTTCGATACCATCGGTACCGCCACCCGCACCTACAACACTGTTCCCAGCCCAGATATCGGTGGTCCAAATACGCATATTGTACAATTTAGGCCATTGTAATGGTTGATATGCTCCATTTATAGCACTGATGGCATCACTTTCTGTTTTCCAATAATTTTCTGTATTTACAGAATCTAAGGGATATTTATCGAGGAACTTATTACATCCAAAAAATGTAGTTCCGGCTATGATCATTGTGGTATATAAAATCTTTTTCATTGCTGCTACAGTTTAAAAGGTTAATTGTACACCTGCACTAATAGTTCTTGTTACAGGATAAACATTTAAATCAATTCCGTTTGCTCCAACTTCAGGATCGAATCCTGTGTACTTAGTGAAAGTGATTAAATTTTGAGCAGACAAATACAATCTTAAATTGCTCACAATAGTATTTCTAGTAGATTTTGGTAAGGTATACCCGAATGTTACGTTTTTAATACGTAAATAACTACCATCTTCAATGTAGCGATTCGAAACTCGAGTGTTTTTATTAGGATCGTTAAATACAGCTCTTGGCATTATGTTGCTAGTTCCAGGACCAGACCAACGATCTAATACTGCTGTAGTTTGATTATACGCTACAGCCATACCTTCTGTATAAATTCTGTTTGCGTTGAAAATTTTATTACCAGAAACCCCTTGCATGAATACTGATAAATCAAACCCTTTATATGTAAAGGTGTTGTTTAAAGAGAAGATTGCTGTGGGAATTGGACTACCTAAGAAGGTTCTATCTTCATCGTCAATAACACCGTCGTTATTCAAATCTTTGAATTTTATATCCCCAGGTGATGTTCGGTTGAATGGATCAGAACCCGGAACTTGTACTGCATAGTTATCAACTTCTTCTTGAGTTTGGAAAATACCATCCACTACATAACCATAAAACTCATTGATCGGATAACCACCAGGATGTTGAATAGATAAATTTTGGTTTAACCCAATACTACCTGTATACATTGGAATAGTATCATTCAAACGTAAAATTCTGTTTTGGTTGAACGAAACATTTAAGCTACTCGTCCATCCAAATACCCCTTCAATGTTAGTTGACTGTACGTCTATTTCAATACCTTTATTTTGAACTTTACCCAAGTTAATTTGAGGAACATTAATATCAGAATACCCTGTTGAAATAGGTACAGACATGGGCACTAACATATCGTTAGTATTCTTGATATAAAAATCAACCATTACATTCAAACGTTTGTTAAACAATGAGGCATCGATACCGATGTTAGATTGTTCAACTTTTTCCCAACGAATGCTTGGGTTAGGGATCATATCGGGAACGATAGCTGTAACTGCTTGACCGTTGAAGTTGTATTGAATAGTTTTATAAACTGAAGCAAAAGAATAGTTACCGATGTTTTGGTTACCTGTTACACCGTATCCCACTCTCAGTTTCAAATCATTTACCCATTCAACATTTTTAAAGAAAGGTTCATCTGTTAAACGCCAAGCGATAGAAGCTGAAGGAAATGTACCCCAACGGTTATTTTTACCAAAACGAGATGAGCCATCACGACGAACTGTTGCAGTTACTAAGATTTTATCTCTGAAAGCATAGTTCACTCTACCCATGCCTGATAACAATGCCCATTCCGAAGCATTACCACCTACTGTAGGTAATAAAGTACCACTACTTAACTGTTGAGTTAAATCACTTGCAAATTGTTGAATAGAACCGTTCATAAAATCGAAACGATTGGTTTGAGCTGAAGAACCCACCATTAAGTTGATTTTATGATCGTCGCCCAAGTAAGTGTCATAGGTGAAATAGTTATCCCATAAATAAGTGAAGGATTTATTATAACTCTGACCGAGATAACTCATTTCTTGTGGAATAGGAGCCCAGTTATAAGCTGGTGCCCAGTTTTTAGTATCCCAGAATGAAGCTTGCACGCCTGCTGTTGTTTTAAACTTTAGGTTATTCAACAATTTTACTTCACCCCAAATATTACCAAGAATATTATATCCTTTTGTTACATTTGAATTCAACGTTGCTTTACCTATTGGGTTTGCAATATCTCCTACCCATGAGGCTTGTCCAACCGGTCCAGCCCATGTTCCATCCGCATTATAAATATTTTGGGTAGGTAATGCTAACATGGCATTACGGATATCGTAAGAACCATTTGACTTAACATCGTGGTTCAATGTAATGTTATTACCAAATTGTAGCCAATCAAAAACTTTTGAGGTAGAGTTAAATTGGATGGTATATCTTTTATATTTAGTATTGATAACGATACCGTCTTGATCGAACACGTTACCAGAAACATAATAAGTAGATTTATTATTACCTCCTGAATACGCTAAGGTATAGCTTTGCAAAGGCGCGCCAGTTCTAAACATCTCTTTCAACCAATTTGTACCCTCACCTAAGCTAGTAGGATTAGCGAATGCGGGGTTTTGAGCTTGTCCGTTATTAGCCATCATTTCGTTGTGTAAAGAAGCAAATTGATAAGCATTCAACATTTCAACATCACTAGTTTTGCTTTGCGTGCCTACAAACGATTTAAATTCTAATTGTGACCGATTACCGGAACCCTTTTTGGTAGTAATTAATACCACACCATTTGCACCTCGTGAACCGTAAATAGCAGCTGCAGATGCATCTTTTAACACTTCGATGCTTGCAATATCATCGGTACTAAAGTTATTAAATGACAAATCGGTGGGCACGCCATCCACAACTAATAAAGGATCCGAATTGTTGATAGTACCGGTACCTCTAACGCGAACGGTGACGTTACTTCCAGGAGCACCTGAAGAAACAATTTGCACCCCTGATGCTCTACCTTGTAACGCTTCCCCTACGTTGGTTACTGGTAAAGATTCCAAATCTTTTCCGCTTACTGAAGATACTGATCCTGTTAAATCTCTTTTCTTTTGAGTACCGTAACCAATCACCACCACATTTTCTAATGAAGTAGACTTGGCATTTAATACAATATTTAACTCAGTTAAAACAGAAACAACAGTTTTGTAAGTTTCGTATTCAACATGTGAAAAATACAAGGTATCTCCGATGTTAGCAGTAATCGAAAATTCACCATCTTTATCGGTGCTGGTTCTAAATCCAGTATTAGATCGACTTACAGATACACCTACAATGGGTTGATCATTCGATGATACTACCTTCCCTGAAATTGTAATAGATTGAGAATACACTGCCGGAGACAAAAGTAAAAGCAGTACCCATGCTATCAAAGTCCGTAGCTGGTATGTTTGCATATTGCAATCGTTTTGATTGATAAAATTGTTTTTAAAAAATATTTTACATCTACAAAGAACGTCAAAATAACTTTCTTTGAATGTTCAGTATGTTTCAAAAAATTATCATCCCGTATCATTTTTAAATGGGTGTTATATACTCAAACTTTATTATTTTTATTATTCGATACCGTTAAAATGTGCTTCCACATTGAAGTCCATCACCATTTATATCATTTTGCTTTTATTGCATTTCATTAGCAATGCACAAGAATTTTATTTTAAAAATTATCAGGTTAACGATGGCTTTTCCAGTAATACTATCACGAGTATCTTACAGGATAGCAAAGGATTCATGTGGTTTGGAACTAGAAATGGCCTAAATCGATTTGATGGAATTCATATTAAAGTTTATCAATCTAATCCCAACGATTCTTTGAGCATTGGAAATAACTCTATTACTGCCATTTGCGAAGACAGTACCCATCAACTTTGGATTGGGACTTACAAAGGTATATATCAATACATTCCCCAAAATGAAAGTTTCCATTTGATATTTCCGCAATTTCCGCTAGTGAAGGAATTGCATGTTGATCGAAGCAATAACATATGGTTAATAGCACAAAATAAATTATACAAAGCTGATAGAAATAAAAAGACTCAGGAGTTTTCAAGTAAGAGTACAGGCGAACTCACTACATTTGTTTTGCAAAACGATAATACTATTTGGGTATCAAATCAACAAAGCGAGTTGTTTAAATTAGATACTAAGGGTAATATTCAACAAAAATTCAATTTATTTGAAATAAACAACTTTAGACCTATCAACACCATTCAAAAGTTATTTGTAGTGAATGAACACCAATTGTTGGTAGGAACAATGAACAATTTGTATTTGTTTGACCATAAAATCAACAATATTCAAGCCCTTTTGCCACAAAATATTCCTCATCAAGTACACAGCATCATTCATGAAGAAAATTCAATTTATTGGGTAGGTACAGAATTGGGATTATATATTGTAGATCTTCAAAACAACACTTTCAAAAAAATTAATCGTGCCTTTGCCAATCCATATTCACTTACCGATAATGTAATTTATTCTTTGTGGAAAGATTTTGAAGGCGCAATATGGATTGGCACCTTCTTCGGAGGTATTAATTATTATTCACCATCTTTAAATCAATTTCAAAAATATTATCCCAATGCCGGTAAAAACTCAATTAGTGGAAATATCGTTCATGAAATTTGTGAAGATGATTTTGGAAATATTTGGATAGGCACTGAAGATGCGGGTTTAAACAAAATCAATAAAGCTACAGGGAAAATTACGAGTTATTTGGCCGATGGTAAACCAGGAAGCATTACGTATCAAAATATACATGGGTTAATTGCCGTAGGTAATGAGCTATGGGTGGGAACATATGAACACGGATTAGATGTTTTAGATATTAATACCGGAAAAAAGTTACGGCATTATACTACAAGTGAAGATCCCAATTCTATTAGAGGTAATTTCATTGTATCGCTTTACAAATCCAAAAAAAACGATGTATATGTAGGTACTTGGAATGGATTATCAAAATACGATCGCAAAAGAAATATATTTATTGCAGATACATTCTTTACCACTTCTATCCAAAGTATGATGGAAGATCATAATAATATTTTTTGGGTAGGTAGTTATGGAGGTGGAGTTTTATGGCGCAATCCTCAAACAGGAGAAAGAGGACAATTCTTACACGATTCAACCAAGAGGAATTCGTTAATCAGCAATTACGTAAATAATATTTATCAGGATAGCGAACATAATATTTGGATTTGTACAGAGTCGGGTATTTCAAAATATCATTACAATACCCAAACTTTCGAAACTATCAATCTTTTCAACAGCAGCGCTTTTCAGGTTTTCAGAATTATTGAAGATAGCAATAAAACATTTTGGATTACAACATCAAAAGGATTGGTACATTATTTTCCGAAAACCGGCAAAATCAAAAAGTATACTGAAAGTGATGGAATTTTATCAGAGCAATTCAATTATAATTCAAGTTATCAAACCAAGGACGGATATATTTATTTAGGTACGGTAAAGGGTATGATCAGTTTTCATCCAAATCAATTGAAGGAAACTAGTTACATACCACCTGTTTATATAACTAATATTCAAAGCAATTACGAAGACATTCAGAAAGGTAGATCTATTATTTACAATGATGAAATTGTTTTACCGGCAGGCAGTTCAAATATTAACATAGATGTTGCATGTTTATCTTATATTACTCCTGACAAAAATGAATATCTATACAAATTAGAGGGAGTTGACAATGATTGGGTACCGTTAAAAAACAATAGAACCATTTATTATAATAATTTATCGCCAGGAACATACATATTTACCATTAAAGGAAGTAGAAATATAGAATCTTCTGAACCAAGCATACGCACAATTCAAATTAAAATATTACCACCGTGGTATTCCAGCATATGGGCTTATTTAGTATATATTTTAATCATTGCATCGATTGTATATTTGATTGTACGTTACTATAACTTAGCACATGCCGAACGAACCAAACGAAAATTAGCTATCTTGGAGTCTGAAAAAGAAAGAGAAATTCATCATGCCAAAATTGAATTTTTCACCAATATAGCACATGAAATTAGAACGCCGTTAACGTTGATTAAATTGCCCTTAGACAAGTTACACGCTGAACTAGGCAATCATACAAATTATTATGAAAATATTTCAATGATGAAAAAAAACACTCATCGATTGATCGAATTAACAGATCAATTATTGGATTTCCGAAAAGCAGAAGCCAATAAATTCACATTGAATTTTGTTCAAACAGATATAAATGAAACGATCAGAGAAATTTATCAAAACTTTTTGCCTGCTGCAGAACAAAGAAATGTGGAAATACTATTGGAAATTCCAAGAGTATCTTTAATGGCCTATGTCGATCCTGAGGGTATCAAAAAAATCCTCACTAACTTAATCAATAATGCTATCAAATATGCCGATAAAAAAATTGTGGTAAAACTCTTTCCTTTTTACAGCGATGCTACACATTTTGAAATTGGAGTTAAAAGTGATGGATATAAAATTCCAGAATCACTTAGGGAAAAGATATTTGAACCTTTTTATCGAATTAAAGAAACTGATAAAGCAGCAGGTACAGGTATTGGTTTGGCATTAGCAAGATCGTTAGCAGAATTACATCACGGTACATTAACATTACAACATACAGACGATGATTTCAACCATTTCATTCTTAACATACCTATTCATCAAGAAGAAGAATTACACATTAAAGATGCAATTGTTGAAGAAAATTCACCTTTAGAAGAAATTGAAATTGACGACTCCAAAATAAAACTATTGATAGTAGAAGACCAAAAAGAGATCTTGCGTTTTTTACAAAAAGAGCTGAAAGGAGAATTTGGAATTTATTCAGCATACAATGGGCAAGAAGCATTGAATATTTTAGAAAAAGAAAATATTCAAATTGTTATCAGCGATATTATGATGCCAATAATGGATGGTATTGAATTAACTAAACGAATTAAAAAGGATCTGCAATATAGTCATATTCCAGTGGTATTATTAACTGCCAAAAATACTATCCATGCCAAAATAGAAGGTTTAGAAGCAGGTGCAGATGCCTACATTGAAAAACCATTCTCATTAGAACATTTAACAGCTCAATTGAATAATCTATTAACAAATAGAAATATTATTAAAGAATATTTCTCTAAAACTGCTCATACCAATTTAGACAATACCAAATTATCAAAAGCAGATCAACAATTCATTCAGAATTTACATGAATATATTTTAGATAATATCAATGATCCTAATTTAGATGTAGACATGCTTTCTAAACTAATGAACATGTCTCGCGCTACTTTTTATAGAAAAGTAAAATCTATTTCAGATCTTACTCCAAATGAATTAATTATGGCGACTAGACTTAAAAAAGCGGCTAAACTCCTTGTGGAAGAAGAATTGAGGATTAAAGAAGTAGTTGCATTAGTGGGATATAGCAATAGCAGTAATTTTTCAAGGGATTTTAGTAAACAATTTGGCATGAACCCTTCACAATATGTAAACGAGAATAAAAAATAAACTGCAACTCATTTAAAAGGAAAGTTCCTCAATTTTTACTCTTGAGGAACTTTTAGCTTTCTTATTATAGAATTGAAATCAGTATGCTGTTATTCTTTTTAACGCTGCCCCTTCTTTATTAAACAATAGATGCTCATAAATAAAAAACGCTCCACTATCAGAATGGGAGCGTTTGGCTTATGAATTCTCCTATTGCTTTTTCTTCTTATTGGCGTTTTGATTATTGCGTGGGAAGGGTTTGTCCATGTCTACCCCCTTATCGCCTTGCTCTTGCATCCACTTTCTTAAGCGTGCTTCATATTTTTTAATGAGCGGCTGGTATTGCGGCTTATCGGCTAGGTTCTCTATTTCATAAGGATCATTTACCACATCATACAATTCTACAGCCGGACGATTGCTAATCCGCTTTACCAATCGTTTTGCATATCCGTCGGTTTCAGCCTTCGCTACCCAAGTAGTCCATGCCAAGTCCTTACGCTCAGTGTTCATCATGTATTTAATATGATAAGTGGAATCAGGCGTCAGGTTCAATATAAGTTTATACTGATGATCGCGAATGCTGCGAATGGGATAAGCTGGCCCTTCAGGGATATTATTATGAATGCCAAAAGCTACATCGCGATGATCCGCTTTTTTACCTAAGAGTACGTCCTTAAAACTCAATCCGTCCAAACCCTTTACGGGCTTGCCTCCTACAATATCAATCAGCGTAGGCGTAATATCTTCATATTGCACAATAGCATGGCTCTCCGATCCCGGTTTTATCACACCCGGCCATTTTACAATCATGGAACTTTTTTGTCCTTCGTCATACAAGTTCCACTTAGCTCCGGGAAATTGGGCGCCTTGCTCACCTAAGAAAATTATGATAGTGTTGTCTTCTCCCCCGGTTTCCTTTACCAGATTCACCACATCACCTACCTGGTTATCTAGTCGCCTTACTTCTGCTAAATACTTGGTAAAATGCTTTCGCGTTAGCTCCGTATCTACCCAGTGTTTGGGCAGTTTCAATTTAGCAGGATCGAATTCCGACGGATCACCCACTGTCCACGGCGCATGAGGGTTAATACTCATTACAAAAAGACAGTAAGGCTCAGGCTTTTGAATATAAGCTCTGATGCTGTCCAAAAAATACTCATCCGTTGGGGAAACACAATTGGGCTCGAAACCCGGTATGATATCAAACGGGAAAACCGATACGGGCTTGGTCATGTGGTTTTTTCCGGTAAGTCCTACTCTGTATCCATTATCGCGCAGATAATGCACCACACTCTTCAGATGGTTGTGCACCTGTTTGTGATTCTGATAGGCTCCATGGCGAGCAGGATACAGCCCCGTAAACAATGACGCGCGAATGGGTATACACATTGCCTCCGAGGCGATGATGGAGTTAAACTTCATGCCCTGAGCGGCCAATCTGTCGATATTAGTTGTCTTGAGATTGGTACCACCATAACAACTCAGCTGTCGCGAATCCAAATCGTCGGCCATAATGATAACAATATTGGGGCGTTTGTTGGGATTCGCCTTAGATGGACCTGGCCCGGCAAAAGCGTGCATGGTCAGCAGTATGGCAGCAAGCAATAGACGGGAAGCAATTTTTATATGAAACATAGCAATGTTTTTAAATCTATATTCAAAAATTTATCTTGCAAATTGAAAGCAAATGATCAGTATTACGGTTCTCTGGAAAGTTCATTCATTGTAAAACGCAAATCGCTAATGCGCCCTTCATAAGGCTGCAACTTTCCTGAAAAAGCCTTTCCTTGTATCATGCCACAGGATACATATCCGTTTTTAATCTTCGTGTAATCCTTATTCAATCGGCCCGTGAGCACTGGTTGCTGATTGAACAATATTTCCAGATCACCAGTAGCAGCTAAACGTACCAATAGATGCCCTTTATTCGTAGGCAGTACCGAAGTTTCCTTTTCCTCTCCGTCGGCAGTTATCATTCCTATCTTGCCTTGATACGCATACAATCTAAAGTTGTTAAAGTACTCGCATACCACCCCTCCTTTGTCTACACCTTCCAGATAAGCAGTAATGTACAGCACCTCGGGATTCCAAAACTTTTTATTAAAAGAAAGATTTGCGGCGCTTTTGTTTTGTGCAATGGTGTAGCTTTGGTCGAAGAACTTCGGCAGGAAGCCCTCCAGAATCATGGCTTCGGTTTCACCTTGACGATCCAACTCTTTTTTAAGCAGAGTCTGCATCGCATGTAGCTTTTGTTGATATGCAGGCACATCGGCCAGATTTTTAAATTCGGAAGGATCGGTATTCAAATCATACAACTCTTCTGGTGGGCGATAGCTGTAACGGTCGACCAAGAATTTGGTTTTGGTATCACTCTTAGCCTTCTCCACCCAGGAATCAAAATAAAACTCATTGCGTTCTACCTTATCAATATGTGTGATAAATCTTACACCCGGATGATAATTTCTGATATAATGCCATCCGTCGGCCGTGATAACGGTACGTGCCGGAGTATAATTATACCAATAATGAGGCTCTACCGACGTTTCGCCAAACACGAAATCATGATGTTTTTGTCTTTGCCCTAACATTACATCTTTAAAAGACTTACCATCCAGATACGGCTGTTCCTTCCCTCCCGCTAAATCAATGAAAGTAGGTGTGATGTCCACCAGCGAAATCAACGCATCGGAAGTACTACCGGCTTTTATTTTTCCGGGCCAACGAACAATAAAGGGAACTCTTAAACCGCGATCATAAACGGTCCACTTTGCTCCCGGGAACTGCACCCCCTGATCGGAAGTAAAAATCATTACCGTATTCTCTTTTTTACCTGCCTTATCTACAGCCTGCATTACCTCTCCCATCATCTTATCGGCCTCTCCTATACTCTGATAATAGGCGGCCAAAGCCTGACGGGTTTCTTTGGTATCGGCCAGATAGTCGGGTAATTGGAGCTTCTGTGGATCAAAATCTTTATTAGGGAACCACGGTACATGGGGCACCCAGGGCGCAACAATGAGACAAAGAGGCTGATCAGACTGTGTTCTGAAATGTTCTTCGATAAATTTTACGGTTTCCTTCTTTCGGTCTGTTCGGTTTTCGATAGGCTCATATTTTCCAAACTCCTTCCCTATCTCTTCAAATGGAAAACACTCTTGCGGTCCCACATGAGTTTTTCCGGCGATTACCACCCTGTACCCCAATTCTTTCAGGTAGTGGGGCAAACTACGCATACCTGCTCGCACGGCAAAATGGTTCATTTGTACTCCATTGCGAAAGGGATATAAGCCAGTATACATTACACTGCGTGACGGGGTGCACATGGATGAAGCTGCATAAGCCTTGGTAAACCGTAAGCCTTCTGCGGCCAGCTTATTAATATTGGGGGTTCTTACATCTTTGTTCCCATAACATCCCAAGTCCTCTTGATTGAGGTCATCTGCAACAAACATGACAATATTAGGTCGCCTTTGAGCCCATAGCTGTGTACATAAACATAAGCAAGTCGACACGATGACTGCCACTCTACCAATTTTTATTAAATCTAACTTAATGGCAAAACCTTTCATTGTTTTGTATTTTTTAAGAAGCATCTCAAGCAATGATTAAAATCAGGACAAGCAAACAATAATGCGGGAGAGCAATATAAATAACAAGGCAAAGATCCTATATCAAAAATGTAGCTAGGAATAATAATATTGACGATTTCTAGCAAAAAAGTACCCCGCATATGATTGCGGGGTAATCCAACTAACTGCTAATGAATGCTTGATATTTTATTGACTCATATTTACCCCAAAGGTTGTACAGCACACAGAGCATTAAGATTTTTTTAACTTTCACACATTAATAAAAATGCGGAACCTTGGGCCCCGCACTTTTTATTATAAAAAGATGGATATGCTTAACCTTTGTTGATGGCAGCAATACCGGGCAGCTCCTTTCCTTCAAAGAACTCCAGCATAGCACCACCACCGGTAGACACATAGCTTACTTTATCAGCATAACCGAATTTATTTACAGCAGCTACACTATCCCCTCCACCTACGAGAGAGAAGGCTCCGTTTTGAGTAGCGGCGGCAACAGCTTCTGCTATGGTTTTCGTACCGGCCTGGAATTTTTCCATTTCAAAAACACCCATTGGGCCATTCCACAAGATAGTTTTGGCGTTTTTGATTACGTCCGCAAACTGCGCTCTGGCCTTTTCGGCAATATCCAGCCCCATCCAACCTTCAGGTATATTATCGCTAGCAGCTTCGGCAGTTTGAGCGTCGGCAGCAAACTTATCTGCAATAATACTGTCTACAGGAAGATGAATATTTACATTCTTGGCTTTAGCTTTTTCCAAAATTTCTTTTGCGGTTTCCAGTCTATCTTCTTCACAAAGTGAAGCACCAATGTTACCGCCTAAGGCTTTGAAGAAAGTATAAGCCATACCACCGCCGATAATGATGTCGGTAGCCTTTTCCATAAGGTTCTCGATAATCAGAATTTTATCGGAGATTTTGGCTCCGCCCAAAATAGCGGTAAACGGCTTTTGTGCTTCGTTTAATACTTTTTGAGCGCTGCTTACCTCAGCTTCCATCAGCAGACCAAACATTTTTTTGTCGGCAGGGAAGAACTTAGCAATAATCGCAGTAGAGGCATGTGCACGGTGCGCAGTACCGAACGCATCATTAATATATACATCGCCCAGCTTGCTGAGCTTTTCTGCAAAAGCCTCGTCGCCTTTTTCTTCTTCCTTATAGAAACGCAGGTTTTCCAGCAGCAGCACTTCGCCTTCTTTCAACGCATCTGCCAACTGATAAGCCTGCTCGCCGATGCAATCGTTTGCGAAATGCACCGTAACACCACCCAGCAGATGGCTCAAGTGATTTACCAAATGTCTCAAAGAGAATTTATCTTCAGGACCATTTTTCGGGCGCCCCAGGTGCGACATCAATATCACCTTACCTCCATCGGCCAGAATCTTTTTAATGGTAGGAACCGCCGCTTTCATACGCGCATCGGAAGTAATTTCCAGTTGCTCGTTCAGTGGTACGTTAAAGTCTACCCGAATCAATGCCTTCTGACCTTTAAAGTTATAATCGCTAAATTTTGACATGTAAATAAGAATTTAGTTAAGTGTGAAATACTAAAACATCAGAAAAGAGGGAATACGAATGCCCCGATACTTAGCTCCTCATTTGAAAAAAATCCAACTTGAGAGAAATGTACCGTTCCTCTTTACTGACATTACATCCAATCGCGAATGCGCAAAAACAAAAGGCGAAACGGTGGTGTTTCGCCCTTTTTATTTCTGATTATTTTTTAATCAACTTAGCGAAGTACTCTAAAGTACGCACCAGCTGAGAAACATAGCTCATTTCATTATCGTACCATGAAACTGTACGAGCGATATGCTTGTCGCCTACGTGCATTACTTTAGTTAAAGTTGCATCGAACAGAGAACCGTAAGTAGTTCCGATTACGTCGCTGCTTACAATTTCATCTTCGTTGTAGCCGAAGCTTTCGTTAGCAGCTGCTTTCATGGCAGCGTTGATTTCCTGTTCTGTAGCAGGTTTGCTCAGAATTACGTTCAGCTCGGTGATAGAACCGGTGATAGTAGGAACGCGTTGAGCGCTTCCATCCAGTTTACCTTTCAGTTTAGGTAACACCAATCCGATAGCTTTTGCAGCACCGGTACTGTTAGGAACGATGTTAGCTGCTGCTGCACGTGCGCGGCGCAGATCACCTTTAGCGTGAGGTGCGTCCAATGTATTTTGGTCGTTAGTGTAAGCATGAATAGTAGTCATGATACCCAACTCAATACCGAAAGTATCATCCAAAACTTTAGCCATTGGAGCTAAACAGTTGGTGGTACAAGATGCGCAGCTAATGATCGTTTCGCTACCATCTAATATATCGTGGTTAACATTGAATACAATGGTTTTCAGATCACCTGTAGCAGGAGCAGAAATTACAACTTTTTTAGCTCCGGCAGCGATGTGCGCTTCAGCTTTTGTTTTATCAGTAAAGAATCCGGTACATTCCAATACCACATCTACATCGTGGTCTTTCCAAGGAATTTGAGCAGGATCCTTTTGAGCATATATCTTTACTTCGCGCCCATCAACTATAATGGAGTTATCAGTGCTTTTTACATCCTGTTTAAATCCGCCTTGCGCAGAATCATATTTTAAAAGATGTGCTAGAACTTTGGGGCTGGTCAAATCATTGATCGCTACAACCTCAATGCCTTCGCGATTATAGATTTGACGAAAAGCCAGACGACCAATTCTACCAAAACCGTTAATGGCTACTTTTACTGTGCTCATGATTTTTTAGAAGTTTAATTTAATAAGTACTTTTTTTGGAGGCGTGAAATTAGTAATTTTCAAGTAAAATGTGTATCAATCACATTTTTTATTTTTCGATTGTCTAAATTTTTTTTCAAGATTTTTCAGAAAGTTTTTGGCGAATAAAAATCCTCCCCCTATTTTTGCACTCCCAAAAACAACAAGCCGCGTTGGTCAAGGGGTTAAGACGCATCCCTTTCACGGATGAATCACGGGTTCGATTCCCGTACGCGGTACGAAAGACCAGAGTTTCAGCAAATTGAACACTCTGGTCTTTTTCTTTTTCGTATACCGAAAACTTTCAATATAAAACTTAGCAACTACATATATATATTTATACACGTAATTATAATTAGTAACCGTACTTATCCTTCCACAATTTCTTTAAATAATTACGTAATTCGTTTTCGCGAGCATTATTACCAGGGTCGTAAAATTTAGTTCCAGAAAGTTTTTCGGGCAAATACTCCTGCTCACTAAAATTATTTTCATAATCGTGCGCATATTTATATCCCTTGCCATAATCCATGCGCTTCATCAGTTGTGTGGGCGCATTCCGTAAGTGCAAAGGAACCGGCAAATCGCCAAAACGCTGCACGGCGGCCACCGCATTGTTGATGGCCATATAAGAAGCATTACTCTTAGGTGAAGAGGCGAGGTATACTGCACACTGCGATAAAATAATGCGCGCCTCCGGAAAGCCTATTTTGTTTACTGCATCAAAGGTAGCATTAGCCAATAGCAAAGCATTAGGATTCGCATTGCCGATATCTTCACTCGCTAAGATTACAAGGCGCCTTGCAATAAATTTTACATCCTCCCCTCCTTCTATCATTCGTGCCAACCAGTATACGGCGCCATTGGGATCGCTCCCACGTATGGATTTTATAAATGCAGAAATAATATCGTAGTGCTGCTCTCCACTCTTATCGTACAAAGCAATTTTTTTCTGCGCTACTTCCATTACCAGCTTATCGGTAATAATCACATTATCCTTTACGGTATTACATACCAGCTCTAGCAAGTTCAACAATTTGCGCGCGTCGCCCCCACTAATATTAATGAGCGCCTGCGTTTCTTTCAATTCAATATTTTTTTCTTTAAGCACAATATCCTCACGAATAGCACGCTCTAATAAGCTTACCAAATCTTTTTCGGAAAGAGCCTGCAAAATATATACCTGACAACGGCTCAACAAGGCGCTGTTTACTTCAAATGATGGATTTTCGGTAGTAGCACCCATCAGTGTAATAATGCCTTTCTCGACGGCGTGTAACAAAGCATCTTGTTGGCTTTTATTAAACCGATGAATCTCGTCGATAAATAAAATACTGTTGTTTTCCTGCCGCGCTCTTTCAATCACCTCACGTACATCCTTAACACCCGCATTTACGGCACTGAGCGAGAAAAACGCAAACGACAATTCATTAGCAATGATATTGGCCAGTGTAGTTTTACCGGTACCGGGAGGCCCCCAAAAAATCACTGAGCCCAACGTTTTGTTCTCCACTGCATTCCGCAAAATGCTACCGGGGCCTATCAAGTGCTGCTGTCCTACTACCTCATCTAATGTGCGAGGTCTCATCCTTTCTGCTAATGGTGTCATACTGCGAATTTAGGTCAGATTTCTCTGATAGATGATTTTGAATAAACAACCTTCATATTTTCAACTCCCCCCGAATCAAATTCGAACTAACCATTTGCGATAATTGTTGTTTCTTTGTAGAAAACAAATACTATCAACACTCCTGAAAACATATTATCTTTTTTAAAGCAGAATTTGGATTGGCTGAATCACTGACGGGTCTCCACCCTGTCGGGTAGTTTTTACTTCATGTTTTCATTTGTAATCTGTCTTTCATCTAAAAAAAGATACTCTTATGTCAGCCATTACACCTATTGCAACAACCGATTATTTCATTCAATTAGAAGCACAATATGGAGCCCATAACTATCATCCCCTGCCGGTAGTATTAAGTAAAGGACAGGGCGTACATGTATGGGATGTGGAGGGCAAAAGATATTTTGATTTCTTAAGTGGCTATTCTGCCGTAAATCAGGGACATTGTCATCCGGCAATCATAGCAGCTTTTACGGAACAAGCCCAACAGCTTACCCTTACCAGCAGAGCATTCTACAATGATAAATTAGGACTATTTGAAGAATATATCACCCAACTAATGGGCTATGATAAAGTACTGCCCATGAATACCGGGGTAGAAGCAGTAGAAACCGCTATCAAACTTTGCCGGAAATGGGCATACGAAGTAAAAGGCATCGGAAAAAATGCGGCAAAGATTGTAGTATGTAATGACAATTTTCATGGCCGTACTACTACTGTGGTATCATTTAGCTCTGATATTTCTTCTCGAAAGAACTTCGGGCCTTATACACCAGGCTTTATTAATATTCCCTATAACGATGTGGAGTCCTTGCAAAAAGTATTGGAAACCGAAGAAAACATTGTAGGGTTTCTGGTTGAGCCTATTCAAGGAGAAGCCGGTGTGATTGTACCCGACGAAGGCTATCTGCACTCCTGCAAGAAGCTTTGTGAAAAACACGGGGTACTGTTTATTGCCGACGAAATTCAGACGGGACTTTGCAGAACCGGAAAAATGCTGGCCTGTGACCACGAAGCCGTAAAACCCGATATTTTAATTCTTGGTAAAGCACTGAGTGGTGGTACCATGCCCATTAGCGCGGTGCTGGCCAATGATGCAATCATGCTGACAATCAAGCCCGGCGAACATGGATCGACTTATGGAGGAAACCCTCTAGCCGCAGTAACAGCCATCGCGGCTTTAAAAGTACTACAAGAAGAAAACATGGCAGAGAATGCCGAAATGCTGGGGGCCTATTTTAGGGAGGAGTTGCGTAAAACACCTTCTGCACTATTAAAAGAAGTGCGCGGCAAAGGTTTACTAAATGCTATCGAAATCAATAGTGGCATAGAGGATGATACTGCTTGGAATCTTTGCATGGCTTTAAAAGAAAATGGCTTATTGGCCAAACCCACTCATGGTAATAAGATAAGATTAGCCCCACCGCTCTGTATTACCAGCGAAGAGATAAAAGAATGTATTTTTATCATTCAAAAAACATTAAAGGAAATTGAGTAACCATAAACCACTCCATAATCGCATACCCGTATTTATAGTGGGTGCGATAGAAGGGATTATCGTCATATTGGCCATCTTTTGCTTTATGCAGGCGCAGGGCACCCACCTGCAACACCTATATTTATATACAACAATAGCCATCGTATTTATCGCCGCACTTTTGTACGGCGGGGCCTACTATACCCGAAAAGAAGAACTGGATGCCAGCGATACAGAAAGCAAAACCTTAAAAATATATAAGGCACTGGATATTGACGACCGACTGAAAGACGCCATGATAGCCGATACCATAGAAGAAAAGAAAAATTGGGAATTATCTTGGCAACATGAGGATAATGTTACCAGCAGCCTTACCCCCCAAGGTTATGCTTCATCCATGCTCTTGGGGTTCATCACCGGCAGCTTATTTATTTTACTCAATAATTATTTCATGCAGATGCCCGACTACAAGGCATTATTGCTCCCCCTCCTAGTATTAGGATTTTTGGGTTACACGAAATACAAATATTCCAACAAGAATCCGCTAACCGGTATGCTACTGATCGCATTATCGGGTATAGCCGCAGCAGTAGGAGCTTATTACGCCGGAGGATTTTTTATATAAATATCTAGCTGAAATTTTAATGAGTAAGGGGCTTCATCGGAGGTTCTTTAGGAAAAAAGGCTGTAATCATGATTACTACTGAAGCACCCAAAATAAGGTATAAGCCAGTAAGCTTTATAGGACAAATGCCTCCATCACAGGACGGAATAATGGCAAAATTTCTTATTGCCCAAGCTAGGTTACAAGCCGCAAATAAAAGATTGATACGCTTTGCCCAAATTTTGGGAATAAAAGTACAAAGCAATACCAATACCGACCATATAAAATGCCCATAAGCGGGCTTACCGTAACGGGTACCCTCAGTATCCACTCCGGTAATGGTAAGTAGGGTCGGCTCCTCCACCCGCATCCAAGGAATGAAACAAGCCACTATTACTACCACAATAGCTAAAACTGTAATGATTTGCGACCGACTCATAGCCTGCAAAATAACGTTGTTCCACACAATAAAAAAAGCGCTCTTTAGAGAGCGCCTTATTACATTATTTATTATTAGTGCTTAGAAATAGAACACACCACTCACGCCTAATACGCGATGTTGGTTATTTTTATTCGCATTATTTTCGTTGCTTCCACCAGGAGCGGTATTGGTCAAACCAATTCCATACTGAGCATGTACACCAAAACGGCCGAAATCTACACCGCCGATAATGTTGGCACCAAAGTCAAATCTCTTAAACTGACCGGAACCTACAGTACCGTTTCTGTCATCACCATCTAACGGATTGTCATTACCCCATTTAATACTTTCTGAGGAAGTAGTAGTGGTTCCGTCGGTTTTAATAGTGGTCTTCAGTTTACCGGCAATTCCCAAAGCTGCGTAAGGACCTGCTCCAATATAAGCTTTTACCTTTTCATTAAAAGGCAGCATCACAGCAAAGTTTACAGGCAACTCCAGATAAAGCGGATTTACTTTATAGGTACTCTTTACGCCATCTACCAACGAAGTTGAAGATTCGGTACCTTTTGACTGCAGATCCAAACCGGTTCTGATTTCAAATGTGGATCCCAATGGAATAACGCCCACCACACCGGCATTAAAACTATTAA
>Ga0207864_1001209_pt1 | contig 29951 bp, 21 predicted proteins | sample HigsolmetaAR202D_FD_184834 | JGI IMG/M metagenome (GOLD analysis project Ga0207864, IMG submission 184834) | Ionic liquid and high solid enriched microbial communities from the Joint BioEnergy Institute, USA - AR20-2-D (SPAdes) (version 2) ... | reverse complement strand
CTTCTCCGCAATCAACTCGATCGCCGCCCACTGCGACGGGTATTCCCCCTCGGGGTCCAGCACCAGCCGAACCGCCCGCTCCCGGATCTCTCGGGAGTACCTCTTTGCCTCGTTCATGACCCCAATCCCTCGAAAATTGCGGCCTCCGGCAAACCCAGGGCGGTTCAGAGGTAGCCCTGCCGCGAAGCTCGCCCCCCCTCACCCCTCCAACAACCGCCTCGCCGCCTCCGGCAAATCCCCCGGATCCGCGTCCGGATCGACCTGAACCGGCTCCACAGCACTGAGCGTGTGCCAGAAGAGGCGCGGTCCATCGCCCTTCGTCGCCCGTAGCGAGGCGATGAGTGCGGCTGCGGCCTTGGCGGTATACGTGGCGTCGAGCTGGAGCCCGGCCCGCCCGAAGCGCTCGGCCGCTTCCCGACCGGCCTCGGTCTCGTGGCCGTACCCGGCGCCGATCTGGTCGTGCAGGAGCGTGACCAGCCCGAGCGCGCGGCCGGGCGACGGAACGGGCACGCCGGCCCGGCGCAGGATCCGCGCGGCGCCGGTCACGAGCCTGGCCAGCACGTTCTCGTTGCAGACCAGCTTGCCCGTGATCCTCGCAGCGTAGACCGGGATCTCGAGCCCGGCCATCGCGAACCCCAGCGCGATCCCCGCAGCCGTGCCGAGCGTCCCCCCCGCCACGTGCACGGAACGCGGCGCCGGCAGCTGCCCCGCCGCGATCTGGTCCGCCAGCTCCAGCCCGGCGCTCACGTACCCGAGCGTGCCGATGGGATTCGAGCCGCCGGCCGGGATCACGTACGGCCGCTCGCCGCGCCGGGCCACCCGCTCGGCGAGGATCGCGGCGGGCACGGTCTCCATGTGGGGCGCATAGCGGATTTCCGCGCCGACCGCATGGAGCTGGAAGACAATGCTCCGTACGTGCTCCGTCAGGGGTTGGGGGAAGAGCACGACGGAGACCTCGAAGCCCTGGGCCCGGCCGTGCACCGCGGTGGCCAGGGCGTGATGGGAGCCCGCCGCGCCGAAGGTGATGAGCCGCCGCGCGCCCCGGCGCCGCGCCTCGGCCAGCAGGAACTCCAGCTTCCGGACCTTGTTGCCGCCGTACACGTCATGGGTCAGGTCGTCCCGCTTGACCCAGAGCTCGGCGCCGAGGTCCGCGAACGGAGCCGCGTCGAGCCGCTCCACCGGCGTCGGGTACCGGCCGAGCGGGAGCCAGGGAATCCGCCCGGCGAGCCCCGGAAAGCGCTGGAAAAGAGCGATCATCCCCTGCGTTCCACAGCAATGTAGTCCGCGACCGCAGCGGCCAGCGCCATGGCCGTGACCTGCGGCGGCACGCCGACCGAGGTCGGGAAGAGCGAGGTGTCACACACGAACACGCCGCGCTCGCCCCAGAGCTCGCCGTGCGGGTCGACGGCCGAGTTCCGGCGCGACCGGCCGAGCGCGCAACTCCCCTGCGGGTGCACGGAATTCAGCGGCAGGGAGAACGGCTCGCGCCGCGCGCGGGTTTGGGCCCGCATGAGCCCGGCCTCGTCGCACACGGCGGGAGCGCCCACGTACGGCAGCCGCACCTGCACCGCGCCCGCGGCCAGGTAGATGCGGGCCAGGGACCCGATCCCGTGCTGGAGTTGCCGCAGGTCCGCGGGGTCGGGCCAGTACTGCGCCACCGGCCGCCCGCTCCGCCGCACCGTCACCCGTCCCGCCGTCTCGTCGTGGAGCAGCACGGTCGCGCAGGCGTGATGCGCCATCCGCTGCATGGCCGCCCGGTGCACGGGGCCGAACCCGGGCATGAGCGCCGCGGTCATCCCCGGCGTGTTCGCCGCGCTCGCCACGATCAGGTACCCGTCCCCGCCGTCCTCCAGGTATGGCGCGAACTCTTCCACGATCACCGACTGCGGGATCCCCCGCCACGCCATGATCGGCTCGCCGAACTCCCCGGCCACGAACGCCGCCGGATGCAGGCGCAACCCGGCGCCGACCCGGTCGTTCCCGAGCCCGCTGCGGAGGAGCAGCGCAGGCGTGTCGAGCGCACCCGCGGCAAGGACCACGACCGGGGCCCGTACGGTGAACCGCCCGCCCGTCCACCGCCCCCGGTCGTCGAGCACCAGGCACTCCACCCGCCGGTCCCCGCTCCGCCCCCGGATCCGCACCGCCTGCGCGCACGAGACGATCCGCGCCCCGCCCGCCACCGCCCGCGGCAGGAACGCGAACGCCGCGTTCGTCTTCCGGTTGTACGCACACCCGAGCATGCAGTACCCGCAGCCCGAGCACTCGACCCGGTTGTGCAGCGGCACCCGATAGCGCCAGCCGAGGGCCGCCGCGCCCCGGCGCAGCACGTCGTTGTTCGCGTTGATGCGCTCGGGCGGGATCGGCACGGCGCGCAACCCGGCCAGCACCCAATCGACCAGCGAGGCCATCTCCGCCTCGCCGACCGGGAAGCCGTACTCCCGGCGCCAGCGCTCGAGCACGCCCCGCGGCGGCGGGTAGACCATCCCGGTGTTGTGCAGCGTCGAGCCGCCCACGCCGCACCCCTGCAGGATCCCGATAGCCTGGTCCGCGGTGAAGCGCATCCCCGCGTCCTGGTAGAGGCGCGGCAGCATGCTCAGCTCCCGCTGGTCGTAGTCCTCGGTCCGGAAGTGCGGCCCGGCCTCGACCGCGACCACGTCCACCCCCCGCTCCGCCAGCCGGCCGATCAGCGCGGCGCCGCCCGCCCCCGTCCCGATCACGCAGACCTCCGCGCGCAGCTCCGCGTCCTGGCCGAACTGTGTGGCCGGCGTGATCCCGGGCGCGAGCGTGACGGCAACCCGCCGGGCGCCGATCGGCGCGGTCGTTACCCGGCCGGCCGGGGACACTCCCTCAGCGGCGAGCGAGCCTCCGGACCCGTCCGGCCGGCTTTCGGCCCCACTCGCGGGAGGCGCCGGAGCCCCGCTCACGGCCGGGGCATCCAGCGCCGGCGCCGGGTGCACCGCCACCGTCATCCGCCCGAGCCACGGCCCGTCGTAACCGACGTCGTCCCAGGCCGACTCCCGGCCATAGTACGCCAGCGCGGCCAGCGACTTGAGCGCCGCCACCCCCTGCCGCCGGAACGAGAGCCGGCTCCGCGCCCAGTCCCGGAGGCAACGCTGCCGCTCCGCCCGCGGGAGCGCCGAGAACCGGACCGGCCGGCCGACCGACAAGACCACGCCGAACTCGATAGCCCGGAGCAGGAGCCGGAACAGCCGGCGCTCGCGCAGCGGGAGCCGGCGGACGAACGGGATCACCGCATTGGCAACGTCGTCTTCCACCGGCGCGTCCACGAGGGCCTCCGCGACCGCGAGGAAGACTCGACGCTCGGGTCTGGATAGGGTGCGCTCGGGGGACATGGTTTCGAAAGTATGCCCGGAAGGGTGGGGGTACAATATGGTGGCAGCCTTCGCGGTAGGGCTACCTTCCCGGGTCGTGCACGTGCACGGGGCACCCTTCGCGGTAGGGCTACCTTGCCGGGTCGTGCACGTGCACGAGCACGAGCACGAGCACGAGCACGGGGGTTGGGCTTGCGGGCTCGCTGCGTTGTTCATGGTGGGCAGCGTGGGCGGGCCCGCGGTGTTCGTGGGGCAGCCTTCGCGGTAGGGCTACCTTGCCGGGTCGTGCACGTGCACGAGCACGAGCACGAGCACGGGGGTTGGGCTTGCGGGCTCGCTGCGTTGTTCATGGTGGGCAGCGTGGGCGGGCCCGCGGTGTTCGTGGGGCAGCCTTCGCGGTAGGGCTACCTTGCCGGGTCGTGCACGAGCACGAGCACGAGCACGGGGTAGGCTTCGCGGCTGGGCGGCGTTACCGGGTCGTGCGCGAGCACGGGGCGGCCTTCGCGGCAAGGCAACCTTACCGGGTCGAGCACGAGCACGAGCACGAGTTCGGGGTCGGGGCGAATGGGGGCGTGGGGATCAGGAGCCGGAGCCCTGTGCCGAGCGTACGGGCGCTCGGCCGGCAGTTCGGAATCGGCGGGCCCTCCGAGCGGTACGACGGTCACCCATGTATGCCGAGCGTTATTCGGCCCCGGCAACCCCCGCCGTGTGGACCGCGTTGGGGTGAGCGGAAATTTCGTTGCTGTTGGCAATTATTTCGTTGCTGGGAGCAACTATGTGCGATCGGTCGCCGATGCCCCGCGCGGGCTGGCGCCTTCGTGGGCGGGTTCGCTGGGGTCCGTCTCCGGCGCATGGCTGGGCAGATCCCCCGGTGGCGGCGGCGAACGCCGGCCCGGGGCCCGGTGCGGAAGGGCGTTCCCGTGCTCGCGGCGGGTGCGGCCGGTGTCGGAGTCGGTCGTGTTGACCTGGACGGGCGTTCCCGAGCTCGCGGCGGGCGCGGATCGGCCGTCCTCGGCACTGCGTGTCCAGGAGGGGAGCAAGGTCTGGAGAGAGTAGGTCATGGCCGCAGCATTGACCGCTCCTCCTGCATCGCCGCGGCATCGTGGACAGCCGGGGACCGGGGCTGTTCCCGGGGATGCTCGAGCGATCACGGGCGCTCCGCGCAGTGTTGGATCCCGCCCCTCGCCCCTCGCCCTTCATGGCCTGGCGACGCGATCCCGGCGGGGCGAGGTGCACCGGCTCGGCCCGGTCTCGGATCGCCGCCCGCCGGTTCTCCCGGCTTCTCGACGGCCGATGCCTCCCGGAGCGTCGGCGGCCCCGGAGCTGTCCTCCCACCGCTCTCTAGCCGCCCGGTTCGGCGAAGAACGAGCCGGCCCGGCCGTTCACGTACGGCCGGGCCGCGTGGTCCGGAAAGCCGGAACCCGGGTTCCTCGATCCGGGGCCCGCGTCAGGTGGCCGCTCCCGTCCGCGCCGCGGGCGGCGCTCCGGGGCCGCTCGAGTCCCGCCGGGAGGGCGAATGACTGTTCTCCTGCGCCTTCAGCACCGTCAGACACCAGATCTGCGCGGCCCGGTAGACCAGGTCTTCCTCGGACTGCCCCTCGAACGTGGTCTGGATCGGCTCCGAGAACGGCGTCGTGATCCGCTGGCCCGTGGCGGGGTCGACCTCCACGATCCGGTCGAGGGATGCCGACATGGCCAGGCCGGGCCGCCCGTCCTCCAGGGCCACGGGCCGGTTGCCCGTCACGCGCCACGGCCCTTCGACGGCGTAGCCGTCCGGGAACGAGATCGCCGTGGTGAGCAGGTCGCCGTCGAGGCTGGCCCGACACGAGGGCGCGTTGTTCGGGTTCTGGGCCAGGAGCCCGGCCGGCGCCGCCAGGGCCAGCATCGCGATGAAATTTATGACAAAGCGCATACCGCCTCCGCCGTCGATGAACGCACGCGAGACCGGGCCGTCTGCCCGTCCCCGGCACCCATCGATTTCAGCAAGAAAGGGTCCGAACTCCCGGTCCGGCACGGCGTTCGGACGCCGGCCGCCGATGTCCGCCAGGCCGCGTCAGGAGAATACGGCTGGGCCCGGCGGCCCCGGAACCGCGGAGAGCCCGCCGGACCTGGCTTGTGGCTTGCAACCGGAACGGGCCGTTCGGACGCGGTCGGCGGGACCGGGCAGGAGCGGACATGAGAGAGACGCGCGCGGCGCGGGCGGATCGGCGCGCCGCGTCCCTGCTTCAGATCGTTCTCCTGGCGTGCGCCGTGGCGTGCGCGGCGAGGTCGCCGGCCGAGGAAGCGTTTCCGTCGCTGGCCACGTACGAGGGGTGGGAGATCACCGCGGTGCGCTTCGCCGGGGGCGAGCCCTTCTCCCTGGACACGCTGGCCGACCTGACGGAGACCGAGCCGACCCGCGCGAACCTCCTCGGCCTCCCCATCCACATCTTCGGGCTCGGCCTCGAGCGCGAGTACCTGGAGCCGGACGTGGTCTACCGGGACGTGGCCCGGCTGACCGCGTACTTCCGGCGGAGCGGCTACTACGGCACCACGGTCGAGCCCATCATCGTGCCGGTCGGCGATCGGCAGGTCGAGGTCGAGTTCGCCATCGCGCTCGGCCCGCCCATCCTGCTCGGGTCGCTGGAGATCAGCGGCACGGAGGGGATCGTCGATCCCGACGAGCTCCGGCGCCGGATCCCGCTGCGCACGGGCGAGCTCTTCAACCTGGCGAACTTCGCGGCGTCCGCAGACACGATCCTGCGCGCGCTCCGGAACCGGGGGCACATGTTCGCCCAGGTGCTGCGCAGCTACGACCTGAACCTGAGCGCGGGCGTGGCCGTGGCGGAGCTCGCGGCGGTGCCGGGCCCGCAGGTCGTCGTCGATTCCATCCTGATCCTGGGCACGAAGGACCTCAGTCGGCGGGACGTGCTGCGCCAGCTCGAGTTCCGGGAAGGCCGGGTCCTCCGCGAGCGGAACCTGATCGCCAGCGAGCGGAACCTCTACTCGCTGGAGCTGGTGCAGCTCGCATCCGTGGCAGTCGCGGAGGACACGCTCCAGGTCACGCCCGCGGACAGCACCACGGCCACGGTCGTGGTCCGGGTCTCGGAGGGGCCGGTGCACGTGGTGGAGGCGGCGGTGGGGTTCGGGACCGTCGACTGCCTGCGGGCGGAGGCGAACTGGGTCAGCCGCAACTTCGGCGGCGGCGGCCGGCGCCTCGCCCTGCTCGGCCAGGTCGGCAAGATCGGCGTCGGCTCGCCCGCGGACCTGGGGCTGGGCGGCACCATCTGCCGGGACTTCGACGACGACCCGTTCCGCAACCTGCTGGACTACCGCTTCCGCGCGGACCTGACGCAGCCCTACTTCCGGGGTCCGCGCAACAGCCTGGGCGCGAACCTGTACGCGGAGCGGCAGTCGGAGCCGCTGGTCTTCCAACGCCAGGCCGTGGGCGGCGGGCTCACGATCACGCGCCGGCTCCGGCCGCGGCAGGTGCTGACCACGGCGCTGGATGTGGAGCGAGGCCGGACCATCGCATCCCAGGCCGTGTTCTGCGTGACGTTCCAGGTCTGCCTCCCCGAGGACATCGCGGACCTGACCGAGCCGTCGTGGAAGAACCTGGTGGGCGCGAGCTGGGTCCGGGACCGGACGGACCGGCCGCTGGACCCCACCCGCGGGTCCATCAACCGCCTGGCGCTGGCGTGGGCCACGCCGCTCCTGGGCTCCGACGTCGAGTTCGTGCGCGGGACGGGCGAATTCTCGTGGTATCGGGGGATCGGCCGGGACCGGGTCCTCGCCCTCTTCCTCCGCCTTGGCAGCTTCTTCGGTACCGCGAGCGTGCTCGACCCGTCCCGGGACTTCCTCCCGCCCGACGAGCGCTTCTACGCGGGTGGCGCATACTCGGTGCGCGGCTACGAGCAGAACGCGCTGGGACCGGGCGTCTACGTGGCCGAGGAGGCGGAGCTGGACCCGGTCACGGGCGAGCCGATCGGCCCGGCCGGCGCCGTCGACTTCGCGCCCATCGGCGGGACCGCGGTCATCGTGGCGAACGCGGAGCTGCGGGTCCCCGGCCCGTTCGCCCGGGACATCGTCCGGCTCGCCTTTTTCGTGGATGCGGGCGCGATCGGCGAGGAGGATCTGCGGAACCTCAGCCCGGGCGACCTCCGCTTCACGCCCGGAGCGGGGGTGCGTATCGGCACGCCGGTCGGGCCCGTGAGGGTCGACGTGGCGTACAACCCGTACCGCCCGGTGGCGGGCCCGCTCTTCGTGCCGGATCCCGACACGGGCGCGCTGATCCGGATCCGGGACGACTTCCGGCCGGGGCGTCCGTCGTTCTTCGACCGGTTCCGTTTCAGTCTGGCCATTGGCCAGCCCTTCTGAGCCGTGAAAGGTCGGCGGCGCGGGTCGGGTCTCATGGGGACGGCCGTCCTCGTGGCGATCGCCCTCGTGCTGGCAATCGGGATCTACTACCTGTGGTCCATGGGCGCCGCGCGCCGCCCTACGGGGGAACGCGAACCGTCCGGCGGGCTACCCGCTCCCCCGCCCGTTCCGGGCCGTGTGCTCCCCGGCGCGCGCGAGCCGGGAATCCGCGAAACCGAGGAGGAAATCCAGGCCGCGCTGGAGGCGGACCGACCGGAAGGCGGGGTCGGCGAGGCGGTCCGCGTGATCCGCCCGCCCGTTCGCGGGGCGCCGGACACGGTCTCGCTCGGACCGGCGCCGCCGGTCTTCCGGCCGCCGGATCTGATCCGGGTGGACTCGCCCGCGCCGCTGACCCCGGCGGACACGACGCTGCCGCCTTACCCCGGCGTGCCGGATCCGCCGGACCGGGTGGTGGTGGGCCGGCCCCGGCCCACGACCGCTGCCGAGGCCCGGGGCGTGGCCGAGTTCGAGACGCGCGTGGTACAGCGTCTCGCCGCGGAGCCTGCGCCCGCCACGCCGCTGACGGGGGCGCTGCGGTTCGAGCTGTACGACGTCGCCTGGAACGAACCGCGCACGGGGCGAGCCGTCGCGCGGGCGGCCGCGCTCATCGGCGCGCTGGACCTGAGCGCGCTGCACGCCGGCAATGTCCTGATCGAACCGCTCGAGGCACGGCAGCCGGACGTGATCGTGGAGCGGCGGCCGGGCGATGCCGAGTGGAACTTCGAGCGGATCCTGGAAGACGCCCTGAACGGCGGGGCGGACGACCGCCGCACGGACGCGGCGGACGGCGGCCGGAGGATCGAGATCCGGACGCTCACCATCCGTGACGGGCGTGTGGACGTGCGCTCGCCGGACTCGCGGTACCTGTTCGAGTCCGTGGACGCGGTCCTGCCCCGGGCAACGCTGGCGGCACCGGACGCGTCCGCGCCGGAGTTCCTGGTACGAACCCTGGCCACACGGGTGATCCCGCCGGGGGACGTGCCGCCGCTGCCGGTCGCCCTCTCCGACGCCCGGGTCCGCCTGCCGGAGGGCGGCGTGGCGTTCACCGCCGCCGCGGCCACGGTTTGGGAATCCGAGTTCGCGGAGATCGCGGGCGCCTGGCGGTCCGACGCGCCTGGCCTCGGCGTCGAAGGCCGGCTCCGCGCCCGGCGGCTCCGCTTCGCCGACGTCGACTTCCTCACGCCGCAGCTCCCGGCCGAGGGCGAAGCTGCATTCGTCCTGGCGCTCGAGGCCGGCCCGGGCGCGCGCTCGACCGCGACGGTGACGGAGCTCGTGGCCAGGGCGCCGGGGAGCGAGGTCCGGGGCGGGTTCGCCGTGGATTTCGGCGGGGGCGCGGGGGTCCGGCTCCTGAGCGCCGACCTCCTCCTCGACCCGCTGGACCTGGCGGTGCTCGAGCCGTTCACCGGCACGCTCCCGTACACGGGCGCGATCACCGGACGGCTCGCCGGCACGGCCGCGGAGCTCCGGCTGGACGCCGTCGCCCGGCTGACCGCACCGGAGCTGGCCGAGCCCTTCACGATCGACCTGGAGGCGGCCGCCGCGTGGCCGGAGACGGGGCTCGAACTCCGGCTCCTGGTCCTCGGCCTCCAGGACGTGCCCCTCGCCGCGCTGGAGCCCGTCGTGCCGGCCATCCCGTTCACGGGCACGGTGGACGGGACGATCATGGCGCGCGGCTCCCCCGCTGACGTGCCTCTGGAACTGGACGTCTCCCTCGCGTTCGACGAGGGCACGGCCACCCTCGCGGGGGTCGTGGACCTCACGGGTGAGGGGGTTCGATACGACGTCGCAGGGACCGTCACCGGCGTACCGCTGGCCGCCGTGCTCGCCGACGCTCCGCCGGTGGTGGTGAACGCGAACTACCGGGTCGAAGGGCAGGGGTTCGACCCCGGGACCATGGATGCCCGGTTCCTGCTCGAGGGCGGCTTCGCCGGCTGGCGGGCGCAGCCCGGAGATCCGCTCCTCGTCGCGGGCGCGCTCGTGGGCGGCGAATTCGCGCTCGACCGGGCGACGCTGCGCCTGGCCACCCTCGCGGCGGACGCGGAGGGGCGGTGGCGCTTCACCCCGGTGGCGAGCGGCGGGATCGACTACCGGCTCGTGGTGCGCGACCTCGCGCCCTGGGGTCCGTACCTGCCCTTCCCTGGCGGCGACACCGCGGCCGGCGCGTTCTTCACGCAAGGCCGGCTCGCGGGCCCGATCGACGCGCCTGTCCTGGCCGGCGCTGCCGAGGCTGGCGACCTCGAGCTGGACGGCTGGTCCGCGAGAACCGTGGAGGCCGGGTACCGCCTCACGTTCACGGCGCCGCAGGCGTCGATCGACGTGGACGCCGTGGCGTACCGGGTCGGGACCCCGACCGCCGGCGAGTTCGACGCGCTCCGCCTCGAGCTGCGCCAGACCCCGCCGACCTTCGCGGTCGCGCTCACGGGAGAGCGGCCGGATGGCGGCGCCGTGGAGCTCCTGGCCGATGGGCTGGTCCTTCCGGACGGCACGCGCCAGGCCACGGTCCAGCGGCTCGAGCTGGACGTGGAGGGCCGGCGCTGGTCGCTGGAACGGCCGGCATTCGTGGCGATCGGCCCCGGCCCGGACATCGTCGTGAGGGACTTCGCCCTCATCCAGGCCGACGGTGAGGGGCGGCTCCTCGCGGACGGCCGGATCGCGCAAGCGGCGAACGACCTGCGCCTGACGGCGGAGGCGCTGCCCGTCGGCTCGATCCTCCGACTCGCGGGGCAGGATCCGATCGTGACGGGCGAACTCTGGCTCGACGCGGCGGTGCTCGGTTCCGCGGAGAGTCCTGCGGCATCCGTCGAGCTCCGCCTGGTCGAGGGCTCGTTCCGGGGTCTTCGGATCGTCAGCTTCGAGGGCGAGGCCGAGTACCGCGGACAGCGGTTGGTGGCGGATGCCTCGGCGGCCCTCGAGGAGGGCGCGCCCGTGGACGTCCGGGCCTCGCTCCCCCTCGACCTCCAGCTCACGTTCCCCCCACGTGCCGCGCTCGTTGAGCAGGGGGCGATCGACGCGGCACTGACCGCCGAGTCGCTGCCGCTCTCCGTGCTCGAGGCCTTCGACCTCGGACTCACGGACGTGGAAGGCGTGATCACGGCCGCCGCGACCGTCACCGGCACGCCCGCCACGCCCCGCCTCGAGGGAGCGATCCGGGTGCGGAACGGCGCGGCCACGATCGCCGCTGCCGAGCAGCGCTACCGTGAGATCAACGCGGACATCGAGCTGGAGGACTCGAGGGCCGAGATCGTCTCGTTCACCGCCCGCAGCGACGGAACCGCCACCGCGACCGGCACGCTCCTCTTCGAGCCGCTGACGGACCCGAGCGCGGACATCACCATCGCGTTCGATGGTTTCCGCCCGCTCGGGGTCGAGGGGCGCGAAGGCGCCGCGGCGTGGGGCGAGCTCCACGTGACCGGCCCCGTATCCGCACCCATCGTGACCGGGGACGTGGTCCTGAACGATGGCGACGTCGAGATCCCGACCGTCGCGGAGGACCGCACCTTCGCCGACGACCCCGTGCTCCTGGCGCAGCCCGCGCCCCCTGGCGAGACGACGCCCGAGCAGGATCCGGCGACCCCGGGCGCCCCACCGCCCGCACCCCCGCGCCCATGGTACTCCGCGATCACCCTGGATGAACTCCGTCTCGAAGCCGGCGACGACCTCTGGGTCACCGGCGAGAACCTCCGTGCGCAGCTCGAGGGCGAGCTGGTGATCACGGGCGAGCGGGGCGAGTTCCGGATCTTCGGCACCCTGGAAGGGAGCCGCGGGACGTACACGCTCCAGGCGGGACCGATCGTCCGCAGGTTCGACATCGTGGCATCCGAAGTGCGCTTCTTCGGCGAAACCCCGCCGAACCCGGCCATCTCGGTCACCGCCGTACGCCGCATTATCACCCTCGACCGCCGACAGGTCGAGATCGTGGCCCGCATCGGCGGCACCATCAGCGAACCCACCCTCGCCCTCGGCACCCCGGACGGCACCCAGATCCCCGAGAGCGAGTTGCTCAGCTTCATCCTCTTCGGTCAGCCGACCTTCGCGCTCGGTGAAACGTTCCTGCCGGGCCAGGCGCTGATCGAGCAGACCCTCGTCGGCGGGCTCGCCGAACTGGCCGCCATCGAGCTGGAAGAGGTCCTCCTCGCGGACGTCGGACTCCCGGTCGAGTACTTCCGCATCCAGCCGACACCCGGCGCCTTCCCCGGCGTCGGCGACCCCGCCCTCGCCGTCGGGTTCGAGCTCGCACCGGACGTGTTCCTCACGATCGAATCCGGACTCTTCCAACTCTTCGGCGGTACGGACGCCGTGTCGCCCACGTGGTCCGCGTTCGCCGAGTGGCGCATCGACCCGCAATGGTCGCTCACCGTGGGCTTCGAGCCCGTCAACATCGGCCGCCAGGTCCGCGGACTGAACGTGGCGCTCCCCATCGTGGCGCCGACCCGGCAGTTCACCGTGGATCTCCGCCGCCGGTGGACGTACTGATGCGCCTGGCCGTACTTCCCTGTGCCCGCCTCGACAGGTGGAGTGGTGCGCGAGAGAGCCTTCCCGCCAACGTTCCGGTGCGCGCCCTCTTGTCCTGTACCCTGGACGCAACGCGGACATGGCCGCCAACGTCCGGCGTGGCCGTTACGCTCTGCCTGCACCGTGGACGTTACGTCAGGTGGATTCCGCTGCCGGGGCTCTTGCCGCGGGTCTCCCCGGGAGCGCTTGCCTGGCACGCTTGGGGGAGCACGGCGGGGGACCTGCGACCTGGAGGACAGCCCGAACGCTCGGCCCGGAGTTTGCCCCTCGGGCTCCGGTCGAGGACGACCCGGCACCCGGCCGCCCAGCGTACCGCATGGTGTGGAGGTCTCGAAACGCTGGTCGAGTGGGGATTGGCGCGACCGGGTGCACAGGGTCGGGCATGGATCGAATCGATTCCGGGATCCGGAACGTCGCCCGGGCGACGTCGCGGGCGCGCTCGCCCGCGCCCGCCACCACGGTTCAGACGCGCAGCCCCACGTCTGCGTCGGAGCGCGGCTGATTGATCTTTTGCGAGATCTGCTCGAGCACCCGGCCGACCTCCTGCTCCGACACCAGCCGCCCCTGCTCCAGCGCCAGGTCCGCCTGCGAGATCATGCCGATGCAGCACCCATCGTCGTCCAGCACCGGGACCCGCCGCACCTGCCGCTCCGCCATGATCTGCTCCACCTCCGACAGGTCCGAGTCCGCGAAGCAGCAACTCACGTCCGTGGACATGAGCTGCTCGACGGGCACGTCGGGCGTCGCCCCCCGGGCCACACCGCGCAACGTGATGTCCCGGTCCGTCACCACGCCGATCAGCTTCGGCACGTCGTCGCTCTCCACCACCGGCAGACACCCGCAGTCGTAGTCCGCCATCATCTTCGCCGCGTCCTTCGCGCTGGTCTCGGGCGTACACCAGCCCGGGTTCGTGGTCATGATGTCCCGTGCCTTCATGCGCCCTCCCTGCATCCTGGTCGTTAAGTGGTTCTACGATAACCACTTGCAAGACATGGACCGGGAGTCCCGCCAGCGCTCGCGTGGACTGAGGTGCGAGCCAGACGCCGGAAGTCGCCGACAGAAACCGGAATGGTTGGGCGAGCCATCGCGTGGGGGCGTTCCGCTGGCGGAGCCTGGCGCCGGCTTCGAACATAGCGCCGACCAATAGACCGCCACATCGTGAGCGGTGAGAGCCCGGTGACGGGAACACACCGGCTCGCGTGCCCTACCGGTCGGACCCGCCACCGCTTGCCCATCAGCGTCGCGAACGGCCGCACAGATGGGTCATTCCCACCCGGCACGCGGGGATGGGATGGCCTAGCCCAGGCCGAACACGTGGCCGTGCCCGGAGCGCTTCGTACACCGGGCACGATCCTCAGCGCGGCGTCGCCCGGCGGAAACGCTACGCGAGCCACAATTACCTCCACCGTGCACCGGCCGGGAATCACGTGGGCGGCGTGCGCCGGACCCTTTGGTCCGCCCGCTCCCCGCCCTTCCACGGACGGTCTCTACCAATTGACAGCCTCCCGCTCCGCCACCACCTTCCGGGCCATGACGGATCACAAGGAAATCGAACCGGGCGCCGGGCTCGGTGGGGGTGGCGTCGGCCCGGCCGGGGAACCCACGCGCGAAGAAGCGGACCACAACGCGTCCGAAGCCGCACCGCCCAGGCCGGACATCGTGGTCGTGCTGCACCAGCCGCAGGACCTGGTGAACATCGCGGCCACGGCGCGCGCCATGCTGAACATGGGGCTGAACCGGCTGCGGCTCGTGAATCCGCCGGAGCTCGATCCTTACAGGATCGAGGGGATCGCCCACGGCAGCGCGGAGCTCATCGAGCGGATCCAGGTATTCAGCACGCTGCGGGACGCGGTGGCGGACGCCGTGCACGTGGTGGGCACGACCGCGCGGCGCCGAACGGCGCGGTTCGTCTGGCAGCACCCGCGGGAGGCCGCGCCGGAGCTCCTCGAGCTGGCCACGGCGGGCGCCGGGCCGGTGGCGCTCGTGTTCGGCCCCGAGGACCGCGGGCTGACGAACGAAGAGCTCGACACCTGCGACCGCATCCTCACCGTCCCCACCGACCCGCGACACTCCTCGCTGAACCTGGCGCAGGCGGTGCTCCTGATCACCTACGAACTGTGGCTCGCGAGCCCGGCGAGCCAGCAGCCGCTCCCCGTCCCCAAGCGGGCATCCCCGCCGGCCACGGCGGAGGACCACGCGCTCCTGTTCGAGGACGTGCAGCGCACCCTCGAGACGATCGAGTTCTTCAAGACGCGGAACCCGGACGTGCTCATGCGCACCCTGCGCGCCCTGGCCCGGCGGGCCCGGCTGGACGTCCGCGAGGCCCACCTCCTCCGCGCGATCGCCATCGAGGCGAGGAAGTATGTGGAGCGGATGACGAGGCCGAGAGACAAGGAGTAGGTCGCCAATCCGGAAGCCCGGCGCGCGGAAACCGACCGCGCTACGGCGACAGATTGTTCAGCGGAGCCCGGGTCGTTGGGCGGTGACATCCGTGGCGTCCCTCAGGTGGCCACTGGTTGGTGAACGAGCTACAACGCACGCGACGCTACCCGAGCCCGCACCGTCCCGCGAGGCCGACGTGCAATAACGTGGCCAACCACGCCGTACAACAGGAACTGGAGCTGATCCGGGCCACCGATCGGTCACGGGGCAGAGATGGGCTGGGGATCCGATGCACGCGCTGTGGTCCGTTTCAGCGCTGACGCCGGACGGATTTGCGGCCGCTTGCAACCGTTCGAGCTCTGGCCGCCACTCCTGGGGGCCTCGCGTGCAGCCAATCGCGGAAGCGCGAGTTCCACCCCTCATGGCTCCTCGCCGGGCACACAGCGGACCGCTACACCGCGAGGCCGATCCTCCCCACGACCGGACCGGCGCTGTGAAACGGCTCGCGGCGCTCACCGGCTCCCCTTCGTGCCCCCGTCGAAGTCCATGAATACACGGCAATCGTCCACGGGTCGGGCGGCTCCGCGACCAGGAAGTAGACGTACTCGCCGGCGCCCAGGAACCTCCCCGGACGGAGCCCCGGGTTGCAGCAGAGGCCCACGGACGGCATGCCGAGATGACAAACAACGATGTAATTACTATAAAGATAGTATACGAAAACGCAAAAAATTAAGGCCTTGCCCGTCAACTCGCCGCCGGGACTACCGAGATCCGGAAGCCCGATTCGCTTCGCCCGGGAACCCTACCGCCTCACCCACCTGCCGGTGGATCCTCCGGCTCGAGTGGCGCCCAACCCGGCCACGCCGCCCGCCAACGCGCCACGCCGGGTGCCTACGGACGGGGATCCACCGTCCACGCACTCCTGACCACGCGGCACCCTCGACCGAGTATGCCCATACGTGCAATCCGCTTGCAATAATGGTCGGCGCTCGTTGCCGGCCCGGGGGCTCATCCACACCGTCCCAAGCGCTCATGGACGGCGCCACAGGCATCCGGTGGCGATCCGTTGGCCGGGCGGGCGCAATGAACCGCCGGTCCTCCGGACCGGAAGGGCGACCCGCCAGCCCGTGCCTACGGGGCCCGACGTCCGCCGCCGGGCCCCGGGCCGTTCGCTCAGTGGGCGTGGGGAGACACGCCCCGGGCGATCATCAGGTGGTGCGGACCGTGGTGGTCGCCGAGGCCCATGAACCCGACGAAGCCGATGGCGCGGAGCTTGGCGACCTCGCGGGGGTCGGTGCCCGGCGCCACCACGACCCGGACGAGCGCGCCGCCCTCGATGTCGGTCACGGTCGTACGGTAAGGCCCTTCGGACGCCATCTGCGCGCCGTGGGCGTGGGCCATGCGCCGGATCGCGTCCACGGTCCGGCCCGTGCCCGTGACCCGGGCCTCGAACCCACCTTCCACGTTCGTCTGCTCGACGCGCGCGTTCAGCGTGACCTCGTGCATGTCGATCAGGTGCTGGCGCAGCCGCTCGATGTCGACCTTGCTCCAGTCCGTTGCCGGGTCCGCTTCCAGGATCCGGATCACCTCGGCGATCGCGGCGAAGGCATCCTGCCCCGCGAGGGCGGGTGAGACCGTCCGGGAATGGGTCTGGTGCGACGTCGCATCATGCACGTGCTGCGCGTGGACGGCCGCCGGTGCGAACACCAGCGCCGCCAGCGGGATGAGAACTCTCCTCATGGCGTATCCAACCTCTGGCATCATCTCACGGAAGCCGGCGCGGACGGATCCGACGCCGGGCCCCTGAATCATACAGCGATCGGGGGCTCAGCGCACCCTCCGGCCGGGGACGCGCCCGAAGGTGTATGCCGCCGCGAGCCGGATGTGGGTCTGGCGAACGTGGGTCGGCTCGTCGATGGTGAAGCCGGTGACCGGGACGAAGGACGCGTTCCCGGTGAATGGATTGCCGATGCCGAAGGTGGTGGCCTCCAGCCGGACCGCCCAGCGCCGCGCGGGCCGGAACTGCATCCCCAGGATGGCCACGCCGCCGAGGCGGAACTGGGTGTGGTCCCCATCGCCTGCGATGATCGGCGGGGCCGGGCCCACTTCGTCCAGATTCCACCAGACGAGCGCCACGCCAAAGCCGCCGTAGGGCGTGAGCCGCGCCCATGTCGGTAAGAGGGTACGGATCGCCTCGAAGCTGAGCACGTTGCTGTCGAGGCCGGCCACGTCGCCCAGGTCGAAGGTGCCGCTGCGAACGCCCGTGTCGTCCTCGTATTCCAGGTCCGTGGACATGCGGGTGAACGCGATGCGCACGGCCGTGCGCGGCAGGATCATGGCCGAGACCGCGCCGCCCCAGGAGAACGAGTTGTCGGCGCGCAGCTCGCGCTGCGGTGTGACGCCCTGCAGCTCCCCGGGGAGTGACTGGAGGAGGAACCTGCCCTGGTTCGCGACCCCGCCGTAGAGCTCGAGGGTCCAGTACGGCCGTCCGGCGAACCATTGCGCCTCCTCGGCGGGCCTGCCGCGCTGGGCCGAGACGCCGTCGGGCATCACCAGGCTCGCGCCGAGGAGCGCGGCCATCGGGATCAGTCTGATCTTCATCCTTCGCTCCGCGCACGGGGACGGCGGCCGGGCCGCCGGTTTTCCGTCGGGACGGCCCGCGGTGCAAGTTCGGTGCGCGGCGCGGAGGGCGGCCGGGCCCAACGGTTTCCAGGCCCCGGGATCGTGCTCTACGCGACGTCGCGTAAGCCATCTCCTTCGGCTTCGCAGCGCCCCGGCGAAGGCGAAGGCCCCGGGCGGAGGATGCGAGAAGCCCCGGACGCGGCCACGCCCGGGGCTTCTCGTCGGTTCGGGGACCGATCCCCCTGCCGGGGTCAATCCCCGGCCACCGCCTCCACCGGCTCCCCGCTCGTCAGCAGGATCTCCTTGTCGGCCGACGGGATCCACTGCTGCAGGATCGGGAACCGGGTGGCGAAGTTCACCATGGACATGAGGAGCAGCCCGGCGAACGGCAGCGCCGTGACGATCTCCTGCCACCCGATGGTGACCGCGCCCGTGTCCGGCAGGTACAGCGACGGATAGACCAGCACGTACCGCTCGATCCACAGCGCGAACAGGATGAGCGCCGCGAAGGTCGCGAGGATCGACGGCGTCTTCTTCGGCTTCACGCCCAGCAGCCCGAAGAACGGGATCACGAACAGGCCGAGGAACACGAAGAGCGCGAACGGACCGTACGGCTTGCTCAGCCGGTGGATCAGGAACGCCTGCTCCCACGGGAGCTGGCCGTACCAGATCACGATGTACTGGGACCAGAACATGTACGCCCAGAACACGCAGAAGCCGAAGGTCATCTTCCCCAGGTCGTGGAACTGGGGCGGGACGAGCGCCTTCTCGAGCCCGAGCGTACCGCGGCAGATCACGGCCGTCAGCGCGGTCAACGCGATCCCGCCGAGGAACGCGCCCATGAAGAAGTACGGGCCGATCAGCGTGCTGAACCAGTGCGGCTCCAGGGACATCACATAGTCCCACGCCACGAAGCTGAACGCAACGGCGTAGACCAGCGCGAGCGCGGGCCCGAGCCGGCTGAGATTACGCTCGGCCCGCTCCTCCTCGACGGCCTGGCCCTGCCAGTTGCGGGTCAGCCGGTCGTACACCCCGCGCAGCCGGTCCGGCACCCGGTCCCGGAGCGCGCCGGCGTCCGGCCGGAGCGACCAGTAGACGAACCGGCTCGAGAGGTAGAACAGGATGCCGAGGAGCACGAGGCTGCGCACGGCAAGGAACGGGATGTTCAGCCAAACGTCCTTGCCGGGCACCGGGTGCTCGACCCAGGGGAAGACCTTCCCCCCGACGAAGAAGATCGGGATCAGGAGCACGAACGCGATGGGCAGGAACCCCATGGTCGACTGGGCGATCCGGCGGATGCCGCGCGCCCAGACGCCCCGCGCCATGATGGTGGCGGCGGAGAAGATGATGGCGCCCTGCGCGATGCTCGTGAAGAACAGCCAGTTGTACAGGTATGCCCGCCAGGCCCGGGTCGGATCGGTCAGGACCGAGGCCACGAACCCGATTACGCCGACCACGAGGAGCGCGATGATCGCGGTCCGCGCGGCAGCGGGCGTACGCTCGAGCCGCACGAGCGGCAACCGGTATGCAGCGAAGTTGTCGTGCGCCATGGCTTACCGCTCCCCCTCTCCCGTGCCCGCGGCGGCTCCGGCCTGCGCCTGCGCGCCCGCGCCCTGGGCGCCCTGGGCCTGGAGCTGCCGGATGTAGTTCACGATGTGCCAACGCTCCGTGGGCGTGACCTTGTCGCCGTACCGGGGCATGAGCCCGCGGCCCACGCGGATCACCGCGTACATGTAGGCGTCGGTCCTGGCCATGGAAGCGGGCAGGAGCAGGTTCGGCACGACCGGCGGCAGGCGCCTGCCCGGCTCATCGCCCGGGCCCTGGACCACCGGGCCGTTGCCCTGGCCGGTCGCCCCGTGGCACACGAAGCAGTAACGCTCGTACAGCGCCTTGCCCCGCTCGATCGACTCTGGCGTGGGCGGGATCGGGTTCGTCACCGTCGCGCCGAACGCCTCCAGCGCCTGCGCCGTCGCCGGGAGCGGCGGCTCCGGCGGCCCGCTCGGCGTCAGGTACGGAACACTCCCCGGCGGCGCCGGCCGCGTCGCCTCATAGGGATCGAACGACGGCGCACTCCGCATGAACGCGAAGGCCGGTATCGACGCCAGCGCGTTGTCCAGCGGGGTGCACGCGCCCGCGCCCAGCGCCAGCGCGGCCGGTAGGATCACGGTCGCGGCGCTCCTGCAAAGCCGCGCGACATCACAGCGTACCAACGCGCACCTCCTCGGGCCCTTCCCGGACTTCCAGCGCCCCGCTCTCGCGCAGGATCGTGCGGGCCTCATCTTCCCGACCGGCCGGCGGCTCCACGTACACCCCGAACCTGCCCGCCGAGAACGATCGATCGTAAACCACGTTGTGGCGCGCCCCCGGCAGCCGGGCATTGATGAACAGGCCCACCACCGTCGAGAGCGCGCCCATCAAGACCATCAACTCGAACGCCGGGATCACGAACGCCGGGAGCGAGATGATCGGCTTCCCGCCCGTGATCAGCGGCCAGTTCAGCGAGGTCCATATCCCCAGCGCGAAGCCGCTCCCCGCGCCGGTCAGACCCCCCACCAGGGTGAACAGCCGGACCGGGACCTCGGGCGTGTGCAACGCGTGCTCGAGCTCGTGCCGCGGCGTGGGCGAGAACACCACCATGTCCCGCAGCCCCTTCTCGCGCAGCCCCTCGATGGCCGCGCACGCGGCGTCGACCTCGGCAAAGATGGCCAGCAGGCCGGACCCTTTCCGATCACTCATTGCCACGCCCCTCCTCCGAGCCATGCGCACCGGCCGAGCGGGCCCCGCGCCGGCCGAAACGCAGCGGCACCGGCAGCACTTCCTTCAGCTCCGCGATCGACACCGCCGGGAGCACCCGCATGAAGAGCAGGAACCACAGGAAGAACCACGCGAAGCTCCCCAGCAGGATCGACATCTCGACCCACGACGGCTGGTAGTTCTGCCACTGCCAGGGCTCGTACTCCTGCGCCAGGCTCGTAATGATGATCACGAACCGCTCGAACCACATCCCGATGTTGATGAAGATCGTGATCACGAAGAGCGCCGGGATGCTGGTCCGGACCTTCTTGAACCAGAGCAGGATCGGCACACCGGCGTTGCACAGGATCATGATCCACGTGGCCCACCAGTAGTCGCCGAACAGCCGGTTCCAGAAGACGTGCCGCTCAGGCGTCTCGAAGCTGTACCAGGCCATGAAGTACTCGGTCGCGTACGCGTAGGTCACGACCAGGCTGGTGACCAGGATCAGCTTCGCCATCATCTCGAAGTGCCGGATGGTGAAGTACTCCTGGAGCCCGAAGATCTTGCGGATCGGGACCAGGAGCGTGATCACCATGGCCAGGCCGCTGAAGATCGCGCCGGCCACAAAGTACGGCGCGAAGATCGTGGTGTGCCAGCCCGGCACGATGGACATGGCGAAGTCCCACGACACCACCGAGTGCACCGAGAGCACCAGCGGTGTGGCGAGGGCGGCCAGGTACAGGTACGCGCGGGTGAAGTTCTTCCACTCCCGGTCGGTCCCGCGCCAGCCCAGCGAGAGGATGCTGTACAGCTTCTTCCGCCAGGGCACCGTGGTCGCGTCACGCGCGGCCGCGATGTCCGGGATCATTCCGATGTAGAAGAACGTCGCGCTGACCGTGAGGTACGTGCTGACCGCGAACACGTCCCAGAGCAGCGGCGACCGGAAGTTCGGCCACAGCCCGCGCTGGTTCGGCAGCGGCAGCAGGTAGTAGAAGATCCACGGCCGGCCGAGGTGGATGATCGGGAACAACCCCGCGGTGAGCACCGCGAACACGGTCATGGCCTCCGCCGCCCGGTAGATCGACTGGCGCCACCGCGCGCGGAAGAGGAGCAGGACCGCCGAGATCAGCGTCCCCGAGTGCGCGATACCGACCCAGAACACGAAGGTCGTGATGTACGCGCCCCAGCCGACCGGATTGATGAGCCCGGACATCCCGATGCCCAGGACGATCTGCACCATCCAGGCGAAGATTCCGAGCCCGAGGACGGCCAGAATGGCCGCCAGCAGTATGAAGTATGCCCGGCCCGGGCGGCTCATCAACTTGAGGACGTCGCGATTGACTTCCTCGTATGACCGGATCCCGGGGTGAGTCTCCGAGCGAATTACCGTCGCCATTCTCGCCTAGGCCTCAGAAGAATCCAGGACGATCTGCTTCAGATAAACGATCGCCGACTGCGTATTCAGCTCTTCGAGCACGCGGTAGCCGCGACCGGACGCCGCGAGCTGTGCGACGCGCGAGTTCGGATCCTTCATGTCACCGAACACGATCGCCTCGCCCGGGCAGGTCTGCGCGCACGCGGGCACGATCTCGCCGTCCCGTACGGTGCGGCCCTCGAGCATCGCCTGCCGCTCCGCGCCCCGGATCCGCTGGACGCAGAAGGTGCACTTCTCCATGACGCCCTTCTCGCGCACCGTCACGTCCGGGTTGAGCTGCCAGTTCAGCGGCTCCGGCCACTCCCAGGTGAACCAGTTGAAGTAGCGCACCTTGTACGGGCAGTTGTTCGCGCAGTACCGGGTGCCGACGCAGCGGTTGTAGACCTGCGCGTTGAGCCCGTCGGGCGTGTGGTACGCCGCGTAGACCGGGCAGACCGGCTCGCAGGGCGCGCTGTTGCAGTGCTGGCACAGCATCGGGAGGAACCGGATCGGCCCCGACTCGCCGTGCTCGGTGTCCGGGAAGTAGCGCTCGATGCGCATCCAGGACAGGTTCCGGCCGCGCCTGGCCTGGTCCGGGCCGGCGATCCCGATGTTGTTCTCCGCGTAGCACGCGGTGATGCACGCGCTGCAGCCGATGCAGCGGTCGAGGTCGATGACCATCCCCCACCGCGGCTTGTCCGGCGAGTACTCGCCGTAGTGCGTGCCGGGCGGCGGGTAATCGGCGGGCGCGGCGCCCATGTCGTGGTACGGCGCGAACCCACCGGCGGCCTGGATCTGGTTGACCGTCGCCTCTGTCGGCTGGACGTGCCCGTGGCCTCCGGTGTGCTCCTGGACCGCGGGCACCGCCACGGCCGCCACGGCGAGCCCGTCCGCCGCGCGGGCCGACGAGAGCGCGACCGTCTGCGCGATGTGCCGGCCCTCGTCCGTGAGGCGGCCCGTCTTCGGCATCCGCTCCCACTGGCCGGTCGGCCGGAGCGCCGCCCGGGTCTGGAACCAGGCCAGACCGCCGGACGCCTCGTCCATCGCGGAACCGATCAGCCGCGTCGCGTTGACGCCGCGGTTCTGGGCGTAGCGCCCGAGTTCCTCGTGGCCCTGCCCGAGCTGCACCGCGATCACGTCCGGCCGCGTGCCCGGATGGATCCACACCGGCAGGCGCGCCTCGCCGAACGGCGTGGCCACATCGACGATGCTGCCGTCCGACAGCCCGAGGCGCTCCGCGGTCTCGGGGTTGACCTCCACCCACGAGGTCCAGCTCACCTTGCTGACCGGGTCCGGCATCTCCTGGAGCCACGGACGGTTCGCGAGCCGGCCGTCATAGAAGCGGAGCGACGGGTAGACGACCAGGTAATACTCCTGATCGCCGTCGAACGCGGGAACGTCGAAGCGGAGCTGGTTGAGCGCCGCCGCGTTCAGCGTGACCTGCGGCTCCTGGACCGGCACGGTCACCACGCCGCTCTGGAGCGCGGCGAACCACCACTCCTCGAACGCGGCGTTCGGGCCGATCACCGGGCCGTTCGCGCCGGGGGCCACCGCCAGCGTGGCGCCGGGCTGCGTGTAGATCTCCCGCTCCCAGACCTCCCGCAGGTAGTCGTAGAAGGTCGTGGCCGCGGTCGACAGCTGCCGCCCCGCGCGACGAGCGACCGAGAGGAGCACGTCGCCCGTCTGCTTCGTGTTGAAGACCGGCGTCATCACCGGCTGGATGAGCGAGTACACGCCGGTGCGCGGCACGTAGTCGCCCCAGCTCTCCAGGAAGTGGTGGTCCGGGAGGAGCAGGTGCGCGCGGCTGCTCGTCTCGTCCAGGTACGGCGAGAAGGACGCGATGAACGGGACCTGCTGGAGCGCCGCGTCCACCTCGGCCTGCGCCGGCATGCTGTAGAGCGGGTTCGGCCCGTAGACGAGGAGGGCGCCGACCTGCCCCTGCCGCATGCGCTGGAGGAGCTCCAGCATGTCACGATAGCTGCCGCCGCGCGCCGCGTTCTCCTGCTGACCGAAGCGGAGGGTCGTGCCGACGTTCCCGGCAACGTAGTTGAGCACGGCGACCGCGGCGGCGACGGACGTCGCGGCCCGGTGCGTCGAGGCGACGCCGGGCCCGACCGCCAGCGAGCGCCCGCCGTTCGCGAACTCCCGGGCCACCTCGTGGATCTGCTCCACGGGGATCCCGGCGGCCTCCGCCGCGCTGGCCACGTCCACGCCGCTCAGGAACTGGGCCGCCGCACCCGCCTGGCCACGGCCCTGGTCCACGATGCTGCGGGCAATGGCGAGCGCCACCAGATGCTCGGTGCCCGGCCGGATCGGGAGCCAGAGGTCCGCGTTCATGTCGGTCAGCGACTGGTGCGGCGAGACCGCGATGAAGCGGCCGCGCCGGCCCACCCCGTCCTGGTAGGCGTGCCCGCGCGTGAAGCCGTGGGCATAGTCGACCGGCGAGACCCAGGTCTCCATGAAGTCGGCGCCGAACGAGATGACGACCTCGGCGTTCGCGAAGTCGTGCGTCGGCACGCCGTCGTACCCGAAGAGGAGCCGGTTCGCGGCCCGGACCGGCTCCCAGGCGAAGGTGTCGAAGCGGACCCGCTGGATGCCGAACGCGGCGCACCACTCATCGATCAGCCGGTCCAGGGTGCCGGAGAAGTCCTGGGTCAGGAACACGACGTTCCCGGAAGACTGCTGGAGGACGTTGGCGAGCTGCTGCTCGGCGTCGTCCCAGCTCAGCTTCTCCCAGCCGCCGCCCGCGGCGCGGGCCAGGGCCTGCGGTACGCGGTCGGGGTTGTACAGGCCGTGCAGCGAGGCCTGGCCCCGAGCGCAGAGCCGGCCATGCGAGATCGGCGAGAGCGGATTGCCCTCCGCCTTGACCGCGCGCCCCTCCCGGGTGCGGATGTCCATGCCGCAGCCGGCGGGGCACTCCCGGCAGGTGGTCCGGTACCACGTCGCAACGCCGGGAACGATCTCCTCCGGTGCGATCACGTACGGGATGAGTCGTTCCGGCGTGGAAGTCGAACATCCAAAGAGGCTGGCCCCGGCGCCGGCAACGCCGAGCACCTTCAGGAATTCTCGCCTCTCCATCCCATCAGCCATCTCGTTGCTCCTATCGAGGCGCCCAACGGCGAATGCACGCCGCAACCGTTCGTGTCGGGATCCATGCGGCCGTCAATGCCGCGTCCGGCCGGGCGCGCACGGGCTCAGTAGTGACATACGGCGCAGTCGGTCCGCGCTCCACGCTCCCGGTGGCACTCAATGCACCAGCCCATGCGCAGGGAAGCGTACTGCTCGACCTCGGCCATGGTCTCGACCGGCCCGTGGCACTGCTGGCACTCGAGCCCGGCGTTGACGTGCATCATGTGCGGGAACTGCACGTGATCGGGGACCTTGTGGATCCGGACCCAGGGGATCGGCAGCTGCTGCTCCCAGTATGCGGCGAGCTGCTGGATCGCCCCCGGGTTGGTGCCGACGACGAGCGGGACCCCACCCGGGAGGTGGCAACCGGCGCACGTCTGGACGGACGGGATGCCGGCATCCGGAGAGCGGTCTGCCGTGTAGTGGCAGTACATGCACGGTATCTGGAGATTGCCGGCGTGCACGTCGTGTGGGAACGGGATCGGCTGCGCCGGCGCGCCGCCAAACGGCCTGGCGCTGGCGGCAAACACCCCGGTCCCCGCGAGCACGACAATGCCGAGGATCCCGAGCAGCGCCCACTTCGCTCTTGCCATTGCGTACCTGATATAGTGGATTCGAATTCTTCGGTCGGCCGGGCACACGACGATGCGCCCGGGCCACGCGGGCGGCCAGGTTACGCCCGACGCGCGTCCCGCGCAAGGGGAACCGTCCCGCGTACCGCGTTCTCCTCCGCACGCAGCGGCGGGAATCTGGGGCCGGGATGCACGGCGCGCAACCCCCCTCGACCGCAGGCCGGCGAGGCCCGTGCCGCAGCGAAACCCGCCGCGCGGCCGGAGGTATCAGGAGGCGCTGAGAATCCTTCGGGTTCCTGGCGTTTCCTCGCGTTCCAGGGCCCTGTCCCGCATCGGCTGGGAGCGAATGAACGGACGGACCGGATGGTGGGGGGCGCTGCTCGCGGCGCTCGCGCTGGCGCTGGCCGGCGGGTCGCCCGGGCCGGTCATCCCCGGACGCGCCCCGGTCCCCCCGGCGGCGCCCGTTCCGGCAGCCCCGCAATCTCCCACCGCCCTCCGGACCGACGACCATCCGGCCTGGCCCGCCAGCATCCGCCAGGGCCCGATCCCGCTCGAGCTGGTCTCGGACGGCGGGTCCCGCGGTCCCTGGCCGCATTCACGGTCCTGCGGCGGGGGCCGTTGGAAATTCGTCCACGAGGCGACGCTGCGCGCCGCGAGTTGCGCGCGCGCCGCAGACCTCGCGTACCTCGACTACTCCCTGCGGCTCGCCCGGGCACGGGCGGGCCTCCCGATCCCGCGCAGCACGGCCCCACCCCCCGGCGTCTGATCGCGCGGCGCCATCGCGGCGCCCGCGGCCGACACACGTCTTCACCCGAATGTCAGACGCTGAACCACGGGTCCCCGGACCCGAGGAGGGGTAACCGTGCATATCATCCGGACGGCGATCGTGGCTCCGGTCGCCCAGCAGGAGGCCCGGCTCACGTTCTGGGACATCATTACCGACATTCCCCACGATGGCCCGGCCATCTTCATGTACGTGATGCTCCTGGCCGCGGCCATCGGCCTGTGGCAGCTGCACAAGCGGTCGCAGTCGGGCGGCGGATCCGAGTAGCGCCAACCACCGGATCGGCCGGCGGGGGCCGCGTGCGCCGGGTTCGGCGCGCCGGCCCCCGTGTCGTGCTCGTGGAACCTTATCCGTCGGAGGTGTACGGCCAATTCGGCGCCTACCGCCGGACGGGCCGCAAGGCGCGAGCGCCACGCGGGTCGAGCACGGAGGCGAGGCCCGTCCGGCCGAGCCGGATGCTTGCGTGGGGACGCCGCGCGCGCGACTATAGCACAGTCTGCAGGACCCCCGACTCGTGCGGAGGCGCGAGGATCCATGAAGCGAATCCCACTGCCTACGGTGGCGGCGCTGTTGTTGGCCGTCGCGGTGCAGGGCTGTGCCCGGGCACACCGCGCCCCCGAAATCGACACCGGCCCAGAGGAGCGACTCCACCGCGCGCTCCTCGCCCTGGATCGACGGGACTATGTGGCCGCCGCCGCAGAGCTGGAGTGGTTGCAGGAGAACCATCGCGCATCCCGCCTCGGACACCAGGCGTATCTGCTGCTCGCTGCCGTGGAGCTCGACCCGCGGAACCCGGACCGCAGCCCGGACGCGCTCGCCGCGCTCGCGGCGGCAGACCTCGCCACGCCCGCCCGGGCGCGCTGGTCGGTCCCGATCTCGGAGGCACTCTATCTCATCGCCCTGGAGCTCGGCGCCCAGCCCCCGGAGGTCCCGGGCCCGAAGGGGTCGGCGGACCCGGAGCAGCTCGCGCCGGCGCCGCTGCCGCTCCCCGAGCTCGGCCGACCCCCGCTCGTGGCGAAGATCGCCGAACTCCGGCAGGAGCGCGACTCGCTGGTGGAGCGCATCCAGCGGCTCGAACAGGACCTCGCGCGGCGGGAGGCGGAACTCGCGCGCAAGGAACAGGAACTGGAACGGATCCGAAAGATCCTTCGGCCGTAGCCCTGGCCCCCGATCCGGAAGCCCCATGACCGCGCGAACGCGGCTGATCCTGACCGTCACCGGGAGCGCGCTGCTGCTGGTGATCCCCGCACTGTACGGCGTGCACCAGCTCGCCGAGCTCCGGGACATCGCGCTGGAGCTGCGGAGCCGGCACGCCGCCGCGTCCGTGGACCTCGGTCTGCTCCAGGCCGAGCTCGCTCGCCTCGATCGTTTCCAGCGCAGCTATCTCGCCACGCCGCAGCCCGAGCTCCTGGAGGGCATGCAGGACGCGCTCTCGAGCGCCCGGGAGCGGGTGGAGGCCCTGGCGGACGCCGGCTATACCGCCGAGGCCGCGGCCGTGGCGTGGCAGCTCAACCGGCTGGCAACGGCGTCGCAGGAGATCGAAACGCTGGTCGAGTCCGGGAAGCTCGACCAGGCCACGGCGTACTTCGAGAACATCAAACCCCAGCTCCAGGAGCTGGAGGGGCTCTTCGACCGGGTCGCGGCCTCCATCGACCGGCGGAGCGTCGAGACCGTGCAGCGCGCGGAGCAGATCAGCTCCTCGGCCGCGACCACCACGCTGATCGGGCTGATCGGCGCGCTCGCCGCGGCCCTCGGACTCGGCCTCTGGACCACCGGCGCGATCACTTCCCCGCTCCGCCGGCTGCGTGGCGCCATGGCGCAGGTCGCCGGCGGGGAGTTCGAGGCGCCCGCGGACCTGCCCTACGACAACCCCGACGAGATCGGCGACCTCTCCCGCTCGTTCCGCTCCATGGCCCAGCAGCTCCAGGAGCTCGAGCGGCTCAGGGCCGAGTTCGTCAGCGTGGCGAGCCATGAGCTGCGCACGCCCATCAACATCATCAGCGGTTACGCCACGTTGATGGAGGAAGGCGTGCTCGGCACCGCGGACGAGGCGCAGCGGGAGGCCATCGCGCTGATCATCGAGCAGACCCGGGTGCTCAGCCGGCTCGCGGACCAGCTCCTGGACATCAGCCGGATCGAGGCCGGCGGGCTCAGGATCGAGCGTGAGCCGGTTGACGTCCGGGACTTCTTCCGCCGGCTCGGCCTCGACTTCGAGGCGCTGGCGAAGCAGCGCGGGATCGACTTCGCGGTGACCGTCGAGGACTCCGCGCCCGACACCGTGTTCGCGGACCCGGAGGCGCTCCGGACCGGCGCCCTCGGCAACGTGATCTCGAACGCCTTCAAGTTCACGTCGGACGGGGGCCGGATCCGGGTCACGGTCCGGGGCGAGTCCGGGCAGCTCCGCATCGACGTCTCGGACACCGGGATCGGCATCCCCGCGGACCAGCTCCCCAGGATCTTCGAGAAGTACTACCAGGTCGGGCAGCAGGCGCGCTCCATCGGCGCGGGGCTCGGCCTCGCCATCGCCCGCCAGATCGTGGAAGCGCACGGCGGCACGATCTCGGCGCAGAGCGAGGTCAGCAAAGGGACGACGTTCACGCTCCTCCTCCCGGTCCACGCCGCGGACGCGGCGTCGGAGCCGGCCGACCGGCGGCGGGCGCGGATCTTCGCCGGCTCCTGATCCCCCTCCGGTGCCGTGACGGCACCGCGCATCCTTCCGAGTGTAGCATATCCCTTTGTGGCAAAAGGCGATACAGCCGTAGGACCGACTGCCGACGGAGGCAAGGCGAGATGCAGCAGCAGGCCAGCGGCTGGCGCGGCCGGACTCGCCGGGTGTTCGCGTATGGACGCGCGTACACGGGTTCGGTCGTCGTCATTCTCGCATTGACGCTGGTGGTTGCGGCGGTCAACGCGGTCGAACCGCTGCTCATGAAATACCTGTTCGACGAACTCGCGGCGGGCGCGGGCGCGCGGGCGCTCGCGCTCGGGGTAGGCGGCCTGCTCGCCGTGGGCGTGGCGCGCGAGGTCATCGGCGGAGTCTCGAACTGGCTGACCTGGCGCGTGCGGCTGGGCTACCAGTACGGGCTGCTCGAGGCCACGGTCGGGCGGCTGCACACGCTGCCGCTGGCGTACCACCGGGGCGACCGGGTCGGCGCGATCATGACGCGGCTGGCCCGCGGGATCAGCGGGTTCGTGGGCGCGCTGACGGAGATCGGGTTCAACGTGGTGCCGACGCTGGTCTACCTCGGGATCTCCCTCGTCTTCATGCTGCGGCTGGACTGGCGGCTGACCCTGGTGGTCCTGTTGTTCACGCCGCTTCCCGCATTCGTGGGGTGGTGGGCGGCGAAGGAGCAGACCGTGCGGGAGCGGGTGCTCCTCGAACGGTGGTCGCAGATCTACTCCCGGTTCAACGAGGTGCTGGCCGGGATCGCGACGGTGAAGAGCTTCGCGATGGAGGAGGCGGAGAAGCGTCGCTTCCTGCGCGGCGTGGACGGCGCGAACGCGGTGGTGATCCGCGGCGTGCGGCGGGACACGGGCGTGGGCGCGGTCAAGAACCTGCTCGCGCTGGCGGCGAGGCTCGCTGCGCTCGGCGTGGGCGGGTACCTCGTGATCCGGGGCCAGATCACGGTCGGAACGCTGATCGCCTTCCAGGGCTACGTGACCGGGCTGTTCGGTCCGGTGCAGGGGTTGACGAACATCTACCAGACGCTGCGGACGGCGTCGGTCTCGTTGGACACGATCTTCTCGATCCTGGACGCCCGCGACGAGCTGGCGGATGCGCCGGACGCGAAGCGGGTCCGGGGGCTGCGCGGCGACGTCGTCTTCGACCGCGTCAGCTTTTCCTACGGCGGAGGTCCGCGCGTGCTGGACGGGATCGACCTGCACATCCGGCCGGGCGAGGTCGTGGCGCTGGTCGGGCCGAGCGGGGCCGGGAAGAGCACGCTGGCCGCGCTGCTCCAGAGGCTCTACGACCCGAGCTCGGGCGAGATCCGGATCGACGGCGTGGACATCCGCCAGATCGAGCAGCGCTCGCTGCGCCGCCACATCGGCGTGGTGCTCCAGGATGCCGTGCT
>Ga0207864_1001208_pt1 | contig 29972 bp, 22 predicted proteins | sample HigsolmetaAR202D_FD_184834 | JGI IMG/M metagenome (GOLD analysis project Ga0207864, IMG submission 184834) | Ionic liquid and high solid enriched microbial communities from the Joint BioEnergy Institute, USA - AR20-2-D (SPAdes) (version 2) ... | reverse complement strand
CGCGGTGAATGGGGCGGCGGCGGGATGGATGGGTATCTCGCGGCCCGAGTCGCACTCGATTCTGGGTGGGGCAATGTCCCCCCGAGAGGGGGAGATCGAGGTGGCGGCGAGGGAATATGGCGGGGGCGGGTCGGGGGGCGGCGGCGCTTACTCGCGGTCGCGAGGGGGGGCGGGGTTTGTGGTAGGGTCGATGTCGTGGCCGGGGGCCGCGGCGTCAACGTCGGAGGGGGTGTTCTTCGGGGCGTCGTCGGGGCCGGGGCGCTGCTGGTTCGTCTCGGGCGTTGCGGGGGCTTCGACGCCGCGGGAGGTGTCACGCTGGGTCTGGTCCGGGGGAGAGGGGATGTCGTGGCCGCGGGGGTTGCCGGTGTCGGGGCCGGTGCGGCGGCCTTGTTTGGGGTTGTCGGACTGGCGGGAGGGTTGGTGGGGCATGCGGGTGCTCCTGTGTGTTGATGGAGCATGCCCGGGTGGGGTGAGTGGGAGGTGAAGGTGAGGAGAATGGGGAGTCGGGAAGCCATGTAGCCCTCACCCGGCCTCTCTCAGGGGGGGAGGGGGGCCGGAGAGGAAGAGAGCACGGCCGAGCGGGGGCTTGACCGTGGCGCCCGGAGGGGGAGACGCGGACGAATGGCCGCGGCGGCGGTCAGGCGCGGGTGGGTTTGGTCGCCAGGAGCCAGAGCCAGGCGAAGCCGGCGCCGGGGTACATGGGGTCGAGGTCCTCGCGCTCGAGGCGGTCGATGCGGAGGCCGGCGGACTGGACGAGTTCGCAGGCCTGGGCGGGGGTGTAGATGATGGACTGCTCGGCGGGGAGGTCGAGGATCTCGCTGTCTGCGGGAGTGATGGGGGCGTTGATGGAGTGGAACTGGAGGCAGAGGCGGCCGCGGCCGGGGGCGAGGACGCGGGCGGCCTCGCGGACGTAGCCGCGGGCGCCCTCGCGGGTCATGTGCTGGAGGACGGTGAAGGCGCAGGCGGCGGTGACGGAGTCGTCGGGGATTGCGGCGAGGGTGAGGCCGTCGTTGCGGATGAGGGTGACGTCGTCGGGGCGGTTGTGTGTGGCGAGGAGGCGGCGGGCCTCGGCGAGGGGCTCGTCGGCGAGGTCAACGCCGATGACGGCGCGGACGCGGGGGAGGAGGTGGTGGAGGAGGCGGCCGTAGCCGCAGCCGATCTCGAGGAGGATGTCGTCGGGCTGAGGGTCGAGGAGGGAGAGGATGCGCTCGACGCCGAGGGTGTGGAGGCGGTCCTGGTAGCGGGGGTGGTTGTTGAAGTAGGCGTTGCCGGCGTGGAGGCGGACCCAGTGCTCGACGTTGCGGGCGGGGGTGGCGGGCCTGGGGGGGGCGGGAGGAGTCGGGGAGATGGAGGCGGCGGGCGGGGTGGTGGTGGTGGTGGACATGAAGGGGGATATCGGGTGGGCGGGGGAGGGGGCGTGAGTGGGGGAGGAGGGAGAGGAGGGGATAAGGGGCGAGGCCGCGAGGTCGTGGAGTAGGGGAAATCGGTATGCTAGCGGCTGCGGATCGGTGTGGGGGCGGGTGGGGGGCGGGGCGCGTGGGAGTCGTGTCATGGGCGGCAGCGATGGCGGCAGCGGCGGCGGCGAAGGGGCGAGCGGGAAGGCGAAGAAGGGGCCGATCCCGTGGTGGGGGTGGGTGTTCGCGGCGGGGTGCGGGGTGATCCCGGTTTTGACGCTGGGGGGCGCGCTGTGGGGGGCGATCGGGTTCGGCGGGGCCGCGGGGTGTGTCGGGGTGTCGCGGAATGCGGGGATGTCGGTGGGGGCGCGGGTGGGGGTGTGCGCGGGGATCGTGGCGGTGTGCTGGGGGGTGTTCGTGGCGGTGATTGTGGGGATGGTGGTGATGGGGGGTGGTGGGGCGGGGGGAGGGTGAGGTGTCCCAGCAGGGATAGAAGGCGGCTCTACCACCGAACCGGATGTCCGGTGATCCATCACCACTGATTGCAGCTAATGCGAGCGTCCATCATGATCGCGTACAGGTATGAAGGGCCCCAGAGACTCGCCTCATGGAACACACTTGGTCCCGTCACCGGGACGAGATCCAGCGCATGCTGGAACTGGGAAATGTGCACTCGGCTATCTGATCCATCAATGTGCACCACATCGTCTACGACCGTGTACGTGATCTCGCGCCCGCGAGCCAGGCGGAATCTGTGGCCAGCGTGTGCTTGGATTCTCTGCCAAACTTCTGCAAATGACGGCTTCATTCACTCTCCTCCGGTCTCGTGTGGACGAGGGCAGTGCAGCAGAGACTGCCATCTTTGACCCTGCGAATGTTAGAGGGGCTGCCGCCCCTCCGACACCTCCCCGCTCGGAGGTGGGGGCATCGGTCGTCAGGCCGCGAGGCGGGCGGGGCGGCTGTGAGGGTGGTGGTGGACATGAAGGGGGTTATCGGGTGAGTGGGGGAGGGGGCGTGAGTCGGGGGGCGGGGGAAGAGATTTCTGTGGCGAGCGGGAGAGAGGGGGAGGGCGGCTCTGCCGCGGGGCGTGATGAAGGGGCGGCCGGCGATGCGCCGTTCGGTTACGCTGATGGGGCCTCGGCGGTGGGCGGCGGAGGAGGCGCGATGAGTTGGCTGGTGACGGTCCTTGCGGCGGTGCTGGGGGCGGTGGTGGGGGGAGCGGGGATGCTGGGGATCGCGCTGATCTCGGCGAAGTGGTACCGCATCACCGGATTTGAGGGGGCGATCGGGTACTACGTGGTGATGATGATGGCGGTGGGGGGAGTCGGGGGGTTGGTGATCGGGGCGGCGGCGTCGCGCGTGGCCGTGTGGGCGGGGGGGCAGGCGTGGGTGGGGTGGGGGCAGATCGGGGCGGCGATGGGGGCGATCGCGGCGGCGCTGGTGCTCGTGCTGGTGATCGCGTACCTGGGCGGGGAGCACGAGCGGGAGCGGGCCGGGCGCGGGCTGGTGATCGCGTGGGAGGTGCGGCTGCCGGCGGGGGAGCCGGGGCCGGATGCGTCGCCGGCGCAGTGGACGGACGAGCAGTTGCGGATGCAGGTCGTGTCCGTGGTGCGGGGGCAGCCGAGGGGGAGCGCGGAGGCGGTGCTCGACCGGTCGGCGTTCCGGGTGGAGGATGGGCAGTGGGTGCTGCCGGCGCGCGTGGGGTTGTTTACGAGCCGGGGGGAGTTGTGTGTGAACCTGAAACTGGGTGGAGTGGGGTGGGATGATGGGTTCTGGCCGCGGCTGAGCCCGGCGCCGGGGAAAGAGCGGTTTGAGTGGAGCCAGTGGGAACGGACGAACAAGGGACGGGAGAAGGCGAGCGACCGGGAGGCGGTGATGTACCGGTTCCGGTTTGAGCGGGGAGGGAGTGGGGATGAGGGACTGGGGACTGGTGGGGAGGGGGGGGAGGGAGGGAGGTGAGGTCGGTGAGCGTGGCGCGGGGGGAGGCGAGAGGGGGAGTTGGGGGCGATGGGGGAGGCGGAGGGGGAGCGGGGTCGGAGGTGGGGGGGGCGGAGGTGGTGGGAGGCGCGGGGAGGGCGGCGAGGATGGTTTCGGGGTCGGCGGTGGCCAGGGCGCGCAGGTAGGCCTGGGCGGCGAGGCGCAGGGAGGTCTGGGAGCGGCCGTCGGCCATGGCCCGCTCCATGGCGGTGCGGAGCTGGATCAGGCACTGGACGCGTTGGGGGAGCATCCGCTCGCGGGCGAGACGGGCCGCCGCGGCCTCGGCACGGCGGCGGAACTCATCGCGGAGCTTGAGGTAGCGGCGGATGGGCGGGGAGTCGAGCCAGTCGAGGATGTCCAGTTCGTCCATGCCGCAGGCGCGGGCGAGGAGGGCGGGGTCCTCGCGGCAGTCTCATCGAAACAGGGGGACTGCCGAGTCGGCCTTCGGCAAGGTATATGAGAGCCCTTCTTCATTCCGAGCCGTAAAGGCCATCGAGATCACGCGGGCCCTTTCTACAAACGCGACGCCCGCCCGGAGCCCCTGCAGAGTTTTCGAGGGCATGCACCCGGTCTCGTACTCCTCCGTCAGGTAAGGCTTCCGGTCAAACGGTGGAATTGCTCGCGTCTGCGCGTTCGTTTGAATGACTTTCGCGAGTCTTAGGGCCCTCTCGCGCGAATCGTCTTTTGCTACATCGAACCTGCACGCTCGCTGCTTCCCGCCATAACCCGCCTGCTCTGCCCAGCTTTGAACTTTCTCGACCATGCTCATCGCAACGATTGCCGGCAATCTCGCAAGTACGTCGCAAAGGCGTCCGATTGCGCCGGGTCTCGATGTGTTTCTCATGTCTGCGAGCCAAGCGAGAGCGTTGGCCTGATACGTCGCGGCGTTGGTGAAGCCCGAATCTGTCTGCAGCAGAAGCGCCAGCCAGGCCTCGGGTACCCGATAGTCGGGTTGCCGAAGCAGATGAGCAGCAATGACCAGCGGCAATGTTCCGAAGGGGAACTTCTGCTGAAATCCCTCCCAGACGCTGATCCGGCGCCAAAGGTTGGGGTTCGCGCAATGTGGGAACTTCGTCCGAAATTCATCAACGCCGGCAGCCTCAGCAAGCAAGAGATGGTTGCCGATCGACTTCGCTTCGGGTCGCAAAATCTCCAGGTCGAGGAAGACTACCGCATTCCAGTCGATTGCGTCCGCCGCTTCCCAGAGCGACAATCTGTTGCCGTCGTATGTTCCAACTATCTTCCAGTTGAGATGCTCCTGCTGGAACATCCCGCATGCCATCCCATCTAGGTCCGCACTGATCACGCATGGACGATCTCGGTCATGGAGCCACGGGAACAGTTCTAGCCATCGGTCAAAAGGCAGCAAGATGTTCCCCTCTAGAAGAGTTGGGCGTCGTTCTCAACCTCGGTCCGCAACCGGCGCAGACCAATCTGCACGTACTCCGGATTGATCTCGATGCCGAGGAACTCGCGTCGACCTTTCCCAGCCATCACGCAGGTCGTACCACTGCCGCACATCGGATCGAGGACTAGGTCTCCCGGCTTGGAGAAACACCGGATGAGATCGTCTGCAAGTCGGTCCGGGAAAGTTGCCGGGTGCTCGAGTTTGATGCGGTTGCCTTCGGTGTTGCTTGTTGAGTACTCCCAAATCGTCCCGCGACACTTCAAGTCGTTGACTGCCTTTGGCTCGATTTTCTTGAAGCCGCCGCTAGTCAAACGATCCGTTCCGGAGTAGACCTTCCCCGCATGCTTAGAGGGAACCAAGAGCGTGGATTTGTCGAAATGCCGCGGTCGGTCACCCTTGAAGAAGATCAGGATGTACTCGTGATCAACCCGAAAGCGCTGGGTCCACCAAGCTCCGGGGTTTCCGTGTCGTGCGTAGATGCAGCATTCGAAAAGGCGCCACCCTACACGGTCCACCCAATCAACGGCCCATCGAAAGGTCGTAAGTGACTTGGCGAAGTTCCTGGTGCCGTCGCCAATGACGACAGCACAAACTCCGCCATCCTTGGTCACCCGGAAGAGTTTGTCCCCGAGTTCGCCGTAGTCGAGTCTCCAATCCTTGCCATAGTCCCGGATACCGTCATACGGCGGGCTGAAGACTGTCAAGTCCACGCAGTCGCGGGGGAAAGTCGCAAGTACTTCAAGTGCATCACCCTGAATTATGACGTTCCGCGGCAGGTTGGAGCCGACGGTTGTTTCTTCCGTGCTCTTCGTCTGTGTGGTCATGGTGTGCCCCGCAGACTTATCCCATGTGCTTCACCACCGCCTCGCCGAACTCCGAGCACTTGACCTTCTTGACCTGGGTGTCGCCCTCGGCCTTCATGAGGCGTTCGAAGTCGTAGGTGACGGTCTTGGCGCTGATGGCGCCGTCCATGCCCTTGATGATGAGGTCGGCGGCTTCGGTCCAGCCCATGTAGCGGAGCATCATCTCGCCGCTGAGGATGACCGAGCCGGGGTTGACCTGGTCGAGGTTGGCGTACTTGGGGGCGGTGCCGTGGGTGGCCTCGAAGATGGCGTGGCCGGTGATGTAGTTGATGTTGGCGCCGGGGGCGATGCCGATGCCGCCGACCTGGGCGGCGAGGGCGTCGGAGAGGTAGTCGCCGTTGAGGTTCATGGTGGCGATGACGTCGAAGTCCCTGGCGCGGGTGAGGACCTGCTGGAGGGTGATGTCGGCGATGGTGTCCTTGATGAGCAGGAGCTTCTTCCACTTGCCGTCGCCGTGGGTGGGCCAGAGCTTCAGGGCGGCCTCGACCTCGGCGAGGACCTTCCGCTGCTGCTCGGGGGTCATCATGTCGAAGCCGGGGTCGATCATGCGGGCGTTGGCCTCGGGGGTGAGGTCGGCGTTGGCCTCCTTGTTGCCGAGGATCCAGGACTCGCGCTCGGTGACGACCTGGTTGCGGAACTGCTCGGTGGCGACCTTGTAGCCCCAGTCCTTGAAGGCGCCCTCGGTGAACTTCATGATGTTGCCCTTGTGGACGAGCGTGACGGAGCGGCGCTTGTTCTTGAGGGCGTAGGTGATGGCGGAGTGGACGAGGCGCTCGGTGCCGAGGTAGGAGATGGGCTTGAGGCCGACGCCGACCATGACGGGGGTGTCGCGGTGCGGGGCGCCGGCGGCCTCGATCTGCTTCTGCCAGTCGGCGGACCTGGCGGCGGTGCCGAAGCGGATCTTGGCGAAGTCCTTGGGGAAGTTCGCCTCCCAGAACTCGAGGACCTTCCGGGCCTCGGGGGTGCCGGCGGCGTACTCGATGCCGGCGTAGATGTCCTCGGTGTTCTCGCGGAAGATGACCATGTCCACGTCCTCGGGCTTCTTGACCGGGGAGGGGACGCCCTTGAAGTAGCGCACGGGGCGGAGGCAGACGTAGAGGTCGAGCATCTGGCGCAGGGCGACGTTGAGGGAGCGGATGCCGCCGCCGACGGGGGTGGTCAGGGGGCCCTTGATGCCGACGAGGTACTCGCGGAAGGCGGCGAGGGTCTCGTCGGGGAGCCAGTTGCCGGTCTTGTTGAAGGCCTTCTCGCCGGCGAGGACCTCGCGCCAGTGGATCTTGCGCTTGCCGCCGTAGGCCTTCTCGACGGCGGCGTCGAAGACGCGGACGGAGGCGCGCCAGATGTCCGGGCCGGTGCCGTCGCCCTCGATGAAGGGGATGATGGGGTCGTCGGGGACGTTGAGGCCGGCGGGGGACATCGTGATGGGGGTCGGCATTGGCGTGGTCCTTTTGGGGAATCAGGCACTAGGCACTGGGCGCTAGGCACTCGTGAGGGAATGGGGGTGAGCAGACAAAGGCCGCGGCGGGGGATCCCGGTTTGGGGAGCGGCCCGCCGCGGGCATGATATGGGGGAATGGGTGGAGGGGGGGAGGGGGGCGAGGGCCGGCCGGCGGGGTTGTCGGTTGTGGTCGTGCGGGGGCGAGCGGGGGAGGGAGCGTTCGCGGCGAGGTCGGCGATGACGTGGCGGAGGCCATCGACCAGCCGCGCCATCCGCTCGTAGTCGAGGGTGTCGGCGGGGAGGTGGTCGTTGGGGTTGCGGCACGGGGCGGCGACACGCGACGGGACGCGGAAGTGAGGTACACCTGCGTCGAAGAGGCGGATGAGGTGTGCGGTCAGCGTGCGGCGTTGGCGTGGAGTGGGGGCGTTGAGGGAGACAGGGCGTCGTCGAGGGCGCGGCGGAGTTGGACGAGGGAGGTTGTGCCGGGGAGGGTGATGGCGCCGAGGTCGGACCACTGTCCGTTGCCGCCGAGGGCGATGATGCGCCGGCCCGGTGCGGCGGCGAGGAAGGCGGGGGCGATGGACGCGGCGTGGGGGGTGGCGTCGGTGATCCAGAGTTCGCCGTCGAGGCGGCGGGGGCCGCGGTCGGCGTCGGGGATGAGGTCGTCGATGGTGGTGGCGACGGGGTCGTAGCCGAGAGCGGAGAGGACGGAGGCGGTGAAGGCGGCGGCGCGGCCGTCGGCGAGGGTGATCAGGGCGCGGCGTGCGCCGGCGGGGTGGTCCTCGGGCGGGGGCGGCGCGGCGGGGAGGATGATGGAGACGGTGGTGCCGCGGCCGGGGGTGGAGTCGATCTCGACGCGCCCGCCGGCGCGCTGCGCGACGCCGTGGACGATGGAGAGGCCCAGGCCGGTGCCGCCGATGGCGCGCCGCTTGGTGGTGAAGAAGGGCTCGAGGCAGTGGCGGCGGACGTGGTCGGGCATGCCGGGGCCGTCGTCCTCGACGCTGATGCGGATGAGGCGGCCGCCGTCTTCGGGGACGGCGTGGAGGCGGATCGCGGCGCTGGCGTCCTGGCCGCGGTCGAGGATGACGGCGTCGCGGGCGTTGGTGACGAGGTTGAGGACGGCCTGGCTGAGGCGGTGCGGGGCGACGGGGGCGGTGGGGACGTCGGGGGCGATGTCGCAGCGGAAGGAGAAGGACTTGGGGAGGGAGGCGCGGAGGAGGCTCTCGACGTCGCAGCACCAGCGTCGCAGGTCGGTGACGCCCTCGACGTCCTGCTCGGGGTCCTGGGCGAAGAGGCGCAGGCCGCGGGTGATGGACTCGATGAAACGGAGGGAGCCGCGGATGGCGGCGGCGTCGGCGCGGATCTCGTGGTTGTCGCCGGCGAGGGCTTCGATGGACTCGACGCGGGCGCGGATGGGCATGAGGAGGTTGGTCATGTCGTGGCCGAGGCCGGCGGCGAAGGCGCCGAGGGCGGCCATGCGTTCGGAGTGGCGCAGGGCGTTCTGGGACTGCTCGAGCTGCTCGGTGCGTTCGCGGACGAGGTCCTCGAGGCGGTGCTGGTAGCGGGTGAGTTCCTGCTCGGCGCGTTTGCGGCGGGTGATATCGACGAAGGTGCCCAGGACGCCGCGGACCGCGCCGGCGTCGTCGAAGAGGGGGGAGGCGAAGACCCATGCATCGAGGACGGAGCCGTCGGCGCGGACGAACTGGTACTCCTCGCCGCTGATGCGCTGGCGGAGGCGGGCGGCCCGCTGCATGGTCAGTTCGTGCGGGGGGATCTCGGCGCCGTCCTTGATGAAGCGAACGGGGAGGCGGTCGCGGTCGTCGGCTCGCGCGGCGACGTTGGCGCCGACGGGGAGGCCGAGCATGTCGCAGGCGGCCTTGTTGCCGATCATCTCGGTGCAGGAGGCGTCGGTGGCGATGGCGACGCCGACGGGGAGGAGGTCGAGGAGGGTCTGGAGTTCCTCGACGCGGCGGCGGAGGTCGTCGGCGAGGGCGGCGACCTGGGCCTCGGCCTGCTTGCGGGCGGTGATGTCCATGCAGACGCCGGTCATGCGGCGCGGGCCGCCGTCGGCGTCGAGGATGACGCGACCGCGGCATTCCACCCAGGCGATCCGGCCGTCGCGGCGGAGGATGCGGTGCTCGAGGTGGAGGTCGTCGCCGCGCATGGCGCTGGCGCGGATGGCGGCGAGGACGGCGTCGCGGTCGTCGGGGTGGATGGCGCGCTGGTACTCGTCGAAGCCGTCGCAGAAGCCGTCCGGGGGGAGGCCGAAGATGGCCGCGAGGGCGGGGGACCAGGCGATGGCGCCGGTGGCGATGTCCCAGTCCCAGGTTCCCATGCGGCCGGCCTCGAGGGCGATGCGGAGGCGCTCCTCGCTGCGGCGCAGGTCGGCCTCGGCGGCCTTGCGGAGGGTGATGTCGCGGGCGATGGAGGAGGCGCCGATGATGGCGCCGGTCTCGTCGCGGATGGGGGAGACGGTGACGGAGACGTCGATGCGTCGGCCGGAGCTGGTGATGCGGACGGTCTCGAGGTGCTCGACGCGTTCGCCGGCGCGGATGCGGTCGAGGATGCGGGCCTCCTCGTCGAGGCGATCGGAGGGGAAGAGGATGGTGACGTGCTGGCCGACGATGTCGGCGGCGTGGTAGCCGAAGAGGCGCTCGGCCGCGGCGTTGAAGGTGCGGATCCGGCCGGAGAGGTCGTTGGAGATGACGGCGTCGTCGGTGGATTCGACGATGGCGGCGAGGTGGGCGGCGGCCTCGCGGGAGCGCACGAGGTCGGTGACGTCGTTGCCGGCGACGGTGACGCCGACGACCCGGCCGTCGGGGGCGACGTTGGGCGTGTAGGCGATCTGTATGCGGCGCAGGCCAAGGGAGGGGAACACGATCTCGGCGTCGTACGAGATCGTCTCGCCGGCCAGGGCTCGCTGGACGAAGGGGCGGAGTTTGGCAAAGCGGGCCTCGCCGATGACCTCGGCGGCGTGCCGGCCGACGACCTCGTGCTGCGCGACGCCGTAGTAGCGACAGAAGGCGGCGTTGACGAAGCGGTAACGAAGATCGGCATCGACGTACGTCAGGAGCGTGGCGCTGCCGTCGGCGACGGTCTGGAGCAGTTCGTCCTTCTCCTGCCGGGCGTCGCCGGCGGCGGTAGGTCGCAGGCCGTGCCGGATGGCCAGGCGGGCGGCGATCCAGATGAGCAGGACGGTCGCCAGGTAGACGGCGACTCCGACGGCTTCCGCGGACGCCGGCGAGACCGAGCCGGCGTTCGGCTGCCGGATCAGGCCGTAAGTGGCCATAAGGCCGAGGGCGGCGGCCGCCCAGTAGGGGCCCGGGGAGAGGAGACAGGCGAGGACGCCAAGGGCAGGGAGCGTGAAGACAAAGGGAACGGGGGCGCCGAGGACGGGATCGAGCGCGAGGTGCGTTGCGAACGAGAGCGCGACAACGCCCACGCCGAGGAGGTATTGGAGAACGAGGGGGACCGACGCGTGTCGGTGAAGGGGCAGATCGGTGACCGACTGGACCGGCGGTGATGGCGATCGCGGCACACCGGGCTCCTGAGGCGCCCGCTCAACGCGGCGTGCGAGGGTCGCTGGGGACAGTGTCGGGCGACTTGACTCGTGAGTGTACTCAGCCAGCAGGTAGAAGCATTTTCATCTCATTCGGGTCATCTTGTCAACGGCGATCGGCGTGCGGCGATCATCGACGCCGTGGTGCGTGGATCATCCATCGCGGGTGCAGGCCGGGTCTTTGGAGCGTGCGGCGAGGGAGAAGTCCAGGCCGGGGAGTTGCTATCGCTCCGGCTTGAGGACGCCATAGAGTCGTGCGAGGTCCCGCCAGAAGCCTGGGTAGGTCTTGGCGACGCACGCGGGGTTGCGGATGCAGGTGTTGGGGCGGCGCAGGGCGATCAGGGCGAGGGCCATCGCCATGCGGTGGTCGTCGTACGTGTCGAACTCAACGCGGGGGACGTTGGCGGAGCGGTCGATGCCGCCGGGGGGGGCGTTGATGACGAGGAACTCGTCGTCGGGGGACGCGCCTTCCTCTTTGGAGGCGCTGGATCCTCGCTCGCTGGTGATCTCGACGCCGACCTTGGCGAGTTCGGTCTTGAGGGCCTCGATGCGGTCGGTTTCCTTGACGCGGAGGGTGCGCAGGCCCCAGAGCATGGAGCGTCCCTCGGCGAAGCAGGCGACGGCCGCGGCGGTCAAGGCGGCGTCGGGCATGTTGGTGAAGTCGTAGGCGAAGGGGTCGAGCGGGATCTGGCGGTTGCGGACGGAGGTGCCGCGGGGTGACTGGACGACTTCGGCGCCGGCGGAACGGAGGACGGTGGCGAACTCGGCGTCGCCCTGGAGGGATGGCCAGGGGAGGGCGCGGATGGTGCAGAGGGAGCGGGGGGTGATCGCGGCCGCGGCGAGGAAGTAGGTCGCGCTGGAGGCGTCGGGCTCGATGACGAGGTCGATGCCGTCGGGGGCGAGGCGGTCGGTGCTCTGGAGGTAGGGGGCGGGCGAGACGGTGATGGGGCCGGGGAGAGCGCCGGGCGGGCGGTGGGGCGGAGCGGGAGGTGATGAGGGGGGCGACTCCGGCTCGGGGGCGGGGAGGCGGGAGGTGGGGGCGGGGGGGGACTCCGGGCTGGGGGAACCCGGGAGTGGGGGCTCGTCGAGGTCGTCCCCGTGGGCAAGGTCGAAGACGTCGCCCTTGACCTGGAAGCCACAGCGGCGCAGGAGGCCGGTGGTCATGGAGATGTAACTGGGGCTGGTGGGCGGTTCGGTGAAGTGGACGGTCATCCCCTTGGGGAGCCAGGGGGCGATGAGGAGGATGGCGGAGATGAACTGGCTGGAGGCGGTGCGGCCGAAGGTGATCTCGCTGTCGATCTCGTAGAGGGAGGCGGGGGGATGGATGCGGATGGGGGGATAGCCCTCCTTGAGGGGGTACTCGACCTTCACGCCGATGGAGGTGAGGGCGTCGCCGAGTTCCTTGATGGGGCGCTCGCGCATGCGGGCGTTGCCGTCGATGGTGATGGGGCCGGTGGCGGGCTCCGCGAGGATGGCCGCGGCGGTGAGGAAGCGGGTGGCGGTGCCGGCGTTCTGGAGGTTGAGGGTGACTCCTCCGCCGGAGGGAGGCGGGGAGGGGGGCGGAGACGTGCGCTGGGTGCCCATGCCGCGGGAGGAGGGGGGGCGCCAGCGACCGGTGACGCCGGTGATGTGGAGGTCGCCGTCGTCGGTGCGTTCGACGGTGGCGCCGAGCTGCTCGATGGCCTCGAGCATGCGCTCGGTGTCGTCGGCGCCGAGGAGGGGGTTGCGGAGGATGGACCGGCCGCGGGAGAGAGCGGCGAGGAGGATGGCGCGGTTGGTGAGGCTCTTGGAGCCGGGGGGGGTGATGGCGATGGCGAAGGGGCGGGAGAGAGGGGGAACGTGCAGGGGATCCGGGAGGATCTTCAGGGGGAGGGTGAGGAGGGCTGGATCGGCGCGCTGGGTAGCCACGGGAGCATGGTAACGGTTCTCCCAGTGCGGACGTGAACGCTGCGTTATGGGCCGGTTGGTCGTTCAGCGGCCTGGGTGCGTCCGGCTCGGAGGCGGACGGGGTGGAACTCAATCGGCTGAGGCGTCCTCGGCGCGGCGGAAGACCGCGACGACGTCCTCGACGGGGATGACGAAGAGGCGGTTGTCTCCCTCGAACTCGACGGGGATGGCGTGCTTGGGGTTGAAGAGGATGCGGTCGTACTTCTTGATGGGGTAGTCCTCGTCGCGGGAGACCTGGGCGGAGATGGCGACGATGCGGCCGGTGAGGGTGGGGATCTCCATCTTGTCGGGGAGGTGGATGCCGGCCTTGGTCTGCTTCTTGTCGTCGTCCTTGCGGATCAGGACGCGGGCGCCGATGGGCTCAACGATCTCCAGCTTCGTGGTAGGGGTTGGGCGGGGGTCCTTTGCCATGAGAGAAGTTTAGGGGGTGGAGAGGGGCGAGGGGGAAGGGAACGGAGCGGAAAGGGCCACGGGGGAACGGGTCAGAGGGCCACGTCGGGAGGGATGGTGGAGGGCGGGAGGAGGGGCCGGGTGATAGGCTGGGGGCCGGATATGCCGATGGAGAGGGGGCCGCGGGGAGGGGGAGCGGGGCGTGGGGGGAGCAATGGAGCATCGGATGGAGGCTCTCGAAAGGCTTCGCTCGCTGATCCGGGAGGTCCCGGACTTCCCCAAGCCGGGGATCATCTTCAAGGACTTCACGCCGCTGCTGCGCGACCCGGCGGGGCTGGCCCTGTCGGTGGAACTGATGGCCAACCCGTACCGGGGGAGGAACGTGGACCTGGTGGTCGGGGCGGAGAGCCGCGGGTTCATCTTCGGGATCGCGCTGGCGCAGGCGCTGTCGGCGGGGTTCGTGCCGGTGCGCAAGCCGGGGAAGTTGCCGGCGAAGACGGCGAGGATGGAGTACGAGCTGGAGTACGGGAAGGACTCGCTGGAGATTCACCTGGATGCGGTGCGGCCGGGGCAGCGGGTGCTGCTGGTGGACGACCTGCTGGCGACGGGGGGGACGATGCAGGCGTGCTGCGAGCTGGTCAGCGGGATGCAGGCCGAGATCGTGGGGATCACGGTGCTGATCGAGCTGGGGTTCCTGGGGGGGAGGGAGAAGCTGCGGAAGTACGGGGAGGTGCACTCGGTGCTGAGGTACTGAGCGGCTCGGGGCGTGGGCACGGCCCGATTCGACGGGGCCGGCGATCAGGATCGCGGCCCCGCTCGAAGGGCACGCGACGATGGTTGAACAGCGACCATCGCCGGGGGCGGCGGATCCAGGCCTGCGGTCGGGGGATCACGAAGAAACGGCGGGCGGCTGCGGAGCCGTCCGCCGATGGTCGAGGTCAGGCGACGTCTGCCGGCGGGTCAGCGCTGGTCGATCGGGACGTACCGCACGTTGTGCGGGCCGACGTAGTTGGCCGTGGGGCGGTAGAGGCGGTTGCCGTCGAGCTGCTCGAGGATGTGGCCGGCCCAGCCGCCGATGCGGCTCATGGCGAACATGGGGGTGAAGAGGTCGAGTTGCAGGCCGATGCAGTGGTAGGTGGTGGCGGAGTAGAAATCGACGTTGGGGTAGATCCCCTTGGCGGCGACGGCCTTCTCCATGACCTGTTCGATGCGGGTGGACTTCTCGTAGAGGGCCTGGTTGCCGGTGTCCTCGGCGAGTTGCCTGGCGAGGGTCTTGAGGAAGGTCGCCCGCGGGTCGTACGCCTTGTAGACGCGGTGGCCGAAGCCCATAATCTTCTCTTTCCGCTCGAGTTTGCCGGTGATGTAGGCCTCGACGGCGTCCACGGAGGGGATCTCGTTGAGCATGACCATGACGCCCTCGTTGGCGCCGCCGTGGAGCGGCCCGCGGAGGGAGCCGATGGCGCCGGAGAGGGCGGAGTACATGTCGCTGAGGGTGGAGATGATGACCCGGGCGGTGAAGGTGGAGTTGTTGAGGCCGTGGTCGGCGTGGAGGATCATGCAGACGTCGAAGGCGCGGGCCATCGTCTCGGTGGGCTCCTTGCCGTTGAGCATATAGAGGAAGTTGTGAGCGAAGGAGAGGTCCTTGCGGGGCTCGACGAGGGGGAGGCCGCGGCGGTAGCGGTCGAAGTAGGCGACGATGGTGGGGGTCTGGCCGAGGATGTTCAGGGCCTTGGCGCGGGCGGAGGGGATGTCGTTGGCGTCGGGGTTGGGGTCGTGCAGGGCGAGGGCGGAGACCATCGTCCGCAGCACGTGCATCGGCCTGGCGTCCTTGGGGAGCGAGGTGATGAGGTCGACGATGGCCTTGGGGAGGGTGTAGCGCTCGCGGAGTTCGGCGGAGAAGGCGGCGAGTTCGTCCTTTTTCGGCAGCGCGCCGTTCCAGAGGAGGTAGACGGTCTCCTCGAAGGTGGAGTTGCGGGCGAGGTCGTCGATGGGGATGCCGACGTACTCGAGGATGCCCTTTTCCCCGTCGATGAAGGACATGCGGGTGTCGGCGGCAACAACTCCTTCGAGGCCCTTGGCGGCGGTGGTCATGCTTCTCGCTCTTCGTGAGGATGATGATGTGTAAGGTTCGGTCGGTGAACGACACGAGCCCACCCAGGCGGGCGCCCGTTGCCGCGGGCGTCGCCGCGCCGGCGGACGCGGGGCTGGGACTATAGGGATTCGCGTGCGGCCCCGCAATGCCGCCCGGGGGGGATGGGGCGCGGCCCCGGCCGCGACTACCATCCGGGCATGCTGATCCCCCTGGGGACGGACCGGCCGCTGCGACGGCCGACCGTGGTCAACCATGTCCTGATCGCGCTGAACGTGGCGGTCGCGCTGGCGCTGCTCGTGCTGGGGCGGGCGGACCCCGTGGCGGCGGAGGGGCTCGTGCGCCGGCTGTGGCTGGCGCGTGGCGACCTGACGCCGTGGGGGTTCGTGACCTACGCCTTCCTGCACGGCGGGGCGCTGCACCTGCTGGGGAACATGGTGACGCTGTGGGTCTTCGGGGCCAACGTCGAGGACAAGCTCGGGCGGGTGGGGTATCTCGGCCTGTACCTCGGGGGCGCGGCGATTGCCGGTTCGGCGCACATCGCCTTCGAGCCGGCGGCGGTGATCGGGGCTTCCGGGGCGGTCGCGGCGGTGACGGGGGCGTACCTGGTGCTCTTCCCGCGGACGATGATCCGGTGCCTGGTGGTCTTCTTCGTGATCGGGCTGTTCTGGATCCGGGCGTGGTGGTTCATCGCCTTCGCGGTGGCGAAGGACCTCTTCTGGCTGGCGGGCGCGACGCAGATCGTCGGGTCCGACGGGGTGCAGGTGGCGGACGGGGTCGCGAGGATGGCGCACATCGGCGGGTACGCCTTCGGGGCGGCGGTCAGCGTCGCGCTGCTGTGGGGGAAGGTGCTCGCCCGCGAGCCGTTCGACCTGTTCACGATCGCCCGGCAGGCGGGGCGTCGGCGTGCGATCCGCGAGGCGACGCTGGAGGCGGAGCGGAAGGTGCAGCGGAAGATGTCGCCCCGCCGCGCCGAGGACGAGGCGCGCGCCGAGGCGATGGCCGCGGCCCGGGCGGGCGTCGCGTCGATGCTCTCCCGCGGCGACCTCGCCGGGGCGGCGGAGGGGTACCGGCGGCTGCTCTCGGAGTACGGCGACCTGCCGGGGGCGGCGACGCTCAGCCGGCAGCACCTGTACGACCTGGCGAACCACCTCTTCCAGACGCGGGACTACCAGCTCGCGATCGAGGCGTACGACCGGTTCCTCGAGGCGTACCCGCGCGACAGCCACGCGCCGAGCGTGCGGCTGATGGTCGCGCTGATCAACGCCCGCTACCTCAACGATCCGATCCGGGCCAAGCAGATCCTGGCCGGGCTGGACAGCAAGCTCGACGACGACCGGGAGAAGGAGTTGGCGAGGGAGCTGGTGGCGGAACTGGCGTAGGTCGATGAAGGCGACGGGCGCGGGGGGAGGCGGTGGGGGGGCAGGAGGCAGGGCATGGCACGCTACGGACGGACACGCGTGTGCGTGTACGCGGTGAGGTCGGAGGAGGAGGCGATCGCCGCCGGGGAGGCGGGCGTTGACGCCGTGGGGTTCGTGTTCAATCCCAGGAGCGCGCGGTACATCAACCCCGAGGAGGCGTGGGAGATCGCCTCGCTGCTGCCGCCGCTGCTCTCCACCGTCGGGATCTTCGAGAACGCGAGCGTGGAGAAGTTCAGCCAGGTGGAGGAGGTCTTCCCGACCGACTACACGCAGTTGCACGGGGATGAGTCCGTCGAGACGGTCCGGCAGTGCGGGCCGCGGGTGATCAAGACGGTCCGCTTCGGCACGGAGAAGTTCGAGGAGCAGCTCCGGCGGTGGGACGAACTGGACGAGGTGGACGCGATCCTGGTGGCGATGGGGGAGGGGGCCGCCGAGCGGACGGACGCCCTCGAACAGGTCGCCGCGGCGGCGTCGGGCCTGGTCAAGCCGGTGCTGCTCGGCGGGGGGATCACCGCGGCCAACGTGGCGGGGGTGATCCGGGTGGCGAGGCCGTGGGCCGTCGTCGTCTCCGCTGGGGTCGAGGACGAGGGGGGGACCAAGTCGCCGGCGAAGATGCTGGAGTTGGTCAGGGCCGTGCGGGAGGCGGACGCGGCGGGGTCGTAGGGGGCTGGGCTTCGGGGCAGACGGCGGTGAAGTGCGCGGCGGGTGCGGCCGGCGGGTTCGGGCTCAATCGTCAATCCACAGCAGGTACGCGTCCTCGCCAACCCGCTTGACCAAACGCCCATAGAAGACGTTGCCAACGCCGACGTCGCTGTACAGTCTTGTGGCGATGAACAATGAGCCCTTCTGCCGTGGACCGGGCATGACGACGTAGTCGAACCGGTAGGGGGCCTCGCCGGCCTCCGCGGTGTACTGGGCCGCGTCCCGCTCGATCGCGCGGCGCAACGCCTCGGTGATGTCCGCGAGGCCGCCGGAGAACGCCCGTTTTCGAGGATGCGAGGGATCACGCCAGTCGGAGTGACGAACGATCGGCAGGTGCGAGATCAACTGCCTGATCCTCTCCATCCACTCGTCGGTGAGCGTGTCGAACTGAAGCAGCCAGTTCATCGGGGCGCTCAACCAGTCACTGCCGCGAGACGTTCATCATGACCATCATTGTGCCCCAGGTTCCCGTGGATCGCTCTGCCGCGGCCGCCTGACCGGATGGCGCAGCGGCTTGGGGCATGATCGTGGCGAGCCCTCTCATCAGCAATCTCGATCAATCTCGCGGCGCGGGGTGTCGGTCCATCTGGATGATGGTGCCGATGAGGTGGCCACGACCATGGGGGCGTCGTGCGGCCATCCGGGCCGTTCGGTGGCGTTCGGACGAACCGGGCGTCGCTCATCCGTGAGCGTCGTCCGCTCATCAGAGCAGGGCGGCGATCCGCTCTGTGACCTCGGCGATGGTCAGGGCGCTGGTCTCGATGATGTGGTCGGCGAGGGAGAGGTAGAGGGGGTCGCGCCGGGCGAGGACGATGTCGATCTCGGCGAGGGGGTCGGCGCCGGTGAGGGGGGGGCGCAGGGAGGGGTCGGCCGCGGCGAGGCGGTCGCGGAGGACCTCGGCCGGGGCGCGGAGGTAGATGAGCACGGCGGCACGGTTCCTGGCCGCGGCGCGGAGGAGGTCGGCGGCGCCTGGGGCGGTGGGGGTGCCGCCGCCGAGGGAGATGACCTGGCCGGGGACGGCGAGGACCCGGCGCAGGGCGGCGGTTTCGGCAAGGCGGAACGCGGCGACGCCGCGGCGCTGCCAGGCTTCGGCGACGGTCGGGGCCTCCAGGATCGCGCAGGTGGTGTCGTCGAGGTCCACGAAGGGGCGCCCGAGCAGGGCGGCGAGGTTGGCGCCGACGGAGGACTTCCCTGACCCTCGCAGGCCGATGAGCACCACGTTGGGAACGGGGGGCGGGCTAGGCGGGTCGGCTGGCGTCATGGGGCTTGGTGGGCCGCGGAGCATCGAGCCGGCGAGGCAGGGGCTTGGGCAGAAATCAGGGCGTCAGGATCATCAATACGTCACGATCCGGGGTGCGGATGGAGGGATGGCTCCATTGGGGCGAGGCGGGCGGGTAGGGGCGGCGCCGCTCGGCGCGGGGCACCAAGCGATCCGGCACGCGGGGCGGGGTTGTGGGGCGCGGGTGGACTCCGCTTGGGTCCACGCGGGCACATCCGGCTCCCGGCCGACGTGGGCGGGAGGGGGGAGTGGGAGATTGTGAAGGATTTGGGCGTTCATCGCAATGGCCCTTCCACACAAAGTGTGCGGAAGGGCCGGGAGCGTGAGTTCTCGTCGCTGCGGGGGAGCGCGGGAGCACGATCCGCATGGGAAAATAGGGAACCTTCTGCCGACCCGGCGGGCGGGGCGGCAGCGTTCCTGTGACACGACCCTGAGGGCGGTTCGTGGGCTCAGGCGCGGGACATGTAGGACCCGTCGGCGGTGGCGACCTTGATGGTCTCGCCGACCTCGATGAAGTCGGGGACGCGGGTCACCAGGCCGGTCTCAAGGGTGGCCTCCTTCATCACGTTGGTGACGGTGGCCTTCTTGATGCCGGGGGTGGTGTCGGTGATGGTCAGTTCGACGGCGGGCGGGAGTTCGATGGCGACCGGGTTGCCGTCGTACATGATGACGGTGGTCTGGCTGTTGGGGCGGAGGAACTTCAGGGCGTCGCCGAGAACCTTGTCGGGGATGACCATCTGGTCGTAGGTCTCGAGGTCCATGAAGGTCGCGCCGGTGTTGTCGGAGTAGAGGTACTCCATGGTCCGGCGGTCGAGGTCGATCACCTCAACGTCGTCGGAGGAACTCAGCCGCTTCTCGATGATCTGTCCGGTGCTGACGTTCTTGATCTTGATCTGGATGAAGGCGCGGAGGTTGCCTGGGGTGCGGTGTTCGAAGCTGGTGATGACCCAGAGCTTGTTGTCGATCTTGACGCCGTAGCCGGGGCGGAGTTCGGTTGCCTTCATTCCTGGTATCCTGCTGTGCGGGGTCGGGGCCGCGGGGATCGCGGCCGGGTTCTTGGGGAGCCACGGGGGCCGGATTCACGCTCGAGATAAGGGGGACAATCGTATGCCCCAGAGTGCGGACGGCAACGGACGGGTGGCGTTTGGTCTTTCCAGGCGTGAGTTCCTGGCGCTCGGGGCGGCCGGGGCGCTGGCCGCGACGACGCGTGGGGGTGTGGTCTGGGCCGGGGGGCGGGTTCCGCTGACCTTCTTCCAGGTCGTGCCGCTCGGCGAGCCGCCGAGGCAGCCGCCTCCGCCGGGGGGAACCTGGAGCGACGTCAACGTCCTGGTCGGGGAGGGGGGCAACTCGCTCGTGGCCGCGAAGAACGGGGCGTCGCTCCTGGTGGACACGAAGAACGCCCCGTTCGGCAGGCTCCTCGCGACCGAGGAGGCTTGGAGGGTCGGGGCGGACTTCAGCCGCGAGATGAACCGGCTCGTGATCAACACGCACCACCACGCCGACCACACGGGGGGGAACTGGGCGTTGACGGGCCGGGTGCCGGTGGTCGCTCATCAGGCGGCGAAGGACCGGATCCGTGCGCAGGTGCAGCGGTACATCGACATCGGGCCGGCGACGGTGCGGCGGCTGGAGGAGGGGGAGCGGCCGCTGTACAAGTTGCTGGGGCTGGAGGCGGCCAAAGCGTACCTGGAGGTGGCGCAGACGCTGACCGCGGCGGATTTCGAGCCGACGAGGACGGTGTCGGAGCCGTTTGAGCGATTCAACGTGGGGGAGATCGAGGTCGAGGTGCACCATTTCGGGGCGGGGCACACGGACAACGACCTGGTCGTCCGCCTGCCGCGGTACAACGTGGTGCACGCGGGGGATCTGCTCTTTCACAAGGTCTGGCCGTTCATCGACCGCGGCGCCGGCGCGACGACGGAGGGGTGGGTGCGGTCGTTGGAGGGGGTCATCGGGCTGTGCGATCGGAAGACGATCGTCGTTCCCGGTCATGGAGAGGTGACGGACGTCTCCGGGGTGCGCGAGCAGATCGAGGTCTTCCGCGCCATGCGGAAGGCGGTCGGGGAGGCGATCCGCCGGGGAGCCGGACGCGAAGAGGTCACGCGGTTGCCCATGTCGGAGTTCAAGGGCTACGGTGAGGACCGCCGGCGCGGCATGGCCCTGGGGGCGGTGTACGACGAGCTGACCGGCGCGGACGCCGAGTAAAGGCCATGGTCCGCGGCATGCGGCGCGGGGGTGAGGGGGCGACGGTCCGCGCGGGAGATGTGGATCGGAGGCGGAGGGGCGGGGAGAGGATCGCCAGATGGACGAGGCGGGCGCAGCGGCGTCGCGGGTGCATCGGATTGTTCGTGAGGCCGCGGCGGCGCCGGAGAGCGAGCGGGCGGCGCTGATCGAGCGCGCGTGCGGGGGCGATGCGGCGCTGCGTGCGGCGGTCGAGGCGGGGCTGAGGGAGGCGAGCAGCGGCGGGAATGCGGACGCGGGGGCGGGAGCACCGACGGCGTCGCTCTCGCCGGGAGAGTGGGGGAGGGAGACGGTGGTCGGGGCGGGAGGGCGTCATGTCGGGCCGGGGGCGTGCGTCGGGCCGTACCGGCTGCTGCAGCTGCTGGGCGAGGGGGGGTTCGGGGAGGTGTACCTCGCGGAGCAGGAGAGGCCGGTTCGGCGGCGCGTGGCGGTGAAGATCATCAAGGCGGGGATGGACACCCGCGCGGTGATCGCCCGTTTCGAGGCGGAGCGGCAGGCGCTGGCGGTGATGGACCATCCCAACGTCGCCAAGGTCTTCGACGCGGGGAGCACGGAGGCGGGGCGGCCGTACTTCGTGATGGAGTACGTGCAGGGGGAGCCGATCACGGCGTACTGCGACCGGCACATGCTGACGCTGCGCCAGCGGCTGGAGTTGTTCATCCCGGTGTGCGAGGCGGTGCAGCACTCGCACATGAAGGGGATCATCCACCGGGACCTCAAGCCCAGCAACATCCTCGTGACGATGGTGGACGACCGGCCGGTGCCGAAGGTGATCGACTTCGGGATCGCCAAGGCGGTCTCGTCGCGTCTGACGGAGCGGACGCTCTTCACGGAGCACGGGGTGCTCATCGGCACGCCGGAGTACATGAGCCCCGAGCAGGCGGAGGTGGGGTCGGCGGACATCGACACGCGGAGCGACGTGTACTCGCTCGGGGTCGTCCTGTATGAACTGCTGACGGGCGCCGGGCCGTTCGATTCGCAGGAGCTGCGCCGCGCCGCGTACGCGAGGATCCAGCAGATCATCCGCGAGGTCGAGCCGCCGCGGCCGAGCACGCGGCTGACGAGCCTGGGGGCGGGGGGGGCGGTGGTGGCGGACCGGCGGCGGACGCGGCTGGACGAGCTGGCGAGGGAGCTGAGGTCCGAACTGGAGTGGATCCCGCTGAAGGCGATGCGCAAGGACCGGACCCAGCGGTACCGCAGCGCGATGGAACTGGCGGACGACATCCGGAACTACCTCGCGGGGCGGCCGCTGGCGGCGGGGCCGGAGTCTGCGGCGTACCGGGTGCGGAAGTTCATCCGCCGGCACCGCGCTCCCGCGGCGGCGGGGGCGGCGATCGCGGCGTCGCTGGTGCTGGGGGTCGTGGGGATCTCCTGGGGGCTGGTGCGGGAGCGGGGCCTGCGGGCCGCGGCGGATGAGCAGCGCGAGCGAGCCGAGGCCGCGGAGCGGGCGGCGACGGCGCGGCTCGCGGAATCGATGACGGTGCAGCGGTTCCTGCGCGAGATGCTCGAATCGGTCGATCCGGAGCGGGCCGGCGGGCGCGAGGTGACGGTGCGGGAGATCCTCGACGCCGCGGCGGGGCGGATCGGGGATTCGCTCGCCGATCAGCCGCTGGTGGAGGCGGCGCTGCGGCAGACGCTGGGGGCGACGTACCACCAGCTCGGGCGCTACGCGGAGGCGGAGGCGCACCTGCGCCGGGCCGTCGAGTTGCGGCTGGCCTCCCGCGGCGAGCGCGACCCGGAGACGCTCGACTCGCTCAACGCGCTGGGGGCGACGCTGCTCAGCGGCGACAAGGCGGACGAAGCCGCGGTGGTGCTCCGCCGCGCGATGGAGGGGAGGCGGGAGGTGCTCGGGCCGACGGACCCGGCGACGCTGGAGACGCAGAGCCTCGCGGGCTTCGCGGTGCAGCTGCTCGGCCGGCCGGAGGAGGCGGAGCGGATCTACCGGGAGACGTTGGCAGCGCAGCGCGAGCACGCCGGAGCGGCCGCGAAGGCGACGCTGGAGACGATGGCGAGCCTTGCGGACGTGCTGCAGGACCTCGGCCGCCTGGAAGAGGCGGAGCAGGTGGCGAGGGAACTGGTGGAGACCGCCGTCGGGGCGCTGGGGGAGGAGAGCCCGTCGGCGATGATGGGGATGAGCATCCTCGGCTCGATCCTGGAGAACCGAGGGAAGTTCGCCGAGGCGGTGGAGGTGGGGCGGCGGGTGCTGGCGCTGAAGACGAAGGTCTACGGCGAGGACCACTACCAGACGTTCCAGAGCGTCAACGCCCTGGCGCTGGCCCTGCAGGCGGTCAGGGAGTACGACGAAGAGGTGGCGCTGCTGGCGCGGGTGGTTGAACTCGCGGAGCGATCCCTGGGGCCGGAGCACGAGGCGACGCTCACCTACACGGCGAACCTCGGCCGGGCCGAGCAGCTCCGCGGCAACCTCGACCAGGCGGAGGCGCTGATCCGGCGCGTGTACGAGGCGCGCCGTCGGCTGCACGGCCCCGCGGCCCAGGGGACGCTGATCGTGCAGAACAACCTGGGCCTGCTGCTGCTGGACCGCAAGAAGCCGGCGGAGGCCGAGCCGCTGTTCCGGGACATGGTCGCGGGGATCGACCAGCTCCTGCCGGAGGGGCACTGGATGCGCTCCGCCGCGAGGGCGAGCCTGGGCAACTGCCTGCTGGACCTCGGGCGGTACGAGGAGGCGGAGCGGGTGATCACGGAGGCGTACGAAGGGCTGAAGGCGTCGCTGGGCGAGGGGCACCAGCGCACGCTTCTGGCGGCGGGCTCGCTGGCGGACGTCTACAAGGCATTGGGGAAGCCGGAACTCGAGGCGACGTGGCGGGGGCTCGCGACGCCGACGCCGTAAGCGGCGTCACTCGCCGACCGGGTTCCCTCGCGTGTCCACGAACTCCGGCGCCGGGAGGTCGAGGCCCTTGATCTGCTCGAGGATCAGCGACCGGTCGCCGACGAGCACCAGCACGGATCGCTCGAGGGGAACCGCCGCCGCGGCGAGGGCGTTGAGGTCCGCGGCGGTCGCATCGGCCGCGGCGGCGAGGTCCGCGGCGGCGGCCTCCAGCGGGAGCCCGTCGGCGATGAGTCCGCCGGCGCGGCCGATCGTGCCGCGCGGCGTGCCGTAGACGCTCATCAGGTCGTTGCGGACCGTCTCGCGGGCCTTGACCGTCTCGTCGTCGGAGATGTCGCCGGTGCGGATGCGGGTCAGTTCGTGCAGGAACTCCCGGAGCGCCTCGCCGGTGACCTCCGCCTGCACCGAGGTGCGGGCGGTGAAGACGCCGACGTTCCGCGAGAGGCCGAAGCGAGAACCGGCGCCGTAGGTGTAGCCGTGCTCCTCGCGGAGGTTCTGGTTCAGGCGGCTGGTGAACGAGCCGCCGAGGATGGTGTTGAGCAGGCGCAGGGCGACGCGCTGCGGCGAGGCGGCGGTCGGGGCGGGGGCCGCGAGGGCGATCACCGTCTGCACCGCTCCGGGCCGATCCACGATCAGCAGCCGCATCGACTCCGCCGGTCGGGTCGAGGCGTCGGCGCCGCCGAGGGAGACGGCGGAGGGCGCGGTCCACGAGCCGAAGGCCGCCTCGAGCGCCGGCTTGGCCTCTTCGGCGGTGATGTCGCCGGCGACCAGGAGGGTGGTGAACTCGGGGCGGAGCAGGAGCGCGTGGGCGCTGCGGATGTCGTCGAGGCTCAGGCCGGAGACGGTTTCGGGCGTGCCCGCGGCGGGGAGGCCGTACGGGCTCGACTCGCTCATCAGCGCCCGCATCGCCACCCGCGCCGCGACGAGGGAGGGCTCGTAGTCCTGCTGGGCGAGGGCCTCGAGCCGGTTCGCCTTGACCCGCTCGAAGTCCTCCGGCGCGAGGCGGGGCCGGCGCAGGGCGTCGGCGACGAGCCTCGCAGCGGGATCGAAGTTTCGCGACAGCACGGAGAGCATCGCCGTCACGGCGTCATGCCCCGCGGAGGCGGCGAAGTCGGCGCCGAGCGACTGCAGGGCCTGGCTGAACTCGATGTTCGTCAGGTCCTGCGTCCCCTCTCTGAGCATCTCGGCCATCAGCGAGGCGCGGCCGGCCTGGTGCGGCGGGTCCACCGGGACGCCGCCGGTCACGACCGCGGCGAGGCTGACGATCGGCAGGTCGGCGTCGCGCCAGAGGTGGACGGTGATGCCGTTGGAGAGAGCGAAGGTCTCGGGCTGGGGCGGCGTGAAGTCGCCGGGCGGGAGGTCCGCCGGGCGCGTGTCGCGGGCGGAGGGCGTCCGGCCGGGGGCCTCGGGGAGGACGGTGGTGATCAGGCGCGAGTCGGGCGTCAGCACGCGCTTCGTCCAGTCGCGCAGCCGCTCGGGCGTGACGCCGCGGTAGCGTTCCAGGTCGCGCTGGAGGGAGTCCGGGTTTCCGAGGTAGAACTCGTACTCGTTGAGTTTGTCGGCGCGGGCCTCGATGCTCTGGAGGGAGGAGACGAGTTCCATCTCCCGCGTCGCCTGCCGCTGGCGCAGTTCGTCCGGCGTCGGGCCCTCCTCGACGAGCCGTGCGAGTTCCTCGTCCACCGCGGCCTCGATGGCGCGGAGGTCGGCGCCGGGCCTGGCGTGCACGACGACCCAGAAGAGGCTGGAGAGCTGCGCCGAGTCCTGGAACGCAGCGACCGAGACGGCGGTCTGGTCCTCGAGGACGAGGCGGCGGTAGAGGCGGCTGCTGGGCCCGTCGGAGAGGATGGCCGCGAGCAGGTCCATCTCGGCGTCGCCGTCGGCGTAGAAGGCGGGGCTGTGGTAGACGAAGGAGAGCTGCGGGAGCTGGACCTTGTCGAGCATCGTCCAGCGCACGACGGAGCCGAGCCGCGGGACGGACTCCGTCGCGCCCGGGGGGGGGGGGGGGGGGGGGGGGGCGGTCGGACGGCGCGGCGGCGGGGAGCCTGCGGGGAGGTCGCCGAAGAGGTCGTCGATGAGCGGCTTGATCGCGGCCGGGTCGAAGTCGCCGGCGACGACGAGGGAGGCGTTGGCGGGGACGTAGAAGGTCGCGAAGAAGTCCTTGACGTCGTGCACCGTCGCCGCTTCGAGGTCCTCGTGGGTGCCGTAGACGGCGTTGTGGTAGGGGTGATCCTTCGGGTACATGAAGCGGTAGGTCATCTCGTAGGCGCGGCCGTAGGGGGTGTTCTCGACGTTCTGCCGGATCTCGTTGCGGACGACGTCGCGCTGCGCGTCGAGTTTGGCCTGGTCCATCGCCGGGCCCATGTCCTCGAGGCGGTCGGCCTCGAGCCACAGGAGCGTCGGGAGGAGCGACGCCGGGCCGGAGGAGTAGTAGTTGGTGCGGTCGAGGCTCGTCGAGGCGTTGTTCGAGCCGCCGCCGGCCTCCATGATCTGGTCGAAGCCGGCGCCGGGGACGCGGCGGGTGCCCATGAACATGAGGTGCTCGTAGAGGTGGGCGAAGCCGGAGCGGCCGGGGGGCTCGTTCTGGGCGCCGACGCGGTACCAGATGTTGACCGTGGCGACGGGGATCGAATGGTCCTCGTGGAGGATCACGGTCAGCCCGTTGTCGAGCGTGTACTTCTCGTGCCTGAGGGACTGGGCGAGGGCGGGCGAGGCGAGCAGGACGGCCCCGAGCAGCAGCAGCCGATGGGCGAGGGCGCGCAGCGTGATCATGTGGCAGTTCCCCGGTGTGAACCGGGGAAGCGTAGCGTCGGGCCCGGCGGCCGGCGGCGGAAGCGCGGGGCGCTTACTTGACGCTGACGGTCAGGTCGGCCTTGGCGGCGCCGGCGGACGCGGTCTGGATGTGCAGGCGGCGGGCCCGGTGGGTGGACCAGTCGGTGACGGCCAGGTCCGGGTCGGTCGGGTCGCCGGCGTGGACGCGGATGATGTCGTAGGTGTTGTTCCGCTGCGCCGGGATGAAGCCCGCGTCGCGGATGAGGCGGCAGAGGACGGCCTCGTCGAGGCAGTACGTCGTCCCCGCGCTGGAGACGACGTTCTCCTCCATCATCACGCTGCCCATGTCGTTGGCGCCGAAGGCGAGGGCGACCTGGCCGACGTGCGGGCCCATGGTGACCCAACTGGCGCCGATGGAGTAGATGTTGTCCAGGAACAGCCGTGCCACCGCCTGCGTCCGCAGGTACTCGCTGGCGCCGGCCATGCGCACGCGCCGGCCGAACTCCTTGTGCGCCTTGGGGTCGCCGGAGCCGTCGAGCCGTGCGACCACGTCGCCGGGGAACTCCTGGTCGAGTTCCGCGGGATCGGCCCCCCAGTCCCTGACGCGCCCCAGGGGCGTGTTCTCGCGCTGGAACGGCCAGGTGATGAAGGCCTTGTAGTGGCCCATGGGGGCGCCGTCGCGCCGGCCGGTCTCGCGCAGCGCCCGGTCCTGCCACTGGCGCACGACGTGCAGGTGGTGGACGCGGTCGGCGTACCCCTCGATGTGGCCGAACATCATCGTCGCGCTGGTGAACATCCCCAGCGTGTGCGCGACGTACATCGTCGTCAGCCAGGCCTCGGCGTCGCACTTGCCCAGGCCGATCTTGCGGCGCACCGGGTGGGCGAAGATCTCGCCGCCGCCGCCCGGGAGCGAGTCCAGCCCGGCGTCCCGCAGCCGCACCATCACCCAGCGGATCTTGTCCTCCAGGGTCGCTCCCGGCGGATCAAAGAAGCGGACGAACTCGATGAACTCCGGCGGGCTGAAGGCGTGCACGTGGACGCCGGGGAACTTCTCCTTGATCCCCCGCAGCAGGTCCTCGTACCACGACAGCGGGAGGGCGGGGTTCATCCCGCCCTGCATCAGGATCTGCGTCCCGCCGATGGCGACCAGTTCCGCGATCTTCTCGTGGATCTGCGCCGGCTCGAGGGTGTAGGCGTCGTGGTCGTCGCCGTCGCGCCGGAAGGCGCAGAAGGTGCACCTGGCCGAGCAGACGTTGGTGTAGTTGATGTTCCGGTCGATGATGTAGGTGCGGATGCGGTCGCCGTGGAGGCGGCGGCAGCGGGCGTCGGCGTATCGGCCAAGCACCGGCAGGGGGCCGGCGCGGAGCAGGTCGAGCCCCTGCTCGGGCGTCAGCCTCGCCTCGCCCGCGGCGACGGCGGCGAGCAGGCCGCGGTCGGTCGCGGCAAGGTGCGGGTGTTCCGGGGGCGGTCGGAAGATGACGCTCATCGGGCTTGGCCCATCCTTTGGCTCTGGGGAGTTCTCGGGCGTTGCCGGCGCGGGCGGCGGGGGGAGAGGCGGGAAGCGTTCGGAGTTTTCAGGAAGCAGTGAAAGTATACCGGCGAGGGGGCGGGGCGGCCCGTGCGCCGAGCCGGGCAGCGCGGTTTTCGGGCAAGCGGGGGTGCAGTGGCGAGGGTATCGGTCCGATGGAGGGAGATGGCCACCAGCGCCGCGCCCCCACGGCGCGGGCGTCGGTCCTTTGGAGCGGCACGGAGTGAGCGATGGCCGGTAAGCCCCACGTCTCCGCGGCGATCGTGCAACTGCGGCGCTGGATCAGCGCTGCCGCGGCGGTGCTGTGCCTGTGCCTGGGGGCGCAGCTGCTGATCTTCGGGTTCGTCCACTACACCGACGTTCGCTGGACGACGATCAAGGCCGACCCCAAGGACCGACCCCTGGTGGTCGTCGAGGGGTCGGCGGATGCGACGGCGCCGCTGGGTGGTCCGGTGCGGGTCACGGCGCAGCAGGCCCGGGCCAGGGCCGTCCGGGGGGCCATCCAGGGGGAGAGCCAGGCGGCGGACGTCGCGCTGGACGTCAACCGCGTGCTGACCGGCATGGACCGGGTGCTGCGCGTCGGCTGCGAACTGGCCACCACCTTCGGCATCATCGCGGTGATCTCGCTGGTGGTTCTGACCTGCCTGGGGGTCGTCGTCGCCGGCGGCGGTGCGATCCCCGGCGTGGAGAAGGCGGTCACGGCGTGCGCGTGGTCGTGCATCCTGGCGACGATCTGCGTGCCGCTGCGGGATGCGCTCCCGTCGCTGCCGTTCCCCGGCGTGCTGGCCGGGTACGACAGCATGGTCGCCGCCAGCGAAGCGGCGACGGCGGGGCGGCGCGGCGAGGGGGGATTGCTGGGGCTGTACGTCGTGCTGCCGGCGCTCTCGCTGGCGTGCTCGGCGCTGGTGCGGATCTGGTTCAACGAGGGCGTGGAGCGCGGCGTGATCTACACCTCCGTCAGCGAGATCGACGAGGTGATGGATCGGGAGATGGCGAGCATCAGCGCCCGTGGCGTTCAGGGGAGCGTGTCGCGGGCCATGGGGGCGCTCAACCGCGCGATCGGCGACAGGCCCGTCCTCGGCGACGATCACCCCGTCCGGCTGGCCGCGGGGGCCGAGAGCCTGGGCGACGCGCAGACGCCCCGGTCGATCCGGCGGCAGGCGATCGACCCCGACGAGTTCAAGCGGCCCATCTAGGCCGGAACTTGAGCAGATCGACGGTTCGTTTGAACCGGCCTGCCCTCGTCATTGGGCGGGGTCGCGGCGGATCTGCTGGGCGTTCGCGCGGACGGTCCGGCCGCGATCACGAGGGAGCGGGCCGCGGCGAGGCCAGCCCGGGGGCCGTCCGTGGCGAGGTGATGCGGCGGGCGAGCGATGCGCATGGCCGACTCCGGGGATTGTCGGGGCGTCTTCTCCCGACGTCTGAAACTCGCCTGCAGGGGTGTTCACGAGAAGCACGGGGTTGAGGAGTTCCTCACCGCGCGGACCAAGCCTCCGGGTGTACGGTAGAGCCGCATCGCACACCGGTTTGTTCACGGTAACTCACGTGAAGGAGGCCCGCTGATGAGAACCACTGCAACGTGCATCGGTGCAAGCGTCGCCGTGCTGCTGAGCGCGGGGGCATGCCTTGCCGCGCCCGTCCCCATCGTGTCCGACACGGCCAACAGCACGGCGGGGCTCGGCTCCTTTGTCGGGAGCATCGAGTACACGCACACCGCCGGCAACATGGGCTCGCTGCTGATCTCGCTGACCAACACGTCGAACCCGGCCAACGGCGGGTATCTCACGGCGTTCGCCTTCAACATCAGCAGCGCCGACGCCGGGGCTCGCGCGACGCTCATCTCCGGTCCGGCGAACTTCAGCGGGATCGCCAACGTGGACGCCGCCCCCTTCGGCGCGTTCGACTGGGGGGCCTCCGCGACGGGGGGGCAGTTCCTGAGCGGCGGCAATCCGAGCGCGGGTCTGGCGGTTGGCGTGACCGGGGTGTTTCGCTTCCTGGTGATCGCGGCCGACGCCGCCACGCTGACCTCCGAGGACTTCCTGCTCGCGGGGCCGACCCCGGTTGGGTTCGCGGCCCGTTTCCGCGGGTTCCACAACAACGGGTCCGATAAGGTGCCGGCGACC